>ENA-ORBV01001680-ORBV01001680.1-microbial-mat-metagenome-genome-assembly--contig:-NODE-1680-length-48500-cov-9.793445_pt1 | contig 48500 bp, 43 predicted proteins | sample MGYA00237777_ERZ505514 | MGnify/ENA primary metagenome ERZ505514 (study PRJEB26160, sample SAMN06269048) | microbial mat metagenome | isolation source: Oligotrophic lake microbial mat | place... | reverse complement strand
CCGGTCGGCGACGAGGTGCTGCGCCATATCGCCCGCGTGATGGGCGCCACGTTTCGACAGATCGACGTGGTGGCCCGCATCGGCGGCGAGGAGTTTGCCGCGCTGCTGCCCTCGGCCGACGCGCAGAGTGCGCAGCGTGTCGCCGAACGTCTGCGTGCCACGTTCGAAGCCCACCCGGCACCGACCGCTGCCGGCCCGGTGCGCTGCACGGTGAGCATCGGCGTCGCGACGGTGGATGAGTCCACCTCCAGCGTCGAGGCGCTGCTCAAGCGCGCCGACGAAGCGCTGTACGCGGCCAAGCACAATGGCCGCAACCGCGTCTGCGGGCCGGCGGCAGCGCTGGCCGAGCCGGGCTGAACACCCATGTCGGTGACCGCCTCCGCAGCGGCCTACGAGTCGTTGATGCAGTTCCTTTACCGGGCGCCGATCGGCCTGGTGCAGACCACGCTTGACGGCGAGGTCGAGATGATCAATCCGACCTCGGCGCAGCTGCTGATGCCGCTGTCCAGCAACGGCTCGCTGGACAACCTGTTCGACCTGCTCGACGGCGTGGCGCCGCAGCTGCGTGGCCTGGCGCAAGCTGCGCAACGTGAAGGCGACGTGATCTGCGATGCCTTGCGCCTATCGCCGCCAGTCGCCGACGGCGAGGTCGCGCAGACGCTGTCGATCAGCGTCGTCAGGCTGGACGGCGGGCGCCTGATGGCGGTGCTCGACGACATCAGCCAGCAGTTGTGGCAGGAGCAAAACCAGCTCGAGCGACGTCTGCGCGATGCCGCGCTGACAGACGCGCTGACGCAGATGCCCAACCGCGCGGCACTGAGCGCGCCGATCGCCGATGCGCTGCTGCGGCGTGCACGCGAAGCCGGGCCGCAGTTTGCAGTGCTGTTCCTCAACTGCGACCGCTTCAAGCGCGTCAACGACCTGTTCGGCACCGCTGTCGGTGACGGCCTGCTGGGCGTGCTGGCGGCGCGTCTGCGCGGCGTGTTGCGCGCCGGCGAATCGTTGGCAGCGCGCGTCGGCGGCGACGAATTCGTGGTGCTTCTGCGCGGTCTGGCCAGCAGCGACGAGGCGATGCAGATCAGCCAGCGTGCGATCGACGCGCTGGGCCGGCCCTGCCACGTGGCCGGGCATGCGCTGACTTGCAGCGTCAGCGGCGGCTTGCTGCTGGGCGATGGCGCCAACGACGACACTGAAGGCGACGCCGACGCCGCGATGCGCGACGCCAGCATCGCGATGGTCGAAGCCAAGCGCCAGGGTGGCGGTCGCTTCGTCACTTTCGAGCCGGCGATGCGCGAACGGGCGATTCAACGTGCCCGCACCGAGGCCGAACTGCGGCTGGCGCTGGCCGAGGGACAGCTCTTTGTGGTCTACCAACCCATCGTCGCGCTGCAGGCGCCAGGGGCGGGCGGCGTCGGCTGTGTCGGGGTCGAGGCGCTGGTGCGCTGGCGGCATCCGCAGCGCGGCTACGTGCCGCCGATTGAATTCATCGGCGTCGCCGAGGATTGCGGGCTGATCGGCGCGCTCGGCGACTTCGTGCTGGCCACTGCCGTGCGCCAGCAACGCCGCTGGCGCGATGAACTCGGCCCGCTGGCGCCGGGCTGGACGGCGGTGAACCTGTCGCGCGCACAACTCCAGCAACCCGACTTCGTGGCCTCGGTGCAGGCGCTGCTGGCCGCCAGCGGGCTGCCAGCGCATTGCCTGCAGCTCGAAGTCACCGAAAGCCTGGCGGCACAAAACGCCGGGGTGCAGGCGGTGCTGCAGCAATTGAAGGCGCTGGGCGTCGCGCTGGCGCTGGACGACTTCGGCACCGGCTACTCGTCGCTGGCCAGCCTGCATCAGTTCCCGGTCGATGTGGTGAAGATCGACCGCTCGTTCACCTCACAGGTCGACACCAGCCTGCACCACCGCGTGCTGGTGCAGGCCACGGTGATGGTCGCCGCCAGCCTGGGCATGAGCACGGTCGTCGAAGGGGTCGAGACCGAGGCCCAGGCCGCGCTGGTGCGGCAGCTGGGCTGCGACAAGGGCCAGGGCTACCTGTTCAGCCGGCCTCTGGAAGCGCAAGCCCTGGGCGCCTGGCTGCAGCCGGTAGCCATGGCGGCCTGAGCGGTCAGGCGGCACCCAGCCCCGCAAGGCCGGCCAGCAACGGGCCCGGCTCGTCCTGCAGCGCCTGCTCGAGCGCTGCCATCGGCCCGGTCTCGCGTTTTGCGGCGGCCTGCTCCAGCCGGCCAGCCAGCGCCGCCAGGCCTGCCGCGCCGATTGATGCCGACGCGCCCCGGGTCGTGTGCGCCAGCCGTGCTGCCAGCGCCCAGTCGCCACGTGCCTGCGCGGCGTGGTGTGGCCACGCTCAAGGCCGGTGCGGGCTTACGCCGCCACAGGCGAATAGCCGGCCTGATTGATCGCGTCGCTGAGCTGCCGCGCGTTGGCCCTGTTGGATTCGATCTCGACGGTGAAAGTCTCCAGATCCACCCGGACCAGGGCCGCATGGTCAACGGCTTTCAGCGCCTTGGTGATTGCACTGGCGCAACGTGCGCAAGTCATGTCACTCACCTGGAATGCGACCACGGCGCGGCTGTCGTCAGGGACAGGATGTGGGGTCGCTTGCGTGCCGCCGTTGGCGGCTTGGTGAGCACGTTGCATCGCCTGCCCTGTGCATCAAAGACTTGGCGAATGCATCGCTGTTTCGCCACTCGCCGAGGCCACGGCGCGAGATGCCTGCCCTGTGCTTGAACGACGCGAAATTCGTCTCACGATGTTCTTCAGCGCGACGAGCATTGACAGGCCCTGAGGCCAGCTACCAGCAACGGGTTGCGTGCGACGGTCCGCCTCTGAAGGTGTGATTGACGAGTCCATGGCGCAGTGTGGACGTTCAGAGGGTCCAAGTACTGTTCGGTGCCGCACCCAGCCGCGCATTCTCTCGCTGCCCCGACGGGCCCCGACCCACTGTCGGCGTGCTCAGAGCCCGGGGTTCGCCTGCGCACAGACCGACCGGCTCTGCGCAGTGATGCTCAGGCCCCCGAACCCCAATACACCCGAAACCATGAAGTCCGAAACGAAGGCGACGCCGAAGCTCGACAAGCCCCTGCTTGTCGTTTCCTAAAACGGCAGCGGCCCACGCCGCGCAGCGCTGGGCGTCGTGCCGCGCGGCATCCCCAGATCCACAGGAGCAGGTCATGGACATCACGACACACCACGCACGCATCATTGGCCCAGTTTCCTACCGGGTGGGCACCGGCCACATGCAGAAGATTCCGATTGGGCCATGCCTGGTCGAGCGCATTGGCGATCGATCGATCGACATCATCTGGGGCGCGGATGGGCAGCGCTCTGTGGCACTGCCCGTCGAAGAGATCGAGGCAGCCCAGGATCACGGGCATCTGGTGCTGCTGGACTGACTTTCGTGGGACGCACGCCAAAACTGCGAGAGAAGAGCTGCGCCTTCAGACGTGCCGCGCAACGGGCCGTAGCAGGTCGGAGTGTCCGAAGTCCGCCACGCTGATCGCCGTCGCGCCGGCGACCCTACCGTTGCCGTGCAAGTGGCCCCAAGATGAGTCGCTCCAGCCTGTCCAGCGTTTGCTCCAATTTGGCAGAGGCGAGGATGGATCGCCGGGTCAGGCCGGCATTCACTGCGCCGGCATACTGCAACCGCATGGCGTCGAACGGCATGGCCAGGAACGCCTGGCCCATACCGGTGGCTACCAGCTCACTGATGGCGGGCTCCCGCTTATCGCCTGTGCCAGGAAGGCGGGTGTGGGCGGGCATTGCCGGCGTCTGCGGCGCTGCAAGACGATGCGGACCGGACGCTTGTGTTGGAGTCATGCCCCCAGCATCGCAGTTCGTGGCGCATGCGTCCGTTCACTGCCGCACGTAGGGCGCAACTTGCAAGCGCGAACTGATCCGCGGCGAACGCCGATAATCTGCCGTGGACAAAAAGAGGGCATGAGCACCAAATCGGGGCCATGCGGCGCCAGTGGTTTGCGCACGATGTCTTTGTTGCCGATCACTGGCGATGTCAGCGATGTCAGCGATGTCAGCGATGTCGGCAATGTCGGCGACGTCAGCGATCCGCCCTTCACCGTGAGATTCAGCGGCGAGACGATTGCCGTCGTCGGAAGACGACATGGATCGAGCGACGGCCAGACTCGGCTTCATCGTGCGGTGACGCACAGAGGCTGACGGCGCCAGCGCCTATACAGGCCACTTGCCGCTTTCCTTCGCTATGTAGGGGTGGTCCACAAATACCCGCCGCCCACCATGAACAACATCACCCATCGCCTGCATGCCCTGGGGCAAAGCCTGTGGCTTGACAGCATCAACCGAGAGCTGCTGAACAGCGGCACGCTGGCGCGTTACATCTCGGAGCTGTCGATCACCGGTTTGACCTCGAACCCGACGATCCTCGAGCGTGCGATTGCCCATGGCGACGGTTATGACGAACGTATCCGTGTGCTGAGTGCTGCGGGGCTGTCGGGCGAGGAATTGCTGTTCGAATTGGCGCTGGAAGACTTGACCCAGGCCGCCGAGCTGCTGCGCCCCGCCTTCGACGCGAGCGATGGCGTGGACGGCTGGGTGTCTCTGGAAGTTTCGCCGCTGCTGGCCGACAACGCGGCGCACACGATCCAGGCTGCCAATCGGCTGTTCGCTCGTGCCGCGTTGGCCAACCTGTTGATCAAGATCCCTGGTACGACGCAAGGCATCCAGGCTGTCGAGGAAGTTGTCTTTGACGGCGTGCCAGTCAACGTGACGCTGCTCTTCTCGCGCGAACACTACCTGGCTGCGGCTGAGGCCTACATGCGCGCCATCGAGCGGCGCCTCGCGGCCGGCCTGGACCCGAAGGTCGAGTCGGTGGCGTCGGTCTTCGTCAGTCGCTGGGACACGACGGTCAAGCTGGAAATCGCCACCGCGTTTCACAACCGGCTGGGCATCGCCATGGCCATGCGCACCTACCGCGCCCATCGCGAACTGCTGGCCAGCGAGCGCTGGCAAAAGCTGGCAGCGGCGGGTGCGCGGCCGCAACGGCTGCTGTGGGCCAGCACGGCCACCGGGGATGCAGCCGCAACCGACACGCTGTACGTGAAGGCCCTGGTGGCCGCAGGTACCATCAATACGCTTGCGGAAAAGACCTTGTTGGCCTTTGCCGACCACGGCCTGATCGGCACGCCGATGCGGGCCGACGGCGGTTATTCCGATGCCGTGCTGGAAGAGTTTCGCCGCGAGGGAGTGGATGACGCGGCGCTGGCCGAGCGCCTGCAACGCGAAGGCGTTGAGAGCTTCGCCACGTCGTGGCACGCCACGCTGTCATGCATCCGGGATATGTCCGCGCCAGCGGCCGCTGCGGCGCTGGCTTGATTTGGTGGCGTTAGCCTCTGGCGTGAGCCGCTGGCCGGAGTTGCTGGCCTGAGTTGCTGACATCAGCGGCGCGGGTCAGCGCTCACACAGTTTCCCGACCGCTGCGCGAACCCCAGGTTCTGGCGAAGACCTGCGTGAACTCGGCGCCGATCAGCACGATCTGCGCCGAAAAGTACACCCACAGCAGCACCACCACCAGCGAGCCCGCTGCGCCATATCCCGAGGCCACACCGCTGCGCCCGATGTAGGCGCCGATCAGGGCCTTGCCCGCGGTGAACAACAAGGCCGCGAGCAAGGCACCCAGCCACACGTCGCCCCAGGCAATGCGCATGCGCGGCATGACCTTGTAGATCAGACCGAACAGGATCGTCACGAGCAGGAAGCTGCTGACTGCGTTGCCAGCGTCTAGCAGCGCCGGCCAGGCGCCCAGCGCGGCGTCCCAGCGCCGACCCAGGGCGGTGATCAGGGCACCGGAGATCAGCGACACGATGAGCAAGAAGCCCACCGCCAGGATCATTCCGAAAGCCAGGAGCCTGGCCCGCACCAGCGAGAACCACGCGCTGTCGTGTTCGCGAGGCACGACGTGCCAGATGCGGTCCAGCGCGCTTTGCAGTTCGGCAAAGACCGTCGTCGCACCGATGAAGAGCAGCACCAGCCCGACCATCGTGGCGGTCAGGCCCTCGGCGGGGTCGCGAACGCCTGCCAGCAATTCCTGTACTGCGCCTGCCCCCCGTTCGCCCATCATGTCCTGCAACTGGGCCTGGATCTCGCCCCGTGCGGCTTCCTGGCCGAAGAAGATGCCGGCCACAGACACCACGATCAACAGCAGCGGTGCCAGCGAGAACACGGTGTAGTAGGCCAAAGCTGCGCCCATGCTGGGCACGTCGTCCTGCAATGAAGCGGTCACCACCTGCTGCAGCACGCGCCACCATACCGCAGGTGAATACCAAGGGGTCAGCACGGCGCTTGCAGGTGCAGAAATGGGCACATCGGGTGTCAGCTTATCGCCGGCCGCCACCGGGCCTCTGTGCGCTGGCGAACCAAGGCGCCCGTTGCGCCGCCCGGTCACAGTGGGGTCCATCGAACAGACCCGCTGCGTGCATGCGCGTTAGGATGAGTTGGGCGGTTTGCTGCTGCTGCGCATGTTGTCGATGCGGGCGGCGCAGCGCGCCAGTGTTCATCTTCTGGCCTGCAGACGCCGGCCCCATGCAGGAGACAGTCATGCTTCGAAGCACCAAGGACATGCAGGAATTTTCCATCGGCGCCACCGATGGGCGCATCGGCGAGATCAGGGACTTCTACTTCGACGACCGGGCGTGGGTCGTGCGCTATCTCGTGGTGGACACCGGCACCTGGTTGTCCAGCCGCCTGGTGTTGATCTCGCCCATCGCGTTAGGCCGCCCCAGTTGGGTGGACAAGACCTTGCCTGTGGCATTGACCCAGGCCCAGGTGAAGGACAGCCCCGACATCGACACCCGCAGGCCCGTCAGTCGCCAGCAGGAAGTCGAGTTGATGGGCCACTACGGCTACCCCAGCTACTGGGGCGGCATGGGGCTGTGGGGCGGCGGCATGGTGCCCTACGCCATGTTGCCCGGTGACGCTGGTTTGGGGTCAGAGGACGCGGTGCGCTCATCGGCTGCCGCAGATGCTGCGCAGGCCGAAGCGGGCCGGCAAAGCGACGACAACCCGCACCTGCGCAGTTGCTCCGAGGTCACGGGCTACACGCTCGGTGCAAGGGACGGCGAGATCGGTCAAGTGCAGGGTTTTCTGGTGGATGAGGACACCTGGGCACTGCGCTACCTGGTGGTCAGCACCAGCAAGTGGTGGCTGGGCCACGACGTGCTGATTGCGCCGCAGTGGACCCAGGGGGTGAACTGGGCCGAAAAGACGGTCAGTGTCGACATGACGCGGCAGGCGGTGAAGGACGCTCCCCACTACGACCCGACGATGCCTTTGAGCCGCCAGCACGAGATGGCGGTCTACAAGCATCACGGTGGCCGTGGCTACTGGGAGGACGAAGGCCGGGGCAAGGCAGCGTTTCCCTGAGCCGCTGGCGGGCCGGTGCTTCGTATCATTGACCGGTCCACTCCAGGATCGACTTGATGCCAGACACCCAACCCACCGTGGGCCTGATCGGCCTGGGCGCCATGGGCGCCGGCATGGCCGCATCTTTGCGGCGTGCAGGCTTTGCGCCCCATGTTTTTGACGTGCGCCCCGGCGCGGCCGAGGCCTTTGCGCGCGAGGGCGGCACCGCCTGCACCAGCGCGGCCGCATTGGCTGCCCACTGCGACGTGGTGGTGTGCGTGGTGGTCAACGCGGTGCAGACAGAAGACGTGTTGTTTGGCAACGGCGGCGTGGCCGCAGCCATGAAACCCGGCAGCGTGTTCGTCATGTGCAGCACGGTCGATCCCAACTGGGCCATTGCGCTGGAATCGCGCCTGCAAGCGCTGGGCTTGTGGATGCTGGACGCGCCCATCAGCGGTGGTGCCGCCAAGGCCGCCAGCGGCCAGATGACGATGATGACCGCCGGTCGGGCCGAAGCCTATGCCCGCTGCGCCGGTGCGCTGGACGCGATGGCGGCCATGGTCTACAAGCTGGGCGACCGCGCCGGCGCCGGCAGCAAGGTGAAGATCATCAACCAGTTGCTGGCCGGGGTGCACATTGCCGCCGCTGCCGAGGCCATGGCGCTGGGCCTGCGCGAAGGTGTGGACGCAGCGGCGCTGTACGAGGTCATCACGCACAGTGCCGGCAACAGCTGGATGTTCGAGAACCGCATGGCGCACGTGCTGGCCGCCGACTACACGCCGCTGTCGGCGGTGGACATCTTCGTCAAGGACCTGGGCCTGGTGCTGGACATGGCACGCGCCAGCAAATTTCCACTGCCCCTGTCCAGCACGGCACACCAGATGTTCATGCAGGCTTCGACGGCAGGTTATGCGCGTGAAGACGACAGTGCCGTGATCAAGATCTTTCCGGGCATCACCTTGCCGGAGAAGAAGGAATGAAGGGCGGCATGACGCTCAAGTTGGGGTGCATCGCTGATGACTTCACCGGCGCCACCGACCTGGCCAACAACCTGGTGCGGGCCGGCATGCGGGTGGTGCAGACCATCGGCGTGCCCACGCTGCCTGTCGAAGGTGTCGACGCCGCCGTGGTGGCGCTGAAGTCACGCACAGCGCCGGTGGCCGAAGCCGTGGCCGACAGCCTGGCGGCTTCACGGTGGCTGCGCGCCCAGGGTGCAGCGCAGGTCTACTTCAAGGTCTGCTCCACCTTTGACAGCACGCCGCAAGGCAACATCGGCCCCGTGGCGCAAGCGCTGCTGGCCGACGTGGGGGCCGACGTGGGGGCCGGCGTAGGGGCCGACTTCGCGCTCGTCACGCCGGCCTTCCCTGAAAACGGCCGCACGGTGTTCAAGGGCCATCTCTTCGTGGGCGATGTGCTGTTGTCCGACAGTCCCATGCAACACCACCCGCTGACGCCCATGAACGACGCCAACCTGGTGCGGGTGCTGCAAGCGCAGCTGCGCGGCGCCCAGGCCGGCCTCATCGACCACCGTGTGGTGGCGCGCGGCGCGGCGGCGGTTCGCGAGCGCATCGCGGTGTTGCGTGCCGACGGTGTGGCCTATGGCATTGCCGATGCGGTCAGCGACGACGACCTGCGCACGCTGGCGGCGGCTGCGCATGACCTGCCGGTGGTGGTGGCGGGCTCGGGTCTGGCCATCGGCATACCGGCTTTGCATGGCTTCTCGCCCAGCGCGCAGGCCGCGCAACTGCCGCCAGCGCGGGGCCACCGTGCCATCGTCAGTGGCAGTTGTTCGGCGGCCACCAACACCCAGGTGGCGGATTTCATCGCACGCGGCGGCGCGGCCTTTTCGGTCGACCCCTTGATCCTGGCCGCCGGCGTCGACGTGGCCGCGCAGGCGCTGGAATGGGCGCTGCCGCGCCTGGCCCTGGGCCCCGTGCTGGTCTACGCCACGGCCACGCCCGAAGCCGTGCGCGTGGTCCAGTCGCAGCTGGGCGCCCAGCAGGCCGGCGCGTTGGTCGAACACACGCTATCGCAAGTGGCCGCCGGCCTGGTGCGGGCGGGTGTGGGCCAGCTGCTGGTGGCTGGCGGTGAAACGTCGGGCGCCTGTGTGCAGGCCCTGGACATCACGCAGCTGCGCATCGGTCCGCAAATCGACCCGGGTGTGCCTTGGTGCCACGCCGTGTTGCCCGGTGGTGGGCTGCACCTTGCGCTGAAGTCGGGCAACTTCGGTGGCCCGGACTTTTTCACGCGCGCCTTCAAGCTGCTGTGAACATGTCCGGGCCTTCCGAAGCGCAGCTGCGCGAAGAAATCTGCACCGTCGGCCGGTCGCTGTTCGACCGCGGCTACGTGCACGCCACGGCCGGCAATATCAGCATGCGCCTGGCCGACGGTTTTCTCATCACCCCCACCGACACCTGCCTGGGCCGGCTGGACCCAGCCCGCCTGGCACGGCTGGATGCGCAGGGGGTGCAAACCAGCGGTGACCAGGCCAGCAAGACGCTGGCCTTGCACCGCCGCATCTACGCGGCTGCGCCCGATGCCGGCTGTGTGATCCACACCCACAGCACCCATCTGGTGGCGCTGACACTGCAGGGTGTTTGGAGTGACGACGACATCCTGCCGCCCATCACGCCCTACTTCGTGATGAAGGTGGGCCATGTGCCGCTGATTCCTTACCACCGGCCCGGCGACCCGCTGGTGGCCGGTCTGGTGGCACAGCGCATCGCGCGGTTCCAGGCCTGCGGCACCCCCATTCGTGCGGTGATGCTGGACCGTTTGGGCCCCAACGTTTGGCATCAGACACCGGCGCTGGCCTGTGCCGTGCTGGAAGAACTGGAGGAGACTGCCCGCCTCTGGCTGAGCTGCCAACCGCGACCGCAGCCGCTGAACGCGGCACAAATCGAGGAACTGCGCACCACTTTCGGCGTCAGCTGGTAACGCCCTCGCGCGGGCTCAAGTCGCGAGGGCGTGGCGCCGATACCCTTTCACTGCCGGCATTCCCTGGCACACCCCTGCCTGTTTCCAGATGCTGAAAAAGATCGCTGTTTCGGACTTGCGCATGGGCATGCACCTGCACAAGCTGGAAGGGGCGTGGATCGCTCACCCGTTCTGGAAGACGCGCTTCGTGATCGACAGCAGCAGCGACCTGCAGCGCCTGCACGACTGCGGCCTGGCCGAATGCTGGATCGACAACGCGCTGGGGCTGGACGTGACCACAGTGGTGGCCATCATTGCCGTCACTGCCGTCACTGCCGTCACCCCTGCCACCCCGGTGCTGACGGCATCTTCGGCGGCACCACAATTGCCCGCCGGGCGGCCGATAGCCGACCGACCCATGGCCGACCGACCCATGGCCGACGAACTCAAGCAGGCCGCCGCCATCTGCCAGCGCGGGCGCCAGGCGGTGACGGCGATGTTCAACGAAGCTCGCATGGGCCGCACGCTGGACCCCAGCAGTTGCCTGCCCCTGGTGGAAGAAATCGCGGGCTCGGTGATGCGCAATCCGGGCGCGCTGCTCAGCCTGGCGCGCCTGAAGACACGCGACGACTACAGCTACATGCACTCGGTGGCCGTGTGTGCGCTGATGGTGGCGCTGGCGCGCCAGATCGGGCTGGAAGAAGCGGCCTGCCGGGAAGCCGGCATGGCCGGCATGATGCATGACATCGGCAAGGCCTTGATGCCGCTGGCGGTGCTGAACAAACCGGGCAGCCTGAGCGAAGCCGAGTTTGCCGTGATGCGCACCCACCCGCAGGAAGGCCATGACCTGTTCAAAGATGGCCAGGCTGTGAGCGCTGCCACGCTGGACGTGGTGCTGCACCACCACGAACGCATGGACGGCACGGGCTATCCGCACCGGCTGCCGGGCGATCAGATCAGCCAGCTGGCGCGCATGGGCGCCATCTGCGATGTCTACGATGCCATCACCTCCAACAGGCCCTACAAGTCGGGCTGGGACCCGGCGCAGTCCATCGCGCGCATGGCGTCGTGGAAGGGCCACTTCGACCCGGTGCTGTTTGCCGCCTTCGTGCAGAGCCTGGGCATCTACCCCACGGGTTCGCTGGTGAAGCTGGCCTCGGGCAAGCTGGCGGTGGTGGTGGAGCAGAACGCGGGCAACCTGGTGTCGCCGGTGGTGATGGTTTTTTTCTCCACCAAGTCGCAGATGCACATCACCCCGACCCGGCTGGACCTGTCACGGGGCACGCAAGACCGCATCACGGGCCGCGAAGAAGGGGGCAACGAACGGTTCCCGCACCTGGACGAACTCTGGGCCGACCCGGACGTTTTGCGTCGCATGAAGGCCTGATTCGCGAGCGGACGGCAGTGAGCGGACAGCAGTGAGCGGGCGGCAGCCCGGCCTGACTACACTGCGGCTCCTTCCAGGGCTAAGGAGCGGTCATGCAGCGGTTGACGATGTGGCGTGTTCTGACTGTGTGTGCGCTGGTACTGGCCGGCACCGGCATCGGCCACGCACAAACCCTGCGCTGGGCCAGCCAGGGCGACCCCTTGACCATGGACCCGCACTCCCAGAACGAAGGCCTGACCAACAACCTGAACGGGCAGATCTACGAACGCCTGGTCAAGCGCGACCGGCAACTGGCCATCGTGCCGGCGCTGGCCAGCAGCTGGCAGCAGACGGCCCCGCTGGTGTGGCGTTTCAAGCTGCGCCCGGGTGTCGCCTTTCACGATGGTGCTCCCTTCACGGCCGAAGACGTGGTGTTTTCGGTGCAGCGCGCACAGATGCCGTCGTCGACGTTTGCGGTCTATGCCAACGCCGTGGGCACGCCCGTGGCGGTGGACAAGGAGACGGTGGAGTTTCGCCTGGCCAAGATCAACCCGGTGTTCTTGCAGCACCTGGAGAGTGTGTTCATGATGAACAAGGCGTGGAGCGAAAAGCACCGCGTCACCAAGCCGCAGGACTTCAAGAACAAGGAGGAAAGTTACGCCGGCTTCAATGCCAACGGCACTGGCCCCTTCCGCCTGGCCAGCCGCCAGCCGGGCATCAAGACCACGCTCAGCCGCAACCCGCTGTGGTGGGGCCGCGCCGAGGCCGCCAACAAGGGCAATGTGCAGGAGATCGTCTACACACCCATCGCCAACGACGCCACGCGGCTGGCGGCGTTGGTGACGGGCGAGATCGACTTTGTGCTCGACCCCGCCCCACGAGACGTGGCCCGCCTGCGCAACACGGCGGGCGTGAAGATCATCGACGGCCCCGAGAATCGGCTCATCTTCCTGGGCATGGACCAGCAGCGCGATGAACTGCTGTACGGCAACGTGAAGGACAAGAACCCCTTCAAGGACGTGCGGGTGCGTCAGGCGCTGTACCACGCCATCGACATCGAGACCATCAAGAACAAGTTGATGAACGCCCAGAGTGCGCCCACGGGCGGCCTGACGCCCAGTCCGCAAGGGTCCTACAACGACCCCGCCATCGAGGCCCGCCTGCCTTTCGACCTGGCCAAGGCCCGCGCGCTGATGGCGCAGGCAGGCTGGGCCGACGGCTTCGAGGTGACGCTGGACTGCCCCAACAACCGCTACATCAACGACGAAGAAATCTGCATCGCGCTGGCTGGCATGTGGGCGCAGCTGAAGGTCAAGGTTAGGGTCAACGCCATGCCGCGAGCGCTGTACTTTCCCAAGCTGGAAAAGTTCGACACCAGCCTGTACCTGCTGGGCTGGGGCGGTGCAGTCACCGACGCCGATACCATGATCACGCCCGTGCTGCGGCACCCGGCCGAAAACGGCGTGGGCATCTTCAATGCCGGCCGCGTGCGCAACGACACCTTCGAACAGCTGGCCGTGGCGCAGGCACAGGAAGCCGACCCCAAAAAACGCGAAGAACTGGTGAAGGCCGCGCTGCGTGAGTACAAGTCGCAGGCCCACATCATCCCGCTGCACCGCCAGGTGGTGCCCTGGGCGGCGCGCAACAACGTGGACGTGGTGCACCGGGCCGACAACTGGGTCGAGGTGCCGTGGATCAGTCTGCGTTAGTTAGTTTGGAAGTTAGTTTGGGAGTTAGTTTGGGAGTTGGTTTGGCAGTTGGTTTTGAAGTTGGTTTGGAAGTTGATTTGGAAGAGGTAGCGCGTCCGCGCACTCAGTCTGCTGTCGCGCGCCGCCGAACGGCTTCCAGGTAGGCCTGCCCGTCGGGAGGCAGACCGCTGCGCTGGCTGGCCCAGACCATTTCGCCCAGGCACTCCATGACCTCATGGTGGGCCTCGTGCAGTGAGCCGCGCCGCGCCGCCAGCAGGTCCACGGCCTGGCGGATGCCGGTGGGCTGGTCGATGGCCACCTGCTCGGCAATCGACAGGTGCATGCTCAGGTGCAGGAAAGGGTTGGTGCGGCCTTCTTCCACCGTGTAGACGGCCTGCAGCGCCGCGGCTTCGTTGGCCAGTTCGGTGTGGTATTCCGGATGTTCGTCGACCCAGCGCGCGGCCACGGCCTGCATGGGTTCGAGCGGCTCTGCGTTGCGTTGGCGCAGGTAGATGCTGCAGAAGAAGCGGCGCACGTCGGACTGGGAGGGCTGGAACATGGTCAGAATTGTCGCTTCAAGGCACTGCACATCCCTTCAAATTCACATGAACCTCACCACCGACCAGCTCTTTACCGAAGCCCGCACGCAAAACGGCTTCCTGCCGCAGGCCGTGCCCGACGAACAACTGCACGCGCTGTATGAGCTGCTCAAGTGGGGGCCAACGTCGGCCAACAGCAGCCCGGCGCGTTTTGCCTTCGTGCGCAGCGACGCCGCCAGGGCCCGCCTGGTGGCCTGCGTGTCGCCGGGCAACCAGCCCAAGGTGCAAGAAGCGCCGGTGACCGTGATCATCGGCATGGACATGGCGTTTTACGAGCGGCTGCCGCAGCTGTTTCCGCACACCGACGCCAAGGCCTGGTTCGTGGGCAAGGACGAGATGATCCGGGCCACGGCCTTCCGCAATTCCAGCCTGCAAGGCGCCTACCTCATCATGGCCGCGCGGGCGCTGGGCCTGGGCTGCGGGCCCATGAGCGGCTTCGATGCCGCCAAGATGGACGCCGAGTTCTGGGCCGGCACCACGGTCAAGACCAACTTCATCTGCTCTCTGGGCCACGGCAACCCTGCCAAGGTGCTGCCACGCAGCCCACGCCTGAGCTTTGACGAAGCCTGCCAGCTGATCTGACGGCACCTGACGGGTTGCCGCCTACCTGCTGACTTGCGTGGGTCTGGGCACGCTGCTGTTCGGCGTGCTCACGCCCAAGTCGGCCTTCACCAGCTTCGTGGCCCCCCGCCGGCGGCCCGCCCTTCATGGCCTAGCTGCTGCCGCTGAAGCTGACCTCCTTCAGTCGTTTCAGTCATTTCAGTCGTTTTAGTCGTTTTAGTCGTTTTAGTCGTTTTAGTCGTTTTAGTCGTTTTAGTCGTTTTAGTCGTTTTAGTCATCAGCGCCCGGCACGGCGTCGGGCCGCTCGGCCTGGAACCCATCACCTCTGCGCGCGCGCTGCTCGCGGCGTTCTTCGCGTTCACGCTGCCACAGCTCTTCCAGCTCGCGCCGACCCTGCTTGGCCACCGAGATGAGCTGCTTTTCGTCACCCTGGTGCGGGGCCATCTGGTTCAGCAGTTCGATGTTGTGCTGACGAAAGCGCAGCGCCAGGTTGCGCGCCGTGTGGCGTTCGGTGCCCATCAGCTCCAGCACCGTGCGGCCGCTCATGAGCGCTGCGTCCAGCGTCTCGCGTTCGATGTGCAACACGCCCCGCTGGTGCAGGCCGTACCAGTGCGTGGTGTTGCGGGCGCGTGCGACCAGCGTGGCCTGCGGGAAGTGCTCGCGGATGATGTCGGCGGCCTTCAGGCTCTGCTCGACGTCGTCGATGGCCAGCACGATGACCCGCGCCTCGCCGGCGCCGGCCACGCGCAGCAGGTCCAGCCGCGTGGCGTCGCCATAAAAGGCGGGCCAGCCGAAACGGCGCAGGCCATTGACGGCCTCGGCGTCGTGGTCCAGCACGGTGGCGCTCAGGCCGCTGGCGTTGATGAGCCGACCCACGATCTGGCCATAGCGCCCGAAGCCCAGGATCAGCACGGGCGCCTGCTGCTCGTCCTGGATTTCGTCGACGCCATCCACCCTGCCGCTTGACGCCAGCCGGGGCGCCACAAAGCGGTCGGCCAGCACCAGCAGCAGCGGCGTCATCAACATGGAAATGGCAATCGCCGCGACGATGAACGAAGCCGGTGCGCCAGGGATCACGCTGGCCCCGGTGGCCGCCTGCAGCACGACAAAGCCGAACTCGCCGCCCTGTGCCAGCAGCACCACGAACACCGGCGCTTCGGCGCGCGGGATGGGCATCAGCCGCACCATGGCCAGCAGCAACAGCGCCTTCAGCAGCACGAAGCCCAGCACCACGGCGGCCATCAGCACGGGGTCTTTCATGACCACGGCAAAGTCGATGCTCATGCCCACGGCAATGAAGAACAGGCCCAGCAGCAGGCCCTTGAAGGGGCCGATGTCGGTCTCCAGCTCGCGCCGGTATTCACTTTCCGCCAGCAGCACACCGGCCAGGAAGGCGCCCAGCGCCATGCTCAGGCCCACCGCCTGCATCAGCGCCGCAGTGGCCACCACCAGCAGCAAACTGGCGGCGGTGAAAATTTCTGGCGTCTCGCTGCGTGCAATCCAGCGCAGGGCGGGGCGCAGCAGCAGCCGGCCGCCCAGCACGATGGCCAGCACCATGCCCACGGCCTTGGCGCCTTGCTGCCAACCGCCGCTGCCGGCGGCGGTACCGACGGCCAGCAGCGGCAGCAGGGCCAGGATCACGATGCCGCCGATGTCCTGGAACAGCGACACGCTGACCACGCTGCGCCCGGCGGTGGTGGGCATCAGGTTGCGCTCGGGCAGCACGCTCAGCGCGATGGCGGTGGACGACTGCGCCAGCGCCAGGCCCGCCACCAGCGCCAGCCGCCAGTCCAGCCCCGCCGCCAGGCCCACCGCAGCCAGCAGCAGCGTGCTGCCGGCCAGCTGCACGCTGCCCCAGCCGAAGATCGGCCGGCGCAGCGCCCACAGCCGCTTGGGTTCGAGCTCCAGCCCCACCAGAAACAGCATCAGTACGACGCCGAACTCGGCAAATCCCAGGATGGCCTGGGCGTCGGTCACCAGCGCCAGCCCCCAGGGTCCGATGGCAATGCCGGCGGCCAGGTAGCCGATCACCGAGCCCAGGCCCAGCAGCCGCGCAATGGGCACCGCCAGCACGGCAGCACCCAGGTAGATCAGGCTGCTGGTCAGCCAGGTGGGGGCGCCTTCCATCACCGTGCGCCGGGGCTCAGGTCGCCGACTCGGCCGGACGTGCGTCGGCCGGCACTTCGCACTGCGACGTCCGCTCCATGGCGTCGATCTCGGGCCAGCGCGGCCAGCTTTGCAGCCGCTGGCTGAACAGCTGCGCCTGGGATTCGATCAGCGCATCGCTGGCGCGGTGCGCGCCGTGTTGCACCAGTGGCGGCAGCCAGCGCATGCCACACAGTGCGGCGGTTTGTTCGTAGGGGTGCAGGAAGGCGTCGAAGAAGTAGCGGTTGTAGCCATCGGGCCGGTAGCTGGTGTCGGGGCCACCGGTGCTGGCGGCCAGCCACAGGTCTTTGCCGGCCAGCGCCTTGCCGCCCGGGCCGTAAGCCCAGCCGAAGGCAAACACCTCGTCCAGCCAAAGTTTCAGCAGCGGCGGCATCGAGTACCAGTGCACCGGGTGCAACCAGACCAGCAGCCGGGCCTGCGCCAGCAGCGCCTGTTCGGTGGCCACGTCGATGAAGTAGTCCGGGTACAGCGCATACAGGTCGCGCACGTGGACGCGAGCCGGGTCCAGGTGCGCGGCGGCTTCCATCAACGCGCGCGTAGCGCGCGAGTGTTCAAGCTGCGGGTGCGCGGCAATGACGAGGATGTCGGCCATGAATGTATTGCTGGAGATGGCTTGGGGCAGCGGGGCAAGCGGCTTGGGTTTGCCCGCTGCAGGCCGGCACGAAGGCGCCGCTACCATACCCGACAAAACCAGAGTCACCGGCGACAGTCCATCGCCACAGCCAAGCGCGCCGCGCGCGCCCGAGGGAACCCAAGCCATGCCAGTGATCGTGGTCGCCAATCCGAAGGGCGGTGTCGGCAAGAGCACCTTGTCCACCAACATCGCCGGCTGCCTGGCCGCCGCCGGGCACGCGGTGATGCTGGGCGACGTGGACCGCCAGCAATCGGCCCGCCAGTGGCTGGCACTGCGCCCGCTGCACCTGCCGGCCATCCGGGGCTGGGATGTCACGGCCGATGACCTGGTGCGACCGCCCAAGGGCACCAGCCACGTCGTGCTGGACACACCGGCCGGCCTGCACGGCAAGCGGCTGGACGCGGTGATGAAGATCGCCGACCGGCTGCTGATTCCGCTGCAGCCCAGTCTTTTCGACATCCAGGCCACGCACCGCTTCGTGCAAGAGCTGCGTGCGCACCGCCGCGGCTCCGAAGTCAAGCTGGGTCTGGTGGGCATGCGCGTGCGCGAGCACACCCGCGCCAACGAGCAGCTGCACAGCTACCTGGCGACCTTGCCGGTGCCCGTGGTGGCCTGGCTGCGCGACACGCAAAACTACGTGCAGCTGGCCGCGCACGGCCTGACGCTGTGGGACGTGGCGCCCAGCCGTGTCGAACGCGATCTGGAGCAGTGGGCGGCGTTGCAGAACTGGATCGGGGCATGACAGCAGCTCGAACAAGGTACGCCCACCTGGCCGACCTGTCTGCACTGACCGGCCAGGAGATCGGCTGCAGCGATTGGGTGCCCATCGACCAGGCGCGCATCGACCGCTTTGCCCAGGCCACCGACGACCACCAATGGATCCACGTCGACCCGGTGCGGGCGTCAGCCGGCCCCTTCGGCGCGCCCATTGCCCACGGCTTTCTGACGCTGAGCCTGCTGCCGATGCTGTTCGAGGGCGGCTTTGCCATCGACGACGTGCGCATGGGCGTTAACTACGGACTGAACCGCGTGCGATTCGTGAGCCCGGTGCGTGTGGGCAGCCGTGTGCGGGGTCGTTTCAAACTGGTCAGTTTCGAGCCCCTGGACGGTGGCGCGCAGCTCACGGTGGAATCCACCATCGAACTCGAAGGTTCGGCCAAGCCGGCCTGCGTGGCCGAATCGGTGTCGCGCCGCTACACCTGACGGCGCCACACACAAACTGCCTTGCAACCCCCAAAAGTGGGAACCGGCCGCGCCCAGGGGCTGGCCCACAATGACTCGGCCCGCAATGTCCCGGCCTCAGGAAAAGTGGAGAACACATGAAGGTGCTGCTGGTTGACGATCACCCGCTGGTCCTGTCTGCGCTGCAGGCGGTGATCCAGACCATCGGCAGCGACACCACCGTGGTGGGCGTGGACAGCGCCGCCGCAGCGCGTGCCACGCTGGCCGCCGACGCTGACTTTGACCTCGTGCTGCTGGACCTGGCGCTGGGCGACGCCGACGGTTTTGACGTGCTGGTGGAGTTTCGCAGCACCTACCCGGCGGTGCCGGTGGTGGTGGTGTCGGCTTCTGACCGCGCCAGCGATGTCATCCGCGCCATCGACAGCGGTGCCATGGGCTTCGTGCCCAAGAAGTCCAGCCACGGCGAGCTGTATGCCGCGCTGGAAATGGTCATGACGGGTTCGATGTACGTGCCGCCGTCGATGCTGGGGCTGGAGTTCGGTCGCAGCGGCGGTGCCGGTGACACCGTGCCCGGCGTCATGCGGCACGCTGGCGACACGCAGGCCGGCGATTCACCCTTCGGTGCCGCCGTGCGGCCCGAAGCGCACCAGAAACTGCCCTCGCTGCAGGATGTGGGCCTCACCCCGCGCCAGGCCGAGGTGCTGAGCCTGCTGCTGCAGGGCCTGCCCAACAAGCTGATCGCGCGCCAGCTGAACCTGAGCGTCGAGACCGTCAAGGACCACGTCGCCGCCGTGTTGCGCGCGCTGGGTGTCAGCTCGCGTACCCAGGCCGTGCTGGCCGTCAGCCAGATGACCCAGGGCCAGGGCGGCTTCTCCTGGCGGCCCCCGGTGAGATGAGGCCCCCAAGCTCGGCTGCTGCTTCGACTGAGGTGGGTGCCGACGTCGCCTCGGCCGGCTCCACGCCGGCTGTGCTGCAGCAGTCGCCGCGCCCGCGCGGCGACGCCGACCACATCCGCGCGCTGTATGTGCAGACGCCGGCCACGCTGACGGGCAACGGCATCGGCATGGCGCTGATGGTGGGCATCTTCGGGTCGCTGGCGCCCACCTGGCATGTCCTGGCCTGGCTGGGCGTGGGGCTGACCTTGTGGCTGTTGAGGCTGGCGCATTACGTGCGATTTCGGCGCCAACAGAACACGCACAGTGACCTGCTTCGCGCCTGGCGCCTGAGCTGGAAAACGCTGGTGCTGGCGCAGGGGGCGCTGTGGGGTGTGGCGGTGTGGTTGTTCTGGGGCCTGGGCACGCCGTACCACACGGTCAGCCTGATCCTCATCGTGTATTCCTACTGCCTGGGTTCGGTGCAACTGCTGGCCACACAAAGCCGGGTCTTCCTGGCCTTCATCAGCCTGGTGCTCACGCCCACCATCGTGCGCATCGCCAGCGACACATCGCAGCCCTGGCACCTGCAGCTGGCCTTCATCCTGACGCTGCTGTTCTGCCTGACCGTGCTGATGGCGCGCACTTACGGCAGCGCGCTGGGCCAGGCCATCAGCCTGAAGCGCCGCACCGACGAACTGGCCGGCAAGCTGCGTGTGGAGATGAGCATCACCGAAGAAGCGCGCCGCGCTGCCGATGACGCACGCCGCGCAGCCGAAGCCGCCAACCGCGCCAAGACGCAGTTTTTTGCCGCCGCCAGCCACGACCTGCGCCAGCCGCTGCACGCGATGGGCCTTTTTGCCGAGGCGCTGCGCCAGAAGAGCCGCGACCCCGAGGTGGCGTCTTTGGTGAACAGCATCAACGAAAGTGTCGACGCTCTGGAAGGGCTGTTCGGCGAACTGCTGGACATCACCCGCATCGACACCGGCGGCGTGGACGTGAACCCGGCGCCGGTGCGCATGCGTGATCTGTTTGCGCGGCTGCGCCTGCACTTCGAACCCACGGCCTTCGAGAAGGGCCTGATGCTGTCCTTTCACGGTGAACAGCGTGTAGCCCACGCCGACCCGGTGCTGCTGGAGCGGGTGCTGCGCAACCTGGTCAGCAATGCCATCCGCTACAGCGATGACGGTGGCGTGCTGGTGAGTTGCAGGCCGCGGCAGGGCAAGCTGCTGGTCCAGGTGTGGGACAGCGGCATCGGCATTTCCGAAGCCAACCTGCCACGCATCTTCGACGAGTTTTTCCAGGCCCAGAGCAACCGGCCGCTGGAGGCCCACCACCGCAAAGGCCTGGGGCTCGGGCTGGCCATCGTCAAGCGGCTGGCCGCGCTGATGGAGGCACCCATCTCGGTGCGTTCGCGTGCTGGCCACGGCACCGTGTTCAGCCTGGAGGTGCCAGTGGGCAAGGCACCGCGCCCCACCGAAACGGGCCAGTCGGGCACAGCCAAGGCGCCACTGGGCCTGACGCTGCAAGGCCGCCAGATCCTGGTCGTCGAAGACGAAACTGCGGTGCGTGAGGGCCTGGTGGTGTTGCTCAAGGCCTGGGGCGCCAGCGTGGTGTCTTTCGACAGCGTGGAAGCGGTCGAGCAGTGGCTGCTGCAGCCCACGGAAGCGGTGCCCCACCTGCTGCTGGTGGATTACCGCCTGCCGCAGGGCCGCACCGGCATCGACGCGCTGCATCTGGTGCGTGCACGCTGGCCCGAAAGCCAGCTGCCGGCCATCGTCATCACCGGCAGCAGCCTGGGCGGGCATGAAGACCAGGCCGTGAACCACGACTACCACTTGCTGATCAAGCCGGTGCTGCCCAACAAGCTGCGGGCCATGATCGCCTTCAAGCTGGGTGTGCGCTGACAGCGCGAGAGACCCCGCGATGCACGCCCGACGGCGCCAGGTGTCGGTGCGGTGCCTGTACCCGGCGGCTGCCGGCCTGAGCCGCCTCAGGCCGGCAACGTGCCGGGCAGCAGGATGTGGCGGTCCACCGTTTGTATTTGCGTGTGGCCGCAGAAGGCCATCGTCACGTCCAGTTCCTTGTGGATGATCTGCAAGGCCTGGGTGACACCCGCCTCGCCCATCGCGCCCAGGCCGTACACCATGGCGCGGCCGATCATCGTGCCGCGTGCACCCAGCGCCCAGGCCTTCAAAACGTCCTGCCCGCTGCGGATTCCGCCGTCCATCCAGACCTCGATCTGGCTGCCCACCGCGGCCACGATGGCCGGCAGGGCCTGGATGCTGCTGGGCGCGCCGTCGAGCTGTCGCCCGCCGTGGTTGCTGACAACGATGGCGTCGGCACCGCTTTTCACCGCCAGCTGCGCGTCTTCGACATCCATGATGCCTTTCAGGATCAGCTTGCCGCCCCATTGTTCCTTGACCCAGGCCACGTCGGCCCAGCTCAACGTGGGATCGAACTGCTCGTTGGTCCACGAAGCCAGGCTCTTCATGTCGGTGACGGACTTGACGTGGCCCACCAGGTTGCGAAAGGTGTGGCGGCGTGTGCCCATCATGCCCAGGCACCAGCGCGGCTTGCTGGCCATGTTGAGCAGGTTGCCCAGCGACGGAATCACCGAAGCGCGCATCTTGTTCTTCAGGTCCTTGTGGCGCTGCCCGATGACCTGCAGGTCCAGCGTCAGCACCAGGGCGCTGCACCGGGCGGCCTTGCAGCGGTCGATCATGCGCTTCATGGCGTCGCGGTCGCGCATCATGTAGAGCTGAAACCAGAACGGCGCAGTTGTGTTCTCGGCCACGTCCTCGATGCTGCAGATGCTCATCGTCGACAGCGTGAACGGGATGCCGAACTGCTGCGCGGCGCGTGCGGCGTGGATCTCGCCGTCGGCGTGCTGCATGCCGGTCAGCCCCACCGGCGCGATGGCCACCGGCATCTTCACCGCCTGGCCCACCATGGTGGTGGCGGTGCTGCGGTTTTCCATGTTCACGGCCACGCGCTGGCGCAGCTTGATCTTCTGGAAGTCTTCGCTGTTGGCGCGGTAGGTGCCTTCGGTCCAGCTGCCGCTGTCGGCATAGTCATAGAACATGCGCGGCACGCGTTTCTTGGCCAGCACGCGCAGGTCTTCGATGGTGGTGATGACGGTCATTCTGGATCTCCTCGGTCTTGCATGCTAACGAGCTGCGGCGCTCGGCTGCTGACACCCGTGACCTACAGCTTGACCAGCCCGCCCGCGCGCACGCCCAGCAAGCGGATGCGCCGCGCCAGGTCCACCCGTTTCAGGCACTGGCCGGCGGCGTGGCGGATGGCCAACTTGTCCACCACCGGCTCGGGCAGCGTAAGGTCGCGCGTGACGGTCTTGAAGTCCTCGAAGCGCAGTTTGATGCCGATGGTGCGGCCGGCATAACCCTTTCGCTGCAGGTCGGTGGCCACTTGTTCTGCCAGCTGCGTGAAGATGCGCGTCAGCTCGGCGCGGTCGCGCACGGCGTGCAGGTCGCGGTCGAAGGTGGTTTCGCGGCTCATGCTGACGGGTTCGCTGTGCGTGACCAGGTGACGGTCGTCCACGCCGTGGGCCGCGTCGTGCAGCCAGCGGCCATAGCTGCGGCCGAAGTGTTCTGTCAGGAAGGCCCGGTCCCTGGCCGCCAGGTCGGCGATGGTGCGGATGCCCAGGTCGGCCAGCCGGGCGCCGGCCTTGGGCCCGATGCCGTTGATGCGCCGCACCGGCAGTGGCCAGATGCGCGTGGGCACTTCGGCCTGTGTCAGCACGGTCAGGCCATCGGGTTTGTCCAGCTCGCTGGCGATCTTGCTCAAGAGCTTGTTGGGCGTGACACCGACGGAGCAGCTCAGGCCCGTGGCGCGTTTGACGGTGTTGCGGATCTCCTGGGCGACGGCGCGCACGCCGCCCGTGGTGTCGAAGCCGATGGCGTCTTGTGCGCCCGGCACCTCGCTCAGGTCGATGTAGATCTCGTCGATGCCGCGGTCTTCGATCACCGGCGCCACCTCGGCCACGGCGGCCTTGAAGCGGCGCGAGTACTGGCGGTACTGGTCAAAGTCCACCGGCAACAACACCGCCTGCGGCGCCAGCGCGGCGGCTTTCATCAGGCCCATGCCGCTGTGCACGCCGAAGTCGCGCGCGGCGTAGGTGGCGGTGGTCACCACGCCGCGGCCGGCGTAACCGGCCAGCGTGGAAAAGGTCCGCGTGCCGTCGGGCTGCTGCACCGGCTGGTGGCGCCGGCCGCCACCGATAACCACCGCTTGCCCGGTCAGTTCAGGGTAGCGCAGCAGTTCCACCGAGGCATAGAAGGCATCCATGTCCAGGTGGGCGATCCAGCGGCGGGGTGGCATGGGTTGGGTCGGTGCAGTGCTGCGGGCGAGGGTAACGTGCCGACACGCGCTGACATCGTGGGATTTTTGGCACGCCACAAACCCGACCGCCGCCGCGAGGATGCCGCCCGCATCCGCTTTCGCTGATCATTTCACCGGCACCGCCGGTTCCAGCGGGTCATTGGCTTGACCCGCCCGCGCCGCTGTCTACACTGGGCCCCATCGATTTTGCGATGGACCCCTTCAGGGAGCCCCCATGACCCGACCGGCCGCAGCGTCCGAGTTTCCCGAGCAGCGGGCCCTGACCGCTTCCACCCTGGCCCTGGTGGTGGCTGTGGGCTGTGTGGCGATGTTCTTGCCCCCGCTGGTCAAGCACACCGTGGAAGTGCCCTTGCGCGCGGCCGCAACCGGCCTGGCGCTGGCCTGCGCGATGTTGTTGCACTGGGTGTTCTTGGGCGTGGCCGCGCGGCGCATGCAGCGTTCGGTGGCGGGCTGGGTCAGCCTGTCGGTGCTGCTGTTTCCGGTGGGCAGCGCCATGGCGCTGATCCTGCTGGGCTGGTTTGCCGACGAACAGCGCACGCCCAGCGCGGCGCTGTGATTGTGACACCCGGTGTTTGCACCGGGCCAGCGTGTGGGCCGCTCAGGCCGCCGCAAGCCGCTGCCGGTGGCGTTCAATCTGGGCGCGCACCTGCACCGGCGCGGTGCCGCCCAGCCCCTGGCGCGCGTTCAGTGAACCGCGCAAGGTCAGCACCTCGGCCACGTCGGCCGTGATGCTGGTGTTCAGCGCCTGCAACTCGGTCAGCGGCAGTTCAGCCAGGTCCACGCCGCGCTGAATGGCGATCTTCACCGCATGCGCCACGGTTTCGTGTGCGTCGCGGAAGGGCAGGCCCTTTTTCACCAGGTAGTCGGCCAGGTCGGTGGCGGTGGCGTAGCCCTTCAGCGCAGCGCGCTCCATGGCGTCTTTCTTGACCGTCATGCCGCCCGACCTCGCCCCGGTTTCCGGGTCGAGGGTGCCACCCACCATCTCGGCCATGATGCGCAGCGTATCGCTCAGCGTGTCCACGGTGTCGAACAGCGGCTCCTTGTCTTCCTGGTTGTCCTTGTTGTAGGTCAGCGGCTGGCCCTTCATCAGCGTGATCAGGCCCATCAGGTGGCCCACCACGCGACCGCTCTTGCCGCGCGCCAGTTCTGCCACGTCCGGGTTGCGCTTCTGCGGCATGATCGAACTGCCGGTGCAGTATCGGTCCGCCAGGTCGATGAAGCCGAAGTTCTGGCTCATCCACAACACGATCTCTTCACTCAGCCGCGACACGTGCACCATCGTGATGGCTGCAAAACTGCTGAACTCCAGCGCGAAGTCGCGGTCGCTCACGGCGTCCAGGCTGTTCTGGCAGACACCGTCGAAGCCCAGCGTGCGCGCCACGGCTTCGCGGTCCAGCGGGTAGCTGGTGCCGGCCAGCGCGGCTGCGCCCAGGGGCAGGCGGTTGGTGCGTTTGCGCACGTCCTGCAGCCGTTCGGCGTCGCGCGAGAACATCTCCACATAGGCCAGCAGGTGGTGTGCAAAGCTCACCGGCTGCGCCACCTGCATGTGTGTGTAGCCGGGCATCACGGTGTCGGTGTGGCCTGCGGCCAGTTCGACCAGGGCACGCTGCATGTCGGTCAACAGCACCGCCAGGTTGTCGATCTCGCCGCGCAGCCACAGGCGCACGTCGGTGGCCACCTGGTCGTTGCGGCTGCGGCCGGTGTGCAGGCGTTTGCCGGCATCGCCCACCAGGGCCGTCAGTCGTGCTTCGATGTTGAGGTGCACGTCTTCCAGTTCCAGCTTCCAGTCGAACCGGCCGGCTTCGATGTCGCCCACGATCTGCGCCATGCCGCGCTGGATGGCGGCCAGGTCGTCGGCGCCGATGATGCCTTGCGCCTGCAGCATGGCTGCGTGCGCCAGGCTGCCGTCGATGTCGGCACGCCACAGGCGCTGGTCGAAACCCACGCTGGCGGTGTAGCGCTGCACCAGTTCGCTCATCGGTTCGCTGAACAGCGCGGACCAGGCTTGGCGCTTGTTGGCCAGGGGATCGTGGGACATGCGGTGATGGTGCCGGAAGGCCGCTGCGGATGAACTTCGTATTATCCGGCCCGACATGAAGCCACCGGGCTCTGACGAACCTTCCGCTGCCGATGCTGCCAGGGCCCCTTCGGGGCCGTTGGGCATTGACCTGTCGGCGGCGGCCACGCGACCCACCAGTTTGTGGCCCGAAAGCACCCGTGCCGGCGCTGCCAGTTCCAGCTTCGCGCCGACACGCTTCGACCCGTTGGCCGAAGAACGTGCACGTCTGGACGAACTGGGCGCGGCCGCCTTCGACGTCTGCCACCCCGCGCTGGCCTTGCGCGCCGTGCTGCTGGTGCAGGCCGTGCTGGCGCTGGTGGCACTGGTGCATGCACAGGACACGGCGCAGTGGCTTGGCCGGCAGGCCACGCTGGCTTTTGGCGGTGTGGCCGCCACTGGCGTGTGGCTGGTTGTCTTGTGTGCCCTGCGCCGCCCGCTGCGCAGCCTGCAGGCTGCGGGTCGTGCGGTGGTGGTGCTGCTGCTGGGCGTTGTGGCTGCGCTGCTGGCCTGGGCACCACTGGCCTGGGCTGATCTGGTTCAAGGCGGTGGCTTGCAAGCAGCGGCTGTGGTGCTGGGTGGCCTGGCGGTGGCGGCCGTTCTGTGGGCCTGGCTGGACCTGCGCGCCCGCATCTGGCACCCGGCCAACGCCAGCGCGCGCCTGGCCGAATTGCAGTCGCGCATCCGCCCGCACTTTTTGTTCAACGCGCTGAACACCGCGCTGGCGCTGGTGCGTGTGGACCCGGCTCGGGCAGAGAGCGTGCTGGAAGACCTGGCGCAGCTGTTCCGGGTGGCGCTGGCCGAGGTGGGCGCGTCGGTGACGCTGGACGACGAGATCGATCTGGCGCGCCGCTACCTGGCCATCGAGCAGGTGCGCTTTGGCGCACGCCTGGCTGTGCAATGGCAACTGGACCCGCAGGCCGGGCCGGCCCGCCTGCCGCCGCTGGTGCTGCAGCCCCTGGTTGAAAACGCGGTGCGCCACGGCATCGAACCGGCCACGGGCGGTGGCAAGGTCTGGGTGCACACGCAGCGGCAGCGTGGCCAGGTGGTGGTGACGGTGAGCAACACGCTGGCCGACGACGAAGACGGCAGCGACACACCAGGCACAGCCACCCAGGGCCACGGCATGGCGCTGCACAACGTGCGCGAGCGCCTGCGCCTGCTGCATGACGTGGCCGCGCAGTGCGATGTGTGGCGCGACCAGTCGCCGCCGGCCGGGCCGGCCGGCCCCTGTTTCCACGCCCGCATCGTGCTGCCGGCGCCTTGAAGCGGGCTCAGCCGTGAAGGTGTTGATCGTCGATGATGAACCGCTGGCCCGGCTGCGCCTGCGCGGCCTGATCCAGGACCTGAGCGACAGCGCCGTCCTGGCGCCAACCCTCACCGCCGAAGCCGGCGACGCCGACGAAGCGCTGCGCGCGCTGCGCGAGCAGGCCGCGGACGTGGTGCTGCTGGACATCGGCCTGCCCGGTCGCAGCCCGCAGGGCGGCTTGAAGCTGGCGGCGGCGTTGAAGGCCTTGCCCCAGCCGCCGGCCGTGGTGTTTGTGACGGCGCATGCAGAACACGCGCTGCAGGCTTTTGAGCTGGAAGCGCTGGACTACCTGACCAAGCCCGTGCGCCGGGATCGCTTGCTGGACGCGCTGCTGCGTGTGCAGCAGCGCATGGCCTTGCTGCAGGGCGCGCGCGCAGCCGCACCGGCGGCCCCGATCGAGCCGGTGCTGGTGGTCAGTGACCGCGGCCGTGTGCTGCGCCTGCCCGTGCGCGAGGTGCTGGTGTTGAAGGCCGAGCAGAAGTACGTCACCTTGCGCACCGCCACGCGCACGCTGGTGCTGGACGACCCGCTGGCCGATCTGGAACTGCGCCTGGGGGCAGCATTCGTGCGCACGCACCGCAGCACCCTGGTGGCCGTGTCGGCCATCCAGGCGCTGGAACTGCGCGGTGGCACGGCCGGTGACGGCGCTGAAAGCGACGGCTGGGCCGTGCGCGTCATGCCGCTGGACGAATGGCTGCCGGTGTCACGGCGGCAACTGGCCGAGGTGAAAGCGGCGATCCACGCCGTTTCACCGCACCATCCGCCGGTGTGAACCCATCGCGCCACACGCACCGGCACCATCAAGCGATGGCAACCACGCCAGTGCGGGGCAACCGGATGGGTCGAGTGCCGTGGCAAGGTTCTCGGCCCTTCAACCGGTGTTGCGCAGCCCGGCGGCGATGCCGTTGATCGACAGGTGGATGCCGCGTTGCAGCCGCTCCACCTTGTCCGGCCCCGACTCGGCAGAGGGTCGGTTGCGGTAGCGGCGCATCAGCTCCACCTGCAAGTGGTTCAGCGGGTCCAGGTAGGGGAAGCGGTGTGCAATGCTGCGTGCCAGCGCGGGGTTGGACTGCAGGCGGTCCGTGTCGCCGGTGATCAGGTTCAGCGCGTCGTTCGCACGCTGCCATTCGGCGCGCAGCAGCGTGAAGATGCGCTTGGCCACGGCCTTGTCTTCCACCAGTTCCACATAGCGCGACGCGATTCGCAGATCGCTCTTGGCCAGCACCATGTCCAGGTTGGACAGCAGGGTGCGGAAGAAGGGCCACTGTCTGTGCATGCGCTGCAGCAGGTCGACCCGCTGGTTGCGTTCGGGGCCGGTCAGGAAGGCCTCGATGGCGGCGCCAAAACCGCACCAGCCGGGCAGCGCCATGCGGCACTGGCCCCAGCTGAAGGACCAGGGGATGGCACGAAGGTCTTCGATGGCCCGTGTGGCCTTGCGGCTGGCCGGGCGTGAGCCGATGTTCAGTTCGGCAATTTCGCGGATGGGCGTGGCCGCGAAGAAGTAGTCGGTGAAGCCCGGTGTTTCGTAGACCAGTTTGCGGTAGGCCTTGAAGCTGGCTTCGCTGATCTCGGCCGCTGCTTCCAGAAAGGCCTTGGGCGCGCTCTTGGTCGGGTGCAGCATCGTCGCTTCCAAGGTGGCTGCCACCAGCGTCTCCAGGTTGCGGCGCCCGATTTCGGGGTTGGCGTACTTGCTGGCGATGACCTCGCCCTGCTCGGTCAGGCGGATCTGCCCGTTCACCGTGCCTGGGGGTTGTGCCAGGATGGCCTGGTAGCTGGGACCACCGCCTCGGCCCACGGTGCCACCGCGGCCGTGGAACAGGCGCAACGTCACGGCGTGGGTCTTGCCGATGTCGGCAAACAGCGCGGCCAGCGCGATCTCGGCGCGGTACAGCTCCCAGTTGCTGGTGAAGGCGCCGCCGTCCTTGTTGCTGTCGCTGTAGCCCAGCATCACGTCTTGCTCGGCGCCGCTGGACATGACCAGCGGCAGGATGCCGGGCAGGGCGTAGAACTCGCGCATGATGGGCTCACTGCGGCGCAGGTCACCGATGGTCTCGAACAGCGGCACGGTGATCAAGGCGGCACGGCAGGCGCCGTCCAGCGTGCCGGTCAGCAACCCGGTTTCCTTCTGCAGCAGCAGCACCTCCAGCAGGTCGCTGACCTCTTCGGTGTGGCTGATGATGCAGTGGCGGATGGCCCCCTTGCCGTAGCTGGCCAGCGCCTGGCGCGCGGTATCGAAGATGGCCAGTTCGTCCACCGTCAGTGCCGAGTAGCTGGCGCCATGCACACGCAGCGGGCGGGCGTCGTTCAGCAGCGCCAGCAGGCACTGGCGGCGTGCCGCTTCAGGCAGCGCGCTGTAGTCGGCCTGCACCCGCGCCACGCGCAGCAGTTCGGCCACCACGGCTTCGTGTTTGTCGCTGCTCTGGCGCAAGTCCAGCGTGGCCAGGTGGAAACCGAAGACCTGCACCGCGCGCAGCAGCGGCGCCAGGCGCGGGCCCACCAGGGCCTGGGCGTGGTGCGTGCCCAGCGAACGTTCGATGACCTGCAGGTCCTGCAGCAGCTCTTCTGGCGTGGTGTAGGCCTTTTGCGGTGCCACGGCATGGCGCAGCGCCTCGGTGCCGGTCAAGGTGCTCAAGGTGGCGGCCAAGCGGGCGTACATGCCGATCAGTGCGCGGCGATAGGGTTCGTCCTTGCGATGTTCGCTGGTGTCGGGCGAACGCTCGGCCAGCGCCGCCATCTCTGCCGACACCGGCGCCAGCGTGCCGCTGATGGACAACTCGGCGCCCAGCGAGTGCACCTCGGTCAGGTAGTGGCGCAACACCACTTCGGCCTGGCGTGACAGGGCGTGTTTCAACGTCGCTGCGGTGACGTTGGGGTTGCCGTCGCGGTCGCCGCCGATCCAGTGGCCCATGCGCAGGAAGCTGGCCACCGGGTGGCCGGGCAGGGCGCGTTCGATCTCGCGGTACAGGCGCGGAATCTCGCGCAGGAAGGTGGTGGGGTAGTAGCTGAGCGCATTTTCCACCTCGTCGGCCACGGTCAGCTTGGCCGTGCGCAGCATGCGCGTCTGCCACAGCTGCGTCACGCGGGCGCGCATCAGCGCTTCGTTGTCGGCCAGGCGATCGGGGCTGGGCAGGTCGTCGCGTTCGCCCAGCAGTTCGGCTACGGCACGTTCTGCGTCCAGGATGCTTTTGCGTTGCACTTCGGTGGGGTGGGCTGTCAGCACGGGGCTGATGTAGGCGTGCTGCAGCGTGTGTGCGATGTCGGCGGCGCGGTGGTCGGCGCGGTGCAGGCGTTCGAAGGTCAACGCCAATGAACCTTCCTGCAGGTTGCCGGCTTTTTCATGCACCGCGCGGCGGCGCACGTGGTGGCGGTCTTCGGCGATGTTGGCCAGGTGGCTGAAGTAGCTGAAGGCGCGGATGACGGTCACGGTCTGCTCGGCCGACAGGTTCTTCAGCAGCCGGTCCAGCACGCGCCCGGCACTGGCGTCGGCCTTCAGGCGGTAGGCCACCGACAGCTGGCGCACGCGTTCGATGAGCTCGAATGCGGCCGAACCTTCCTGCTCGCGGATCACGTCGCCCAGGATGCGACCCAGTAACCGGATATCTTCAACCAGCGGCTTGTTCTTCGCCGCTGCCTCGTTCTGGGCCACGCTGCGGCCTGTTTTGGTGCGTGCGTGCGGGGTGGCTGACTTCGAAGCGGCGCGTGCCATCGGGCTCTCCAGGCGATGTAACCGAGTTACCAATTCTGCCTGCAAGCTCCGGGCCTGACGCCGTCTGGCGTGCAGGAGAAGTGGTGTTGTCACCGGCTCGGCCGCGTCGACCCGCTGGCTATGATCGGCGCATGACCCAAGCCACCATCATTGCCACCCGAGAAAGCCGCCTGGCCCTTTGGCAGGCCGAACACGTGCGCGACGTGCTGCAGGGCCGCTTCGGCCTGCAGGTGGAACTGCTGGGCATGACCACCAAGGGCGACCAGATCCTGGACCGCGCGCTGTCCAAGGTGGGCGGCAAGGGCCTCTTCGTCAAGGAACTTGAAACCGCGCTGGAAACCGGCGCCGCCCATTTGGCCGTGCATTCCTTGAAAGACGTGCCCATGGACCTGCCACCGGGCTTTGTGCTGGCTGCGGTGTGGGAACGTGAAGACCCGCGCGACGCTTTTGTCTCCAACCGCTATGCGCAGTTGTGCGACTTGCCACAAGGCGCGGTGGTGGGCACCAGCAGCCTGCGCCGCGTGGTGCAGTTGCTGGCCGTGCGGCCCGACCTGCAGATCGAGCCGCTGCGCGGCAACCTGGACACGCGCCTGCGCAAGCTGGATGAAGGCGGCTTCGACGCCATCGTGCTGGCGGCGGCCGGCCTGATGCGGCTGAAGCTGGCATCGCGCATCCGCTCGCGATTCGACCCGGTGCAGATGATCCCTGCGGCCGGCCAGGGCGCCTTGGGCATCGAGGTGCGCGAAGACAACACCGCGCTGCGCGAACTGCTGACCCAAACCATCCACCCGCCCACCTTCCTGTCCGCACACGCCGAACGTGCAGTGTCGCGCGGTCTGGGCGGCAGTTGCAGCATGCCGCTGGCCGCACACGCGGTGTGGCACGGCAGCCAGCTGCGGCTGGATGCGGCGCTGGGCGACGCCGAACAGCCCACACGGCCGCTGCTGAAGGTGCAGGTCAGCGCCGCTGTCACCGACGAAGCCGGCGCACGCGCGCTGGGTGCGCAGGCCGTCGCGAAGCTGCAAGCCGCAGGCGCTGGCGGCTACCTGCCGGCGGCCTGAGCCGGGCAGGGCCGGCGCCATGCGCCTGATCGTCACGCGGCCGCTGGCACAGGCCCTGGGCTGGGTTGCCGAGTTGCAGGCGCTGGGCCTTGACGCCCAGGCCTTGCCGCTGATCGACATCGCGCCCGCTGACGACCTGGCGCCTATTCAGCAAGCATGGCTGCAGCTGTCGGGTTTGTCGCTGGTGATGTTTGTCAGTGCCAATGCGGTTGAACATTTTTTCGCTGCGCGCCCGGCGGGTGCGACCTGGCCCGACGGCCTGCCCGCCGGGTCCACCGGTCCGGGCACCACGGCCGCGCTGCAAGCGGCGGGTGTGACACAGATCGAAGCACCCGCCGCCGACGCGCAGCAGTTCGACACCGAAGCGCTGTGGGCGCGCCTGTCAAGCTGGCCCTGGGCCGGCCGTCAGGTGCTGGTGGTGCGCGGTGAAGAGGGCCGCGACTGGCTGGCCGACCGCTTGCGTCAACACGGCGCGCAGCTGTCATTTGTGGCCGCCTACCGCCGCCGGCCGCCTACGCTGGACGCAGCCTCGCAAGCCCTGCTGCTGGCGGCGCTGGCCGCGCCCGGCCAGTACCTGTGGCTTTTTTCCAGCAGCGAGGCGGTGGGCCACTTGCGCACGCTGGCGCCGCTGGCGGACTGGTCAGCGGCTGCAGCCCTGGCCTCGCACCCGCGCATTGCCGACGCGGCGCGGCGTGCCGGCTGGGGCTGGGTAGGCCTGGTCGCGCCGCAGCCCCTGGCCGTGGCGCAGCAGGTGCGGCTCTTGCAAGAGGGTGACGCAAGAGGGTGGCGGGTGGCCGCACCTACAATCGGCGCCCCTGTGAACGACGCCCCTGTCAGCGCTGAATCTGCACTCCCCGGAGCCGCGTCCGTGCCCGCGCCTTCGGTCGCGCCCGTACCTGCCACTCCGGGTTTGCCGGGTCGCTGGATAGCCGCAGGTGCCGCCGTGCTGGCCGCGTTGGCCACAGCCGCCGCCGTGCTGGCCTGGAGCGCCCAGAAGCAGGTCGAGGGACTGGAAGCCGAACTCGTCAAACGCCAGCAAGACAGCGGCAGCCAGGCCACCGAAGCGCGCACCCTGGCCCGCCAGGCCGAGCTGACAGCCCGCGAGACGGCGGCCAAGCTGGCGCTGCTGGAAGCCCGAGTCGCAGAAACTTCGATGCAGCGCACGCAGATCGAAGAGCTGATCCAGGCGCTGGCCCGTTCGCGTGACGAAAACGTGCTGGCCGATCTGGACGCCGCCATACGCGTGGCCATGCAGCAGTCGGCCATCACCGGCAGTGCCGACCCGCTGGTGCTGACGCTCAAACAGGCCGACGAACGGCTGGCGCGCATCAACCAGCCGCGGCTGGAACGGGTGCGGCGCGCCGTGGCGCAAGACCTGGAACGCACCCGTGCGGCCGGCGTGACGGACATCAACGTGCTCACCATCCGCCTGGACGAGGTCATCCGCCAGGTCGACGAACTGCCGCTGCTTTCGGCAGCCGAACGCCGCGTCGCGCCCCGACCTGCAAGGCCCGCGCAGGCCACCGCACCCGACGTGGCTTCTGCGAATTCAGCGGCTTCAGCCGCAGGTTCTGCCTCGGCTGCATCGCAGGCCCGAAGCTGGGCCGCCCAGTTTGGCCAGCGCTGGGGCACGTTTGGCGCTTACCTGTGGGACGAAGTGAAGGGCCTGGTGCGTGTGACGCGCATCGACCAGCCCGAGGCCATGCTGGTGGCACCCGAACAAGCCTTTTTCCTGCGCGAGAACCTCAAGCTGCGGCTGCTGAATGCACGCTTGGCGCTGCTGTCGCGCCAGTTCGACACCGCGCAGTCCGACCTGCGTGACGCGCAAGCTGCACTGGACCGCTACTTTGACCGCAGCGCGCGCAAAGTCACCTTGGCCATGGATCTGGTCAAGCAGGTGTCCACGCAGTCCCGCCTGGTGACCGTGCCACGCCCCGACGCCACGCTGGCGGCCATTGCCACCGCGTCGGCGGGGCGCTGAGCACCACGCGGCGGCGGCAGGGCGGCTACACGATGCGCGGCGTCATCTGGCTGGTGCTCTTGTTCGTCGTGGCGGTGGTCGCCGCCACCACGCTGGGCAGCAACGACGGCCTGGTCAGCCTGTACTGGCGCGGCTGGCGCACCGACCTGTCGCTGAACCTGTTTGTCATCCTGGTTTTGGGCGCGTGTGCGGTGCTGATGCTGTCGGTGCAGGCGCTCAACGCGTTGGTCAGCCTGCCGCAACGTGCCGGGCAATGGCGCGCGCTGCGGCGTGAACGGGCGGCCCAATCCGCGCTGCGCGAAGCCCTGGCTGAGTACTTCGGCGCTCGCTACGGCCGTGCCCGCAAGGCTGCCCAACGTGCATTGGCGCTGCAACTCGACGCGCCAGAACTGGCCGGTGACCACCAGTTCCGCCTGCTGGCCCAGTTGCTGGCCGCTGGCAGCCTGCACAAGCTGCAAGACCGCGCGGGGCGTGACACGACCCTTCACAGCGCCATGAAGTCCGTGAAGACAGCGCGCGGCAGCCTGGGCGTCACCGACGATGCGGCCCGCCTGCTGGCCGCTGAATGGGCCCTGGACGACCGCGACGCTGCGCGCGCGCTGGAGATGCTGGACGCCTTGCCCCCGGGCGCCGCACGGCGCACGCAGGCGCTGCGCCTGCGCCTGCAGGCCACGCGCCTGGCGCGCCAGCCCCTGGAGGCCATGCACACGGCACGCCTGCTGGCCAATCACCAGGCCTTTTCGCCCATCGTGGCGCAGAGCCTCTTGCGGTCACTGGCCAGCGAGACTTTGGAAACGGCACACGATGTTCAGCAGCTGCGCCGCTTGTGGGGCCAGTTTGACGCGGCCGACAGACGCGATCCGCAGGTCGCCTGTCGCGCCGCGCAACGGGCCGTGGCATTGGGTGCAAGCGAAGACGCACGCCTGTGGCTGCGACCCTTTTGGGACCGCCTGTCGGAACTGCCGCGCGAAGACCGCGAGGCCGTGTCATTGGCCATGGTGGACGCACGCGAGGGTATTGGCAACGAGTGGCTGCCACGTCTGGAAAGTGCAGCCCAGGCCTTCGGCCACGAAAGTGCAGTCGTTGCAGCCGTGGGCATGTGCTTCGCCGAGCGGCAACTGTGGGGCAAGGCGCGTCAGCTGCTGGAACAAGCCGCCGCATCACCTACCTTGCCCGGTCGCACCCGCCGATTGGCATGGCGCCAGCTGGCGCAAGTGGCACGCCAAGAGTCCGACGAAGCCCGCGCGGCCGGGTGCGAACGTGCGGCCGCGGCCATCGACTGAAGGCCGGAGCTGGCGACCTGCCACGGCCTAGAATCACACCTGCTGCGTGCTACACTGAAAGGCTACGTGCGGCTGTAGCTCAGCTGGATAGAGTACTTGGCTACGAACCAAGGGGTCGTGGGTTCGATTCCTGCCAGCCGCACCAGTAATGACGAGGGTCAGTAGGCTAGCGCCTACTGACCCTTTTGTCTTTCTGGAGTCGCCGGCAACAGAATGGGCAACAGAATTCCCAGGGAGGGTCTGGTGGCGCATCGGTTGGTTCGCAATGCCACGAGCAGCCGCGCACCCGCGCTGTCGGTAACGCGCATGGATGGGGCGCTCAGTCAGTTCCCTTCAAGCAAATTTTTGCGGAAGAACCGAACCCGTCCATTCCGCCAACCGTCAAGTAGACACGGGCCATAGTGGCCCGTGTTTCAGTTCTATCCACCAATAGGACAGCCAGTCGGTGGCTGCCTTCGCACAGCATTGCGGCAGTTTGCGCCGTGCGCGCAAATCAACCGAGAGCCGACTGCTGCCGAGCAGGAGGAACTCGATGCCCTGGCGACGCGCGGTGCCGAGCTGGAGCAGCAGGCCCAGGCGCTGGTCGAAGCGCCTGAGTGGTCGCCTGACGAGGCCGAATTGATAGACCTCGAAGAGCACGACATTGAATCGAGGCGCAAGGCCATCCACGAAGCCCTGAAGACATGGGCGCCGGAGGCAAAGGCGCACGCACGATTCATCTTCACCGTCAGCCGCGAGGGCGACATCGAGATTTTCCGAGGCCTGGTGCGCGATGCCGATCGCAAGGCATTGACTGCTGCGGTGCCGTCGAACGACTACTCGCGCGTTGGCTCGGCCCTGCAACTGTCGCCGCAGTTGTCGGCGTATGTGCTGGAGGCAGCGGCCGACGACCTCAAGGGGAGCCGCGCTTGGAAGGCGATTCAGCAGACCAAGGAAGCGTGGCGCGCGCGTCTGCCCCAGCACCAAGGCGAATGGCTCGCATGATTGATCGGTCTCTCACCCGCCGAGCTGATCGAATGCGCGAGGGATCTTCGACGGGCTGGATTCGGGTCGAAATCCTGCTCGCCCCCTGCCCAGGAGGCGGCCAGTCCTTTGCCGCGATCCTTGACCGCGAACATTGACGACGTACGTCGTTTGTACTAACGTATCTCGGAGACTTGAGGAGTTCGAAGTGACCGCTGCTGCCCGTACCGCCCGCCTTGGCCTGCGTGCCACGCCCCAACAGGAGGCCGTGCTACGCCGAGCTGCCGAGGTGTCGCACAAGTCCATGACCGACTTCATCCTCGACAGCGCCTGCCAAGCTGCCGAACAGACGCTACTCGACCAGCGTCTGTTCCTGGTGTCGGGCACTCAGTCGCGGGCCCTGCTTGAGCTGCTCGATCGCCCTGATCAGGACAACCCTGGCCTGAAGGACCTGTTCTCTCGCCGCGCACCCTGGAGCAAGTGATGGCGGGTGCGCCGCATGCGCTCGACGCAAACGACCCATTGGAAGCGTTCGACTGCGGCAAGCCGGCACTCAACGACTGGCTGGTTCGCCATGCCAGGCAGGCGCAGGGCAGTGGATCAGCAAAGACCTACGTCGTCATCGAAGGCGATCGGCTCGCCGGGTACTTCAGCCTGACCGTCGGGCAGATCGACGCGCCCGACGCCCCCGAGCGCATTCGCAAGGGCATCGGCAGCTATCCGGTACCGGTGGTCATCCTGACCCGCCTGGCCGTGTCCTTACTCGATCAACGCAGGGGCATCGGCCTGGGCATGCTGCAAGACGCCATTCAGCGCACGGTGGCCATCGCTGAACAGGCTGGCGTGCGGGCCCTGTTGACTCACCCCATCGATGAAGAAGCGTCGCGCTTCTATCAGCGGTTCGGCTTCGAGACTTCGCCGGTTCGTGAGCAGCAGTTGCTGCTGCTCCTCAAGGACGCACGCAGACTGTTGTCGAGCCTCGCAACGTCAGTGCCGGCAGGCACCCCAGGCAAGGCTGGTTCGAGCAAGTTGCGAAAACGCTGAACGCCGGCGGATTCTGAAACAGCGCATCGGCGCGGGCATCACTGGACCATCCTGGGGTCGTCAGCGATCCGACGGCAGCGACGCGGCCCGGCCACGCACCGCAACCCGGGGCAGGGTGCCTTGTCGCAACGTGAGCGTCGCATCGATGACGAGGCGATTCAGGCACTCGCCCAGCGCGTCGAACGCCTTGGCCTGGTCCGACAACCGACGATTCCGCACGTACACGCGGCGCACCCGGCTCTCGATGATGTGGTTCAAGCACTCGTCGATGACGTCGCCGCTGACGCCCAACTCGGCCATCAGCGTCGCCGCGGACCGGCGCAGGTCGTGCGGTGTCCAACGACCACCTGGAAGTACGAGTCCAACGAGTTGCTGCACGGTGAGGAAGTGCGCGTGCATGCCGACGCGGGCTACACCGGCGTGGACAAGCGAGCGGAGATTGCCAAGGCCCGGGCCGAGGGCACCATCCGCACCGACATCGACTGGCATGTGGCCGCCAAACGCGGCCTCATCAAGGCGATGCCCGAAGGCAGCTACAAGGAACTGACCGTGCTCGTGGAGCGCAAGAAGGCGCAGATCCGGGCGCGGGTGGAGCACCCGTTCCACGTCATCAAGAATCTGTTCGGCTACAAGAGGGTTAGCTACCGCGGGTTGAGCAAGAACGGCGCAAGGCTGTACGTGCAATTCGCGCTGGCCAACCTGGTGTTGGCCAAGCGCCGTCTACTGGATGATGCAAGCCAGGGCATTGGTGCGTCCTGATCTGGCAGATGAGCCCGCCGAACGTTGAATTCAGCGTCAATGCGGCCTGAATCGACTTCAGAGTGCTGCAAATTGCCACATTGCGAAATCAAGACGCCGATGGAAACCGACGACCACTGTGTCTGGCGTTGTTCAGCGGTTCGTTGGACAAGGAACGCGCCCACAACCCGGGTCGGCGACCACAGCGCAGCAGGCCCCGGTTTGTTCCTCGGCCGCGGGGTTGTCGGCGGTGGCGCTGCTGGCCGGAAGTCGACTGGCACTCGCGTGCTCGCCGTGCGGTCGTGCGACTTGTACGGCGAGTTTCTTCGCTTGACCATGCGCGGGCTACGCCGGTTGCGGGTGTGTGTGGCCACAAGCCGCGCGCTTTCGGCCGGCACGCGAAGGAAGCAACGCACTCGCAGTCTGGGTCGCACGGGGGACCGACATGTGGGACCCGTTCAACGAGACCTTGGGCAGGGCGCGCCAGCGCGGCTGCGTCTGAACGCGGCCGAGCACGACTGCTCGCGCCGCCCAGACAGCTCGAGCATGAAAGCACGCGAGCTGTATCGATCACGAGCTTGCGTCTTCGGCCTTCCTGGCACCGCGAATGTTCATGATGGCCAGGCAAAACTGCAGCGTGATGAGCGCATAGGCCTGCACATGCCAGCCCCAGACCACCCACAGAACATTGCTCAGCAAGAACAGCCAGAACCCGGCCTTGCGGCGGCCCTTGCGGGTTGAGGCGATGTACCAGGACGCCAAGACCGTCACCAGCATCGCTGGCCACTGGATCAGGCCCAGGACGTCCATCAATGCTTGCGCCCCGGCGTTGGAGGCCGCAGCGCAAAGGCTTGTCGGGCACGGAGCTTCATCAGATGCATTTCCGTTTGAACTGTGCAATCCGAGAGGTGCGGCACGACAGACAACCCGGTTCGCTCTCTTTGCTCATCCACGATGGTCCCAGTCTCCGCTGCAAGCTTCCGTTCGATAGCGAACCGACGGAGCGCGGCGCGCAGAAGTTGGGTCGCGCGACAGTTCGGTGGGTGCGACAACAGACAGACCAGTGGTCGAGATGGCCCCAAGGTGCTGCTGCCGGCTCGCGCTGGCCGACAGCCCCCTCAACACTGCGTGCTTCCACCCATGACCCATCCGCCTGCCCTGTCTTTGCAACGACCCTCCCTCGCGCTGCTGGGCGCAGAACCGTTCCGGGCGGCGATGGAATTTGCATGGCACAAGCTCGGCAAGACCCATCCGCAGCGGCCCGGCGACGGTCGCCCTGTTGTCATCTTTCCAGGCTTGGGCGCAAACGGTTCATCGGTGGCCACGCTGCGTGATCACTGTCGATCACTGGGCTACGAGGCGATCGATTGGGGGCAGGGGTTCAATACCGGGCCGCGTGGCGATCTTGACGCCTGGCTTGCGAATCTGAAGTCACAGGTCTCGGACCTGCTGGCCCACCACGCCGTGCCGGCGACGCTCATCGGTTGGAGCCTGGGCGGACTGTACGCACGCGAACTCGGCAAGCTGATGGCACCGCGCATCCGGCAGGTGATCACGATCGGCACGCCCTTCCGTCTGGATGCTGACCACACCCACGCCGGCTGGCTCTTTCGTCTGCTCAGCGCAAGCTCGACAAAGATCGATCCGGTCTTGAGCCTGCGCCTGCGCACGCCGCCGCCGGTGCGCACCACGTCCATCTACAGCAAGACAGACGGCGTCGTCGCCTGGCAGGCCTGCTGCCATGACAAGCGCTACAGGCTGGCGCACGACATCGAAGTCAACAGCAGTCACATCGGGATGGGCTGGAACCGGGAGGTCCTGTCCGCCGTCACCGACAGCTTGGGCCAGCAGACCGGGCCAGGGCGGCGCTCTGTCGGTCCGCATTGACCAGAAGGATGTTTGCGCCATCCTCCCCACCGGGAAGATTTCGGTGCTCAGCGATGCTCAGGACGACTTTCAAGCAACCCGTTCAGCCCGGCAAGAACGTGCCCGACGACGAGCCGGGCTCGTTGCCCGTCGAGCCGGACGAGGGGCCGGGGCCCGCCATCATTCCGGCAGACCCGGAATCCCCCAGAGTCTCGCGGCATGGGTCGCCTCCATCCTGGGCGAGGTGTCTGCGCCTCGAGCTCGCTTCGCTTGCCTGCTTGACCACGCTGACCGCTGCGGCCACATCCGCTCAAGCCCAGGCCCAGGCCGCGGCCCCCCGAGCCACTGAAGTCGTCGTCATCACGGCTGGCGGTGCCGAGCAGCGCGCCTTCGACACGCCCTACGCCATCGGCGTGGTCGACGCCGACGCATTGCGTGCGGCCGGGCCGATGGTCAACCTGTCGGAGGCGCTGTCGCGCGTGCCGGGGCTGGTGGCCAGCAACCGCAACAACTACGCGCAGGACCTGCAGATCAACTCGCGCGGCTTCGGCGCGCGCGCCACCTTTGGCGTGCGCGGCCTGCGGCTGTACACCGACGGCATTCCGGCCAGCGGCCCCGACGGGCAGGGCCAGGTCTCCAACTTCGACCTCGCCGGCGCGTCCCGCATCGAGGTGCTGCGCGGGCCGTTTTCGGCCCTGTACGGCAACAGTTCGGGCGGCGTGATCTCGCTCGTCAGCGCCACCCCCCGCACGCGGTCCGTGACGCTCGGATTGGACCGCGGCAGCTATGGGCTGCAGCAGTGGCGGCTGGGCCTGGAGTCCCCGCTGGGCGGCGGCTTCAGCCTGCGCGCGCAGGTTTCGAAGTTCGAGATCGACGGCTTCCGCCCACAGAGTGCCGCCGAGCGCACACTCGGCAACGTGCGGCTGGGCTGGGACGGCAAAAACGACCGCATCGTCGTCGTGCTCAACTCGATCAAGCAGCCCTCGCTCGACCCGCTGGGGCTGACCCGCGAACAGTTCGCGACCGATCCCGACCAGACCACCGGCGTCGCGCTGCCGCAGTCCATACCGGGTGAACGTTTCCGCTACAACACGCGCAAAAACGTCTGGCAGGACCAGGCCGGTGCCAGCTGGCGCCACAAGTTCGACGACACCGGCGCGCTCAAGGAAAGCCAGCTCGCCTTGTACAGCGGCAAACGGTCGGTGACGCAGTGGCAGTCCATTCCTGACACGGCGCAGGCGCCGCCGACGCAGCCGGGCGGCGTGATCGACTTCGACCGCAAGTACACCGGTGCCGATGCACGTCTGGTCTGGCGCTGGGCGCTGGCAGGCGAACGCCGCGCGCAGCTGGTGGCCGGCGCCAGCACCGACCGCAGCCGCGAAGACCGGCGGGGCTTGCGGAACTACATCGGTGACGGTGCTGACCGGGTGCTGGGCGTCTCGGGCGAACTGCGCCGCAACGAGCTCAACCGCATCACCAGCCGCGACGTCTACGCGCAGGGCGAGGTCGATGTGGCACGGGACTGGACGGCCACGCTCGGCGTGCGACGCGGGCGCATCGGTTTCCGTTCGCAGGACCGCTACATCGTCGGCGCCAACGGCGACGACTCCGGCTCGATCGACTTCGCCTACACGAACCCGGTGGCGGCGCTGCAGTGGCGCTTTGCGCCGGAGCTGAACATCTACCTGAGTGCGGCGCGCGGCTTCGAGTCGCCGACTTTCAACGAATTTGCCTACCGCCCCGATGGCCAGCCCGGCTTCAACACCGAGCTGGCCGCGCAGACGAGCCGCCAGTTCGAGATCGGCGTCAAATGGCGGCCCGCCGCGCTGGGTCTGAGCCTGGATGCCGCATTTTTCGACGCGCGCACCGACGACGAGATCGGCGTGGCGCAGAGCAGCGGTGGACGCACCAGCTACCGCAACGTCGGTCGCACGCAGCGAAGCGGAGCCGAGCTCGACTTGCGCTGGCGGGTCGCCCAGAACTGGCGCGCGCAGACCGCAGTGACCTGGCTCGACGCCACCTACCGCGGCGGCCTGCTGGTGCCCGAGGGCAACCGCATCGCCGGCACGCTGAAGGCATTTGCGTACGCCGAAATCGCCTGGCAAGTCCTGCCGTCCGTCGAACTGGCGGTCGAAGGGCGGGCACAGGGCAAGCTGCCCGTGAACGACGCCAACACCGGCTTCGCAGCTGGCTACGGCCTGCTCGCGCTGCGCGCACAGTGGGGCGCCAGCGTCGGGCCCGGGCGTCTTGAGCTGCTCGGGCGCATCGACAACCTGGCCGACCGGCGCGTGGCCGGCAGCGTCATCGTCAACGAAGGCAACCAGCGTTTCTTCGAGCCCGCCCCCGGCCGCAACGTGCTCTTCAGCGCCCGCTGGACACAACCGTTTTGACGACGCAGCGCCCTGTTCACCGCTGCGGCATGCCCCAGCGCATGTCATGGCTGTGAACATGTGCGGCACCGAACAGACCCGACAACCCCTGCGAAATACAAGCTGTCGAGCACGTGGGCTGGCCTGCTCTCGATAGAACCGATGCGAAGGAAAGAAGTGACGTTCTCCAATACCCCAAACACGGCAGCTCGCTGGGCGATGCCGTTCATTGCCGTGACGCTGCTGCTTGGCGCCTGTGGCGAAGTGGCCAAGCTGCCGGCGGCCCAGGGGTTCGGACCCGACCCGCGATTGCCAGAGCCGGTGAAGACGCTCATTCCGACCGTCAACATCGCGCCAGCCAACCCCTGGCCTGAAGGCAAGATGCCGGTGGCAGCCGCAGGCACCTCGGTGCGCCTCTTTGCCGGCCAGCTCGACCACCCGCGGTGGCTCTACGTGCTGCCCAATGGCGACGTGCTGGTCGCCGAGACCAATGCGCCCGATCGCCCCTTGCGCAAGGAACTGCTCGGCATCAAGGGCTGGGTGATGGGCCTGGTGATGAAGCGCGCCGGCGCGGCCGTCCCCAGCGCCAACCGCATCACCTTGCTGCGCGATGCCGATGGCGACGGCGCCGCCGAGGTGCGCTCGGTGTTCCTCGAGAACCTGAACTCGCCCTTCGGCATGGCACTGGTCGGCGGCGAACTGTTCATCGCCAACAGCGATGCACTGGTCAAGGTGCCGTACCGGGACGGTGACACCAAAGCCAGCGGGCCGGTGACGAAGGTCGCCGACTTGCCCGGCGGGCCGCTGAACCACCACTGGACCAAGGGCCTGCTGGCCAGCGCCGACGGCAGCCGCCTGTACGTCTCGGTCGGTTCGAACAGCAATGTTGCCGAGCACGGCATGGAGCTTGAGGTCGGGCGCGCGGCGATCTGGGAATTCGACCGCGCAAGCGGCACCGGCCGCGTCTTCGCCAGCGGGCTGCGCAACCCGGTGGGCATGGCCTGGCAAGGCAGCACGCTGTGGACCTCGGTCAACGAACGCGACGAACTCGGCTCCGACCTGGTGCCCGACTACATGACCTCGGTACGCGACGGCGCCTTCTACGGCTGGCCGTACAGCTACTACGGTCAGCACGTCGACACCCGGCCCGCGCCCGCGCGTCCCGACCTCGTGGCCAACGCCATCAAGCCCGACTACGCGCTGGGCAATCACACCGCGTCGCTGGGTCTGGCTTCGGCGCAGGGCAGCACCTTGGGCGGGCCTTTCGCCGCCAGCGGCATGTTCGTCGGCCAGCACGGCTCTTGGAACCGCAAGCCCCCAAGCGGCTACAAGGTGATCTACGTGCCCTTCGCCGGGCCGCAGCCCAGCGGGCCGCCGGTGGATGTGTTGACCGGTTTCCTGGACGACAACGGCAGGGCCCTGGGCCGCCCGGTGGGTGTGGCCATCGACAGCCAAGGCGCGCTGCTGGTGGCCGACGATGTGGGCAACGTGATCTGGCGGGTCGAGGGTCGGCGTTGAGTCGCGCTAGCCCTTGCCATGTTCACTCGCGGGGTGACAGCGTCATCGCCTGGTTGCTGCCGCCGCGCTGAGGGGGTGGTCGGTCGCCGCTGCCTCTTGCGACGCCAGCCAGCGCCAGGAGGCCCATACGACGGCCAGCAGATAGACCAACCCGCCAGGGACCCACATCACCAGCCCGGCCAGTTGCTGGTCGGCCAGCGCCGACATGGCCGTGCTGTACAGCGGCACCTTGGCAAAGCTCAGCAGCGCACCCAGCAAGCCCGTGTGCATGACGGTGAACAGCAATGCACCCGCAGCCGGCAGCGCGCCCGAGCGGCCGGGGCGCAGCACCGACCACCAGAACAGCCAGCCGGTGAGAAGAAAGCTGGCGTGTTCCAGCACATGCCACAGCGGCGTCTGCACGGCCGCGATGTAGGGCCCCGGCGCATGCCAGAACCAGATGGCTGCGGCGTGCAGCAGCGCGCACAGCATGGGTCGGCGGCTCAGCCGGTGCAGCGGGCGCCAAAGCGCGTCGGCCCGCGGGCCGAGCACTGCGCGCCACTGCGCCAGCGGCCGCGCCAGCACCAACAGCGGCGCCACCACCACGATCAACAGCATGTGCTGCCCCATGTGCCAGGCTGTGCTGGGCTCGGCGAGTTCGTCCAACGGCCCGAACAGCGCCAGCCCTGCGATTAGCATGGCAACGTGGAACAGCCGGCGCTGCCCGCTGCGGGGTGGGTGCAGCACCGCACCCGCCCTGCACCCACGCACATAGCCCAGCCAGGCCAGCACGAACACGGCCTGCGCGAACCAGACGGGCGCCTGCTCGAAGCCACCTGCGGATGACAGGACGCTGTGCGCAAAGCTCGTCGCCGGCCATGTCGCCATCATCAGCGTGATGGCCCACGGCACCCAGCCTTTGGTGCAGGCCCCGGACTTCATACACAGGGCGCCAGCAGCACCGCCGGCAACGCCACCAGGGCCGTGGACAGCGCAGCGGTGGCGTACAGCGCCGAAGCCGAGCGGGCGATGAAGCGCGGGCCAGCGCCCGCGGCGCCTGCGGGCACGCGCCGCGACGCGCGCGCGCTGACCCAGGCGGCGAGGCCGAAGGCGCAAGTGCACGCGGCGGCCAGCACCAGCAGCAAGGCATTGAGCCAGGTCATCGGCCCCAGCGCCGGCGACGGTGGCGCCACCGCGCAGGCCACGGCCAGGCCGCCGTAGGTGGCGCAGAACCAGACGAACCACAACGCGAGCCCGATCACCAGGGGCCAGGCGTTGCCCGCACTGGTCGCCGCCGGTTCGGGGCCCGGGCCGGTCATGTCGGCTTGTGGCTTCATGGCGGCCCTGCGAACGCCATCGGCAGCAGCGCCATCAGCGCCCAGGCCAGGGCGGTGGCGATGGCGCAGAACTGCCAGACCATGGCCACCACCCCGGGCTCGTAGGGCGCAGCCAGGCTGACGTGGCCGCGATGCACACGCAAGGCTTGCAAGGCGGCCAGCACCGACGCCAACGCACCGTGCAGCAGCAGAAAAAGCAACGTGAAGTTCAGCACCGCGTCATGCGCGCGCAGCGTGGGCTGCAGCTCGGCGTGGGCCAGCAACCACAGCAACCCCGCACAGCCGGCCGCTCCCAGCGCGGCGGCCCACCACAGATGGGTCTGAAGGCCGCTGTCGATGCCGGCGCGCAAGCGCCGCACCGCGCGTTGCAGCGTCCACAGCCCGGCGCCGAACAGCGCGGTCACTGCCGCCAGCGGCCAGGTGCCCAGCGGCGAATCCACCGGCGGTTGGCCGCCTGGCGCCACCGTCCACAGGTACAGCCAGCCAAACAGCAACGAGGCGTAGAGCGCCGCGTCGGCCAGCATCGTCAGCCCCATGCCCCACAGGCCCGGGCCGTCGAAGGTGCGCGAGTGCAGCTTCAGGCCCTGCGGCAGGTCGTGCGCCTCGGCGGCCGCGGCGCGGGGATGCGCGCCGTTCTCCCACGACCAGCGCAGCAGCACCACCACGGCTGCGAGCGCGACGGCCACGGCGGGCAGGTACAGCTTGAGCAGCAGCGCCAGGCACAGCAGCGCCAGCATGCCACCCGCCACCAGCGGCCACCACGAATTGCCCGGCAGGTGGATGACCTCGCGCACGCGGCCGCTCACCGGGTCTACCCCCAGCGTCTCGCGCCGGCCGTGCGCGGCCTGCGGCAAGGCGTGCTGGCCGGCGGCGATGGTCGCGGGCAAATCGGGTGTGTCCCACAAGGGATGACGGGTGCTGATGCGCGGCAGGCTGGCGAAGTTGTACGACAGCGGCGGCGTGCCGCTGGCCCACTCCAGGGTATCGGCGTGCCACGGATTCAGGGCCGCCTTGCGGCCGTAGCGCCAGTGCAGCGCCAGGTCGAGCAGCAGCGTGGCGATGCCGAAGGCCATGACGAAGCTGAACACCGAAGACACCAGGTTAGGCAAGTCCCAGCCCAGGCCGGCGTCGTAGGTGTAGACACGCCGCGGCATGCCTAGCAGGCCCGTCCAGTGCATGACGAGAAAGGTGCCGTTGAAGCCGATGAAGGTGAGCCAGAAACCCGTCTTCGCCAGCAGTTCCGACGGCATGCGGCCGCTGAAGTGCGGCAGCCAGTAATAGATGCCGCCGATCAGCGGAAACAGCATGCCGCCGATGAGCACGTAGTGGAAGTGCGCCACCACGAAGTGCGTGTCGTGGACCTGCCAGTTGAAGGGCACGAAGGCCAGCATCACGCCGGTCAGCCCGCCGGCGACGAAGATCACCAGGAAGCCGCAGACCCACAACATCGGCACGCTCCACACCGGTCGGCCGGCCCACAGCGTGGCGATCCAGGCGAAGAGCTGGATGCCGGTGGGGATGGCCACCAGCATGCTGGCCATCGCGAAAAAGGCCTGCGACAGCGCCGGGATGCCGACCGCGAACATGTGATGCACCCACAGCCCGAAGCTGATGAAGCCGGTGCCGATCATCGACACCACCACCCAGCGGTAGCCCACCAGCGCCCGCCTGGCGAACACCGGCACCAGCGTCGACACCACGCCCGCCGCGGGCAGGAAGATGATGTAGACCTCGGGGTGGCCGAAGAGCCAGAACAGGTGCTGCCACAGCAGCGGGTCGCCGCCGCGCGTGGGGTCGAAGAAGGCCCAGCCGGCGGCCCGCTCCAGCTCCAGCAGGATGCTGCCCAGGATCAGCGGCGGGAAGCCGACGATCACCATCAACGACGTGATCAGCATTGACCACGCGAAGATCGGCATCTGGTGCAGCCCCATGCCGGCGGCGCGTGCACGCAGGATCGACACCACGATGTCGATGGCAGCGGCCATGGTGGAAATCTCGATGAAGGTGATGCCCAGCAGCCAGAAGTCGGCGCCCATGCCGGGTGAGTAGGTGTTGCTGGACAAGGGCGTGTACATGAACCAACCGGCGTCCGGCGCCAGGCCCATCAGCAGGCTGCTCGTGAAAATGATGCCGCCAAACAAGTAGCACCAGTAGCTAAAGGCGCCCAGCCGAGGGAATGCCAGGTCGCGCGCGCCCAGCATCTTGGGCAACAGGTAGGCGGCCAGCCCTTGCTGGATGGGTACGGCGAAGAGAAACATCATCATCGTGCCGTGCATCGTGAAGACTTGGTTGTAAGCAGCGGCCCCCATGAAGCCCTGCCCGGGCTGCGCCAGCTGCGCCCGCAGCAGCATGCCCAGCAAACCGGCGATGAGGAAGAACACCACGCCCGTGGCCATGAAGCGCTTGGCCACGCTGGTGTGGTTGACGACGCTCAGCGCGCGCCAGCCCTTGGGATTGCCCCAGACGGCCTCAAACTCGGCGTGCAGCGCGGCCGGATCACGCGGTGGGGCGGTGGCAGTAGGTTCAGTCATGGTTCTCCACCGGAATCATTCGCGGCCGAACGCGCCGCCAGCCAGGTGTCGAACTCGGCCGCCGGCATGGCGATCACGGTCATCACCATGTGGGCGTGATTCAGGCCGCAGAACTCGGCACATTGGCCGCGAAAGGTGCCCGGCTGGTCGGCCTGCAGGCGCATCACACCGGTACGGCCGGGAATGGCGTCGAGCTTGCCGCCCAGGCGCGGCACCCAGAACGAGTGAATGACATCGCGGCTGCCAATGTGGATGTCCACCGGCCGACCCACCGGCAACCGCAACTCGTTGCGCAGCCGCACGCCGCTGCCCGGGTAGTGCAGCGACCACCACCACTGCTGGCCGGTGACGTCGATGCGAAGCCGGGCCGGGCCAGCAGCACCGGGCCCATCCGGTGGCAGCGGCAACTGGTGTTGCCCCGCCGATGTGCCGAAAACCAGCAAGGCCGTGATGGCCACCACCGGCAGCACGATGCCGCCACCGACGATCCAGCGCTGTCCGCTGCGCGCGGCTTCGGTGTCACTTGGCAGCGCTGGCGCCCTTCGCTTGCGCCACATGGCCAGCAGCCAGATGCAGACGACGGCAAACAGTACCAGCGTGGCGCCGCCGAGCATCCACCACCACACGGCGGCGATGGCCTGCGCCGAAGGCCCGGCCGGGTCCAGAATCGACTGCGGGCCCGCGCAGCCCGACAAACCGGCAGCCAGGCCCGCGGACCAGCACGCGGGTCGACACGGCCGCCAGCTCGCTCCCGCCGCAGGCTTCATAATCTTCCGATGAGCAACGCAACCGAACCCATTCTGAGCCGCGCCGCCATCGCCGGGCATCCGGTGCATCCGATGCTGATCCACTTCCCCGTGGCCGCGCTGATCGCGCTGGTCGGTACCGACGCCGCCTACCTGTACGGGGGCGACCCCTTCTGGGCCCGCGCCGGTTTGTGGCTGGCCGGTGTGGGCGCGCTCGGTGGCTGGGGCGCGAGTATCGCCGGGCTGGTGGACCTGCTCAGCGTGGCGCAGATCAGGCGCCTCATCACCGCCTGGGG
>ENA-ORBV01001679-ORBV01001679.1-microbial-mat-metagenome-genome-assembly--contig:-NODE-1679-length-48501-cov-13.854225_pt1 | contig 48501 bp, 42 predicted proteins | sample MGYA00237777_ERZ505514 | MGnify/ENA primary metagenome ERZ505514 (study PRJEB26160, sample SAMN06269048) | microbial mat metagenome | isolation source: Oligotrophic lake microbial mat | place... | reverse complement strand
CCACGCGAGGCATCCAGTCAGGATGCACCGAAAGCACGGCTTTGTCAAAGCCCGCAGAAGGCTCTTCCAGCAGGGAACTGGTCAGGTGCCGGTCCAATGCCATCAAGTCTTCAACCATGGCCAGATCGGCAGCTGTGGTAAGTGGTTCCCGCTGAAGGCGCCGGAGCTCAGCGTCCGCCCTTCCTTCGTCAATCCAGGTCCAGACTTGTTCGGGGGTTAATTTGTTCATCGCCATGTGGCCCATTCTTTTTGAAGATCCAGTTGCAATCGGCTGGCCATGCGCTGGCGCGACCGAAACAACCGCACTTTAATCGTGCCAACTTCCTCACCGGTAATGTCGGCAATTTCGTTCAGAGAGCGCTCTTCCAAGTAAAAAAGTGTCAGCACAAAGCGCTCCTCGGGTTTCATTCCCTGCAAAGCGCGATCAATCAGTTCTTTTTGTTCAGCCATCGCCACGCTCTTAAATCCATCCGGAAAAGCGGGGGAATCGTCATCCAGGTCTTCGCGCAACGATACGTCTTCATGGCCCCGGTGTCGCTTTTCACGCCTAAGCGTACTGATGGCCGTGGTCCAGGCTATTCTGTACAACCAGGTGCTGAAACGGGCTTCACCCCGGTAGTCTTCCAGGCTTTTGAACGCCTTTATAAAGACATCCTGGGCAACCTCTTCAGCCAGTTGCTGATCGCCGACCACCTTTTTGGCCACGGTAAACACGCGGCTGCGGTGTCGCTGCAACAGCGAACGGTAGCCGCGAGCATCGCCAGCCAGTATTTTTTGGATGTCCGCCTGGTCCTGATCCATGATCGTGAACTTGGACGCAGCAAATGGCCAACAGGTTACCGCCTAAAACACCATCAAGATCATCTAAAATTCCTTCTAAGGATTTTGAGATGCCTTTAAGGTAAATAGTTTTTTTCGGGGTTTTGGTAACCTCCGCTCGGCCAGCGGAGTCAAAGTTCCTGAATGCACCTTGCTAACCTCCAAAATCAACGACCATGACCGAAGATATGATTCCGCTTTTTGCCATGTTCAGCACTTTCGGATCCATTTCCTTTATAGCGTACCTGTTTTTCAACACCCGCAACCGGGAGCGCATGGCGCTCATTGAGCAGGGTCAGGACGCCTCTATTTTTGTAAAACCCCAGTACAGCGTCAGCATGACCCTTCGTTTGGGCTTGCTTGCTGTGGGTGTCGGATTGGGTATCCTGATTGCAGAGGGTCTGTATACTGCAGGTTTCCGCGAAGACATCGCCTTCCCCGCCATGATTTTCCTGATGGGCGGCGCCGGACTGCTCCTGGCTTACCTGATCGAAGAGAAGACCCGGAAGAAGGTCAGCGAAGCCCGGGAGCTCCGGGATGCCAAAATGCGTCAGCAGCGTTCCGTCGAGACCCATGGGTAAGCATCGCCGGGTTGCGGTAGCTGAAGGTTTGCGCATCCTCGGCTGCTTGCTCCTTGCGCGTCCACTTTTTCCACTGCACGTAGTCTACAAAATAGACGACCCGAAGCGACAGGTTATTGCTTTGCGCTGAGCGAAAGGTGCGCTCCAGGTTGCTGAAGTAGTTGCGCTCCAACTCACTTCCGCTGTCAAAGATGCCTTCCTTCCAAACCAGGAAAAGGTCCGATCCGGGAGCAAAGCGCCACGTAAACGCAGCATCAACGGTAAAAGCATTGAAATTGACATTGTGCGCGGACTGCCCGGTTTCCACGTCAATGCCGTCATAGCTGGTCTCCTGCCTCCGGCCATCTTCACCAAGCGCGTAGTACTGCGCGTATTCCGCCTTGGACCAATAGTGGCGAACCCGCAGGGTCAGGAACATCCGGTTGGTGAAAATGTAGTTGGCCTCCAGTCCGGTTTCTGCGGTTTGCACGTCTCGTCGCCCAAGAATAATTTCGTCTTCTACCTGGTTTACCCAGCCCAAATCATCGCCTGAAAAGTAGTTGCCGTAAGAGACAATCAGCAGCATTTTGTCGTTGACCCGCCAGCGTGGTGAAATCTCGTAGTTAAAGTTTTCTCGATTGTCAGCATTAAACCAGCGGTAATTTGACTCGACGTCAATCGCCAGTTTTTTTCGGTAGTCGCTCGAGATCCAACTGCCCCAGTTGTAATTGATCGGATACTCCAAAAAGCGGCCTGGCACACGGGGCTCGAACCAATCATAAGTTATAATAGGTTCAGCATTCATCCAGATCCCGGAGGCAAAAAAGCTTTTCCAGATTTGGGTAGCCTCGGAATAAAATCCCAGGTTGAAGAAGCCATCGGGTGCGTAATTCCGCAAGTAATTTGCACCCAGGTAATGGTACAATTGATTAAAGCGCCAGAAGGGTTTGTAGATATTGTAATTGGTGTTTATAGACCAGGAACGCGTGTTGTTTGCCCCCAGAAAACCCAGGTCGTTTGGGTTGTAGGTATTGCTTTCTTCGTTGTAGCCTGCACTGAAGGTGAACTGGCCACTGACCTTGCTAAATTCAAACCCTGCCGTATGGCCCAACCCTGCCGAAGTATCCGGAAGGTATTCCTGGCTTAGGGCACCACTGGTTTCAATTTGGTAGCGGTCTTTTTTATCCCGAAGGCTGAACAACAACCCGCTGACGTTTGCATCTTCCCATTCGCCACTGCGCCAAACGCTGGTATTGGTAAAGGTCACGAAAGAATTCGCCCGGTTTAGGTTCTGGTCCAGAACAAAGACGTTGTAGTTGGTCAAGGGTGCCGTGGTTACGCCGCGCTCTTCCCCATCTGTGCCGCGAATGATGGCTTGCGTTTCTGCCGTGACGGCGTTGAACACGCCAATGCCCAATCCACCTTCTGTGCGACCGCTGACTTTAGTGGCGTTATACAAGCGACTATCTCGTGGATTGCTGAGCAACTCTTCGCCCTCTCCCACCTGATTGTACGCATCGAAAAAACCAATAGGCCTTCCGCCAATACGTCTTGAATAAAATAAATCCTGCTTGTTGAACAACTCCGTGCCTTCCGTAAAAAAAGCTCTGTTTTCGTTAAAGCGCACTTCAAACGGACTTAGGTTTAGCACCTCGTTGTCAAAACGAACCTGATTAAAATCCGGGATGAGTGTCATGTCGAGCGTGAACGCATCGTTGATGCCGTATTTGAGGTCCATGCCACCTGCAAAATCACCTACGGTCTGGCGGGTGCCGGTTTCCGGATTGTTTTGCACCTCAACAAACGAGGAAACATAAGGCGACAGCGAAAGCCGGAACGGTGCCTTGATGTTTTCCAGCCCTTGCAGTAGCCCAACTTGTTGAATCAATCCCTTCTCCGCAACGTCCACGGGGCTCCACCAGCTCTCCTCCCGGGTTCGCCGAATACTCCGCGCAAAATTGATGCCCCAATCCTGTTCCTCTCCCGAAGGAAACCGCAGCGCTCCGTAGGGCAGTGCAATTTCCGCGTACCAACCATCTTCGTCCATCCAAACGGCTGACTCCCAAACGGCGTCCCAAAGTACATCGGTGCTTGTGCCGGTCCACTTCTCGTCAATCTGCACGCCCGCTGCCGTCAGTGAAAATGAAAACGCATTGGAACCATCCCGGTACGGGCTGAGCATAACCCCGAACCAATCGGCATTCCCAAACTCGTCGCGTCGGGAGAGTGTAACTTGCACACTATCCGGGTTGGGATCTACCAGATGAGCACCGATGTACAGCGCCTGATCGTCGTACACCACCCGAATGATGCTCTGAAGCATGCTGGGTTTTCCCGGATCTGGCTGCGTGGTGGTAAAGTTTTGGGTCAGCGGGGCATCGCGCCAGCAGGCTTCGTCCAATCGCCCGTCGATGACCGGTGCAGACAGAATTCTAAACGCATCCATGGACCGTGCCCGGTAAAACGTGTCCCGGGGAAGGGCTAACGTACCCAGCACAACGGCCAGTCCTTTATCCCGACTTTCCTGCGTTGTTTCAGCAGTCCCCCCCCCGCTGTTACCGGCCGGTGTTGCCCTGGCACGGGCCGCCATTCCCCCGGTGATCAGGAAGGCAAACACAAGACTCAGAATAAAGCTCGAAAAGTACATGCAAAAGATTGAGACCTAAGCCGAGACCCCGCAAAAGTTCGTACTCTCCGCAAAATCTGTAATAAAAGTAAGGGCTTAGCGCGCTCCTGCCCGTTAAAACTTGTTAATGTGTGCCTTCTACTGCGTGCTTTCTCCGTTAAAAGCAAAAGGGTGCTTTTAAAGAAAATTAGCGCACCCTTGCGGATGACCGTCTCAAGACTCCCTCAGAAAATCAGCGATGTGGCCAGCAATTTCCTGGCCGGCATCTTCCTGCAAAAAGTGGCCAGCATTCCGGATGGTAATCACCGGCTTGTCGGCGCGTGAAGGAATGTTATGGTTGAACCATTGCTCCCCGCCGCGCATGATGAGGTCTTTGTCGCTGAAGAGCACCAAGGCGGGTTTGGTCCACTGGGTCAAGACTTCGCGTGCCCGAGTCATTTCCGGAACCCCGGGATCCGTTGATTTTGTGGGCACCAGCGCCGGAAAAGCGCGCGCTCCGGCTTTGAATGATTTGTCTGGAAACGGCGCATCATACGCCTCCTCCACACCCGGTCCAAGAGCTCTGGCTGTGCCCATTCTGATAACCCTCCCAATCTGAAAAACAGGGCTGTAGAGCGCAAAGGTTTTCCAGGCGGTGAAGGCCGCTGGCATGGGCCGGTTGCCAATCGGCAAAAACGTGTTCATGATCACCACGCGCGCAAAGCGGTCCGGGTCTGCGCCCAATAAACCCAAACCGAGTAGACCGCCCCAATCTTGACACACCAGCGTGATGCCCCGCAGATCAAGGGCCGCCACAAATGCTTTGAGCGATTCCAGGTGAAACGCGTAGCTGTAGTCCGCCACTTTTGAAGGCTTGTCCGATCGGCCAAACCCAAACAAATCCGGGCACACCACGCGCGCCGTAGGACGCAGCACCGGGATGAATTTGCGGTAGAGGTAGCTCCATGACGGCTCGCCGTGCAGGCAAAGAATTACTTCGCCCTTGCCTTCGTCTACATAGTGCATGCGGCCCCCCATCAACTCAGTGTAGTGGGGCTGGAAAGGAAAGTCCGGGAGATTGGCAAAGCGTTCTTCCGGGGTGCGCAGAAAGGTGATGGCGGCCATTGGTACCAAATTTGCACAAAAGACTTCGGTTTAGCTCAACAAGCGCACCCGTGCAGCTCCTCAGCGCAACCCGCAAGCTCCACCACCACTAACCCGTCTCAGCCCAGCCCTCACCACAACCCGTGCAGCGGCCCACCCGCAACCCGCAAGCTCCACCACCACCAGCCCGTCTCAGCCCAGACCTCACCACAACCCGTGCAGCGGCCCACCCGCAACGGCGAGCGCATCCACGCGGCGAACGACGGCCGGATCGTCCTCCACCGGCGGTGCGTGAAACGGCTTAATTCGCGCGTCAATGATCAGCGGACCCCGGCAGCCCCAGTGCTTGTTGACGGTAGTGGCCCCTACCCCATAGACATCATGCGATGGATTGCTCCGCGTAAACGCGACCCACAAAAAATTGATCAGCGAAGCAGCCGTGAACGCAGCATCGTCGCAAAGCACGATTAGCCCCACTTGGTGCAGCGGCGCTGCACCAAGTTGTTGCACCCAAAGTTCCACTTCCTTGCTGTTCAAAGTGCCGGCGGCCCTTGCCCCGGAAGCCGTCAACACGCCTGGCATAGCCAGGTGCCATTGTCCGGCAAGCCCATCGGTGGGTAACCCGCTGGGCAACTCGCGGCACAATTGCCGCCGCGGAGCCCCCAAACTGACCAGCACCAGTTTAGAACCGCTGTTCAGGTCCTCGCTGCTGTAGTCCAGCGTATCCATAGACGTACGCGTCTGAAAATGCAGATCGCGCTCAAAATCAACGCGTTCCAGCACATGCTGCAGAAAAAGCCCCTCGTCGTGCATCGGTGGCGGCGCATCGCTTTTGCAGGCCATGATCAGGTATTTAGCCAGCGACAACTGGCCCGTGCCCAACATGCGGTTGGCCTGAGTCAGCATTTCAAGCGGTTGCGCATTCGGGGCGTAGGGCGAATAGCGCTCGCTCCCGACGGCGAGCAACAGCGGATGCACGCCCGCAGCGTCCACCGCGTGAACCCCTTCTACCCCAGGCAGTTCATCCTTCACTGCCTGACCGGTCATTTCGTGGATCAGCTCGCCAAAACAGGAATCCTCCTGAGGCGGGCGACCCACTACCGTAAACGGCCAGATCGCATCGCGGCGGTGCCAGACCCCTTCGACCGACAAAACCGGAAAATCATGCACCAGGCTGTAGTAGCCCAGGTGATCGCCGAACGGACCCTCCGGTTTCAGCGCGCCGGGTTGCACGGTGCCGGTAATAACAAAGTCGGCATCCGCAGACCAGGTAAAACCGTTTTTGCGCACGTACCGCCAGCGCCTGCCACCCAAAACGCCGGCAAACGTGAGCTCGCTCAGCCCTTCGGGTAGCGGCATCACCGCAGCCAGCGTATGCGCCGGTGGTCCGCCCACGAAAATGCTCACGCGCAGCGGCTCCCCGCGCTCCATCCACTTGCTTTGGTGCACTCCGATTCCGCGATGAATTTGGTAATGCAGCCCAATCTCCGCATCGGGAACGTAGGCATTTCCCCCGAGCTGAATGCGGTACATGCCCAGATTAGCGCCCATGGGTCCCGGTTTATCTGGGTCTTCGGTGTACACCTGGGGCAGCGTTACAAAGGGTCCGCCGTCCATGGGCGAGGACACGATGGCCGGCAGATCGCTAATCCGGCACTGCTGCGCCATAACGGGTGCTTTCCATACCCTCCGGGGAAGGGCTCTAAATGCGTCGAGCAACACTCCGGGAACCTGCAACGGCTGTTTCAACGCGGCCGTGGGATCGCTTTTCAAGGCCACCAGACGCTGAACCGCGGGCAAGGTGTCCCGGAACAGGAAGCGGCAGCGATCCATTGTGCCAAAAATATTGGAGGCAGCGGGAAAGGGCGAGCCTTTGACCCGCTCAAACAGCAGCGCGGGACCGCCAGCCCTGTACACGCGCCGGTGGATCTCGGCCATCTCTAAATGAGGGTCAACTTCGGCTGAAATGCGCCGGAGCATGCCGTTTTTCTCAAGATCCCGAATCGCGTCGCGCAAACTGGAATAGGCCATAAAACAACATCCGTAAAACAACAACAAAGCGCTGTGCGTAAAGCTAACAAACGAAGGGCCGGGTCGTTCGCGCAATCCAGCGGGCTTACCTACTTTCGGACATCGTTTTCCCAATGGCCAAACACTGTTTATCCCTCCCTTTTTTTCTGGCCTTGCTCGGGGCGATGTTGCTGTTTTTGCCAGGCCAGGGCCAGCCGTTGCCGGGTACCGATATCGTTGTGTTCTCGCTGTCCTGGAGCGATCGCGACCGGCCGGTGCTGAGCGATCCGGTGCGGGTTACTGACCGCGAAGCCTATGACAACCAACCCTCTTTCTCGCCTGACGGAACGGAGTTGTTGTTCACTTCCCAACAGGGTAACCAAACGGACATTTTCCGTTACTCCCTATCGGCAGGTACGCTTCAAGCGCTGGCCGAAACGCCGGAAAGTGAATACAGCCCCCAATATGCAGCGGACGGCCGCGCTGTTTTTGCCGTTCGGGTAGAATTGCGCGATTCGCTGCAGCGGCTCTGGCGGTTTCCTTTGGACGGTGGTAAACCCCGCCTTGTCATGGATGCCATTGAGCCGGTAGGCTATTTTGCCTGGCTAAACGACGACGTGGTAGCGGTATTTGTGCTGGGGCTGGGCGATAAAAACACGCTTCAGGTGGGTCCGGCCTCCAAGCAAAAGATGCGCATTGTGGGTGCGGACATCGGTCGTTGTCTGGCCAGAGTGCCCGGGCGCGAAGCGCTTAGCTTTGTTCAGCTCCAAGGTGCTGACGGGCCGGTTATGCGGGTGTATGATGTTGAAAATCAACGCGTTCAGGAGTCAATTAATCTGCTTCCCAATGCGCAGGATTACGCGTGGACGCCCGATGGCCATTTGTTGATGGGCAGCGGCGGCAGGTTGTACGTCAATGATCCGCTTGGAGAGGCCCGCTGGCATTTTGCCGCAGACTTGGGCGAAGTGCTTCCGTCCGAATGGCAACTTAGCAGTGTATCCCGCATGGTAGTGAGTGCAGATGGCCAAAAGCTGGCGGTTGTTTTGGCGCGTTCCGGGCAGTGAGTGCCCGATGGCAGCGAGCATTTCGGGAATCCCTTCCTGTTAAGACTGGCGTGAAGAGCTGCTGTCCATCAAGTTGTTAACATACTTTAACTAGCTCCTTAGGCACATTTAACGCCTGGCGTGCTCCCTGCGCTTGACGACACCCGTAGATTTGAGTAAACGGATGCGGCAGGGCTGTCTTTTGGGGTTTTTGGTGCGAATTCGCTGCAGTCCGGTCTGGGTATTTTATTTCGTTTGTCGCCTTTATCCAGTCTCATCAGGATCCAAAACAACAATTACAGAGTTATGAAACGCTACCTTTTTACCCTGCTGGCCAGTTCGGTGATGGCTTCCCTGCCGGTGGGTCTATTGGCTCAAACAACGGATACCCAACCTGAAGAAGTTAAAAGTGGTACCGTGCGCATAGCCTTGGAACGGGAAGTTAACGGGCTGACGGTAAAGACCGATACCACGATTGTCCTGGCGCCGGGAACGGACCTAAAGCAGGTGCTGGAGCAATTTGGTCTTGGCGCTCAAACCGAATTAGACGGCCTTGGCGAAGACCTCGAAATCATCATCAACAAGCGGGCAGGTCTTGACGAAGACCTTCAGGAATTGCGTTTGGAATTCAACGAGTTGATTCCCGACTTGCGTGATTTGCAATCAATGCTCCGCGAAGTTCAGGATCAGATTTTAGTTTTTCAGGCACCGGAGAATCAGAACCGTGCATTTCTCGGTATTTACTACGACAGCGAAGTAACAGAGCAAGGAAACATAACCAGCATTACGCAGGTCATTGAAGGCTCGGGCGCCGAAGAAGCAGGTCTGTTAGCAGGCGATCAAATATTGGGAATCAACGGTCAGAAATTTACTCAGGAGCAGGACCTGCGCAGCGCGCTTGTGCCCTTCGAACCGGGCGATGAAATTGCGTTGATGGTTTACCGTGCCAACGAATCCGGAGGCGAACAATTGACCCTCAAAGCGGTGTTGGGTACCTCGAAAGAAGCGCACGCCTTCCAGTGGCAAAATGAAGACAAATCGTTTGAGTTCAATTGGGATGAAGGCGATATGGACTTTAACAACCTGCCTTTTGCCTTCGATGATCTGGCCTCTGTAGAATTGGCACAGAAACCTTTCCTGGGTGTTTACCTGGATTATTCCTCCGAAGAAGGCGTCCGTATTTCCGGCGCAATGGCCGGTACAACGGCTGAAGAAATGGGTCTTTTAAAAGGAGATATTCTCACTGAAATCAATGGCGAACCCGTTTCAGACATCACTGGTCTAAAAGAAATTTTGTCCCGGCAGCCCATCGGAGAATCCATTGCTGTTCAGTACATGCGGGATGGCAAGCAAATGAAGGCGAAAGGCACACTGAAAGGCAGCGGAGAATCGATGCACCAGGGAAGTATGCGGTTGAAGCAAGGGTTGCAAGCGCCCATTGGCAACCTGGAAGAAATGATCCAGCAGGAGTTAATTCAGTCAGGCCAAGTCATTTCCGAGGATTTGTTGCGCGACCTTGAACAACTCCGTGCCCTGGAAAACCTCGATATCTTTTTCTCTGGTGATCCCGCAGTTGCAGGAGAAGATGTTTTCCGCGACCTTCCGTCGCGCGTGGTGCGCAGGGTAGCGATTTTCATCACCATGGACAATCTGAGCGACAGTGATCTGGAGCAGCTCAACCAGCATGCAGAGCCCAAGGTGAGCGCTCAGAATGACTTAACTGTGGATGGGGTCTTCTTTAGCCCGAATCCCAATGACGGGCAGTTTGTTTTGAACTATACCCTTCAGGAAAGCGGAGAAACGCTGGTTCAACTGTACGACATCAATGGTCGTCAGGTATTCGTTAAAAGCTTTAGCGGCACACCAGGAACTTACGCTGAACAAATCAACATTTCAGAGGAGCCTAAGGGTGTTTATTTTCTTTCGGTCATTCAAAATGGCAAAAGCTTTGCTAAGAAGGTAGTCGTTCAATAAGTTGATCGAAAGATGAACAGGGAGTAGAGGGATGGAGGGCATCGCTAAAAACGCCGGGTTGGATGGCTCCAGCCCGGCGTTAGTTTTTGCACAATACCAGATTGTTTTCTATGCTTTGTATTACATGTAAGCAACTTTGCTGCACACTACTTTAGGATAGCGATTCCCGCAGTAACCAGGATAGAGTTTCTGGAAAGGGAGACGGGGTAAGTAGTTCCATCCACGTCAAAGAATACATCGCGTTTCCCGAGCGAGCCGCCATAGCGCACATCGAGTGCTAACCTTCCCAGATCCAAACCGCCGCCGGCCTGATAGCCCCAGGTTTTGTTTTCAAAGTCGTTGACAAAAGCATCCACAATGTTTACTACGCCCCTGTCAGAGCCAACGCCGAGTACGTAAGACATAACCGGCCCGGCTTGGATTCTTACGGTTCGACCGAGGTTAAAACCCACCAGCATCGGAATATCTACTTGGTTAAAACTGATCCGCTGTACGTCAGAAAAGCTCAGGTCTGAAAACGCTACCTGGCCGGTTTGATGACTGAACATCACTTCTGGTTGAAGCACAAAAGGCCCGAGGTTTAATTGGAAAAAGGCCCCTGCTGTAACCCCTACGGATCGTTCGTTGGGAATGTCGGAAATTGAAATTGCCTCGTCAAGCGAGGCTTCATCTACATTGAGCTGGTTAAACGTAAACCCGGCTTTTGGACCAAACGTGAATACTTGAGCAAAAGTGCGAGGAACAGTGAGCAGGACGAGGGCCGCGGAAAAGAGGATGCTTTTCATGAGGAGGTAGTTTTAAAGCCCGAACCCGTCGGGCATTCGAAAAACGAATTGGTGATAACTGTGGTATCAAACGCAATGCCGTTTTTTTGCAAAAGACCCACTATTACCAAAAAAGTTGCCCCAACGCCCCAAGAATGATCCAGGCCTACTGCTTAAGCAGGGCTGTTTACCGTCCAGACCTGCTTATCGGAGTAGACATGGGTACAGAGGAAGAATCTCTTATTACGTTTTCTTTCTCTTGAGGTTGCGTACGGATGACTTCTGCCCGGATGTCATCCAGGAAAAGCAGTTCATCCGAGACTTGTTTTAAGTCTGCACTGACATCCTGGTCGTAGCAGAGCAGTACCACCTGTTTTTGGCACTTTTCCCTTGCGATGTGAACGGCGGGTAAGAAGTCCTGGTCACCGGTAGTCAGAACCACACGGTCAACATCGGGCAGGCTGGCCTGCCAAACCAAATGAGCGGTCATGTCTACGTCTACGCGCCGTTGTCTGTGATCTCCAAATCCGGCCCTACCAGACATGGGGTGAAGGCATACTGTCATGCCCGAAGCTCTCATGGCACTATAAAAGCGGTTTAACCCTTCCGGAATACCGTAGGTGGGGTCATAGCCATTGAAAAGGAAGGTAGTCACAGGGCCAAACCTGGCACCCAGCCACTTTTCGGTGGCGATGTAATCCAATTTGAAACGCTGACTACCGACTTTAACAACAAACCCAATATCGACTAACCAAACTGTACGATGCTGCATAATGGAGGTGGAGGGGAAAACATCAAGTTACGCCTTACCCATAACCCATCGGAAAAACAGCCCGAATTTTCTGCAGAATACCTGTTCTTGGGGATGCTATGCCGGATTTCCTCCGTTGTGTCTCTCAAGCAAAGCTGCTTTCTGTAAAACATTCTCCTCTAATTCGCTGCGGTGTTGCACAACTCTGGCTTGTAAAGCGGGGTCTGAAGTACCCAGAATTTGGGCAGCTAATATTCCGGCATTTTTTGCCCCGTTTATAGCCACGGTGGCCACTGGAATTCCACCTGGCATTTGTACAATGGACAAAAGCGAGTCCTGTCCCTGAAGTGCAGCGCTTTTAACTGGTACGCCTATTACCGGAATTGGGCATAGCGAAGCGACCATTCCAGGAAGATGAGCTGCACCCCCAGCACCGGCAATAATGACCCGAAGTCCGCGTTGCACGGCACTTTGAGCATAGGCAAACATACGGTTTGGTGTGCGGTGTGCGGATACAATAGTCATTTCATAAGGAATGCCAAAATAGTCCAGCATTTCCGCTGCCTCCATCATAACCGGAAGGTCCGAATCACTGCCCATAATCACGCCAACAATGGGTTTATCAGAAGTATTTCTATTCATGGTTCAGCAGTTATACGCAGCGTATTTTTTACCAACATAGCTTTTACTCTGGCTTGTTCCAGGTCCGGGTCAACTACCGTAACATGACCCATCTTACGGTACGGAGCAGTTTTAGCCTTGCCATATAAGTGGATGGAAACCCCTGCAATGCTTAGTGCTTCGTGCATGCCAATCAGCACTGGGTTTCCACTGTGGCCAGGTTCGCCTAACAAGTTGATCAACGCTGCTGGAACAATTTGCAAGGTGTCGCCGAGCGGAAAGCCCAGGATCGCCCTCAAGTGTTGCTCGAATTGGTCGGTGATGCAAGCCTCAATGGTATAGTGTCCCGAGTTATGGGTTCTGGGCGAAATCTCGTTGATGAGAAGGTCCCCTTCGCCCGTAAGAAAAAGCTCCACCCCAAAAATGCCGACCCCTTGAAAACACTCCATGACAGAGACCGCTAAATCCTGTGCCTTCCGGGTTATAGCTTCAGGCAAAACGGCAGGGACCAGAAGCATCTCCATAACATTGGCCTCACCGGAAAATCCCATTTCGCAAACCGGATAAACCTTGGTTTCGCCTGTCGTGCTGCGGGCCACCAGAACCGCCAACTCTTTTTCAAACGGAATGAACTGCTCGACAAAACACGGTACCGGCAGGTGTTTGGGCCAGTCTAATTCGGAGCGCAAAACAGCAACTCCGCGCCCGTCGTATCCGCCGCGACGCGCTTTTTGCACCAGCGGGTAACCAAACGCCGCAAAGGCCTCCAGGTCTGGTTCGGGCAAGGCGCGGAAAGGCGAAGTTGGCAATCCGTGATCGCGCATGATCTCTTTCTGCACCAGTTTATCCTGAATGTTGGCTAGCACGCCGGGATGGGGCAAGATGCTGTGTCCTTCCTTGCTGAGGAGCGCAAGAAACTCCGCGTCAATGTTTTCCAGATCGTAGGTGGTTACCTCTACCTGCTCCACCAGCTCCCTGATTTTTTCCCGATCAAAGTAGCCGCCCACGATTTGGGCATCCGCAATTTGTCCAGCGGGCGAATGGGGGGTTGGATCCAGAACCACTGCTGTGCAACCCAACTGGTGCGCTTTTCGAACCAACATGCGGCCCAATTGACCGCCGCCAATGATGCCGATGCGCGCTACGGGAAATGGTGTTTTGGTCATAATCAGAGGCCAATTCCACCGGTCATTGGTGCCCGGCTTTCGGCCCCGAAGGTACGCCGACGGCCGTTTAATGCCTTGTGTTAGCTTGTGGCATTTTTGCAGAAGTGGCAATACTGTCCTTAAATTCCAACCATGGAAACAGCCGAGGCATTGGGTTTTCGCTCCTCTTTCGTAAAAGTAAACGGCCTGACCCTGCATTGTGTGGAGAAAGGATCGGGTCCGTTGGTGTTGCTTTTACACGGTTGGCCGGAGTTTTGGTACTCCTGGCGGCACGCGCTAAACGGGCTTTCAGCCTACTACCGGGTCGTGGCACCTGATATGCGAGGTTTCAATTTAAGTGATCGTCCCGGGGGAATAGCTCCATATGCGCTGAGCGAACTGGTCGGTGATGTCATTGCATTGCTGGACCATTATGGCGCTGACAAGGTTCATTTGGTCGGTCATGATTGGGGCGGTATCGTTGCCTGGCAAACAGCCATTCAACATCCCGAGCGCCTGCACGATTTAGTCATCTTGAATTGTCCCCACCCGGATGCGTTTCGCAGGGCGCTTAAACAGGACTGGCGGCAAAGACTGCGCAGTTGGTACATGGCGTTCTTCCTCGTTCCCGCTTTGCCGGATTTTCTGATTCGGTCTTTTCTGCCTCAATTTTTCCAGGTTATCCTCGCAAATTGGACGCATCGCAAAGACGCTTTCACACCAGAAGATTTAGCCCGGTACACGGCAGCCTATCGCTACAAAGGGGCGGTCACAGCCAGCCTTAATTACTACCGGGCGTTGTTCAAACTCGGCCCTCCGCGAACCGATCGTTTTCGCACGCCCATCCCCGTTCCCATTTTGGTGTTATGGGGCACCGATGACAAAGCCCTGGGACACGCCATGACCAAAGGCATGGACCGCTACGCCGGCGCTGGTTACCAACAAATTGACATCGACCATTGCAGCCATTGGATCCAGCATGAAGTACCGGATCGCGTAAACAGTGCCATGTTGGCCTTCTGGGCGAAGGGCGTCGTGGCTTAACGCGACTAGGTTGCTGTGGCTTAGTAATGTGAGGGGGAGTGGCTTAGGGCGAGGTTACTGAAGCTTAATAATCCGAGGGGGCACTACAGGTAGCAAAAGGCCGAAGCAATTTTGCGGGCTGCTTTGCGAGGGCAGTTTGCTTGCACATTAATGCTCGGCTGAATAGGCCGTATATTTGCCGACGCTTTTACCGCGTTGCATTAAACCCGTAGACCGAATAAACCAGCCTACCATGAGCTACGAACTTTCCGGCAAGTTGATAGAGATATTTCCCATTGAACAGCCCACGGCGTCGTTTCGGAAACGCGAATTTGTGGTAGAGTTGAGCGAGGAGCGCAATGGCAGAGTTTTCAGTGATCCGGTAAAATTTCAACTGACCCAGGATCGCGTAGAGTTAATTGATGCTGTTCCGCTTCAGGATATGGTTAAGGTAAGTTTCGATATTAAAGGAAACCGATGGGAGCGTGATGGACGGGTCAGTTATTTTACCAACCTCGTTGCATGGAAAGTGGAGAAGGTCGGTTCAGCCCAAACTTCTGGATCTGGCGATTTTGACCCAGGTATGCCTTCGTTGGATCAGGCTCCTCCAGACGGTTACGACGACCTGCCATTTTGAGGCAGGTTAATCCGCAATTCAATTTTATAGGAATTCTATTGTTGTAATGGCGCACTTTTTTTAAAGAATCCGCACCCTCCATTTACCTCAACGGAACAAAGCATTTTTTTTGCCCTGTTAATAACAATTGGATAAGCAAAGGTCATAAAGGTGGCGAATCGGCCATTTTGCGCCTGTGCTCCGTGTAAGGCCGCTGGGCGCGTTATCGGTGTTCGCTAGTCTGCTGACCTGACTGTTAGATTGCTACGCAAAGGAAGCCCTTTCACGAGGTCAAACTAAACTACTGTAAATCAATGGATTGTGAATCTTCAAAATTCCAATCGAACTGAAGCTGCCAATCGCCTCTTAATGCGATTGTTTCCGTGAAATAGAAGACGGGTTCTGATAATTTTCCAGTTTGGAACGTACCGGGATCCCATTCTCCATTTTTGTTTTCGTCATGGGTCAACCGGGCGCGGTAGTTTCCTGGAAGTAGAAAAGCGTGATTGATTTTTACCTGTGCCTGATCCGATATTGTTTCACTGCGGATAACCTTGCCCGAAGCATCCAACAGGTCAAAAACAAAGGCCATAGAATCGGGCAACGTTAACTGGAAAGCGATATCCCCGTATTCCTTCTTTGCCTTGAGTTGCAAAAGATACTTAGCAGAATCACTCGAGATGCCATACCAATCAGTAACAAAGCCAGGGTAGATATTCATGCGATAGCGCTGCTCCGGCTGCCAATCCACCTGAATTTCCAAAGCTGTTTTCCGGTTATTTGCCCACGCTACCGACACTGGTATTGTATCTCCCGCCGGATCCAGCGTTATCAGGATTTGGGTGGAGTCAAACGCAAGCCCTGGATTGGCTAGCTTGAACATCAAGCGTTTTCCCAAGTCAAATGAAACGGCATTCAGGGTTGCTGGCGCGACTGATCCGGGTTTTTTAGCACCAATGGGGACAGCAAAAGAAGGAGTGAGAATCAGTTTAGTATTGGTCACTATTGAATCCCGGTCGGCCGCTTTGAGCAATACGAGTCTGGAGACCTCAGCAGTATCTCCTTGCTGGAATATCCGAAGGCTGTCTAAAGTCAGGTCTTTAATCCAAAGTTGAAGAGAATCCCGGCTGCCATTCCACTCCCAAATACTTTCTGGACTTCCCGGAATGCGCAAGCTGGAAGAGTCTGCATTTCCGTTGAAAACAAGCTCCATTTTGCCGTATCGCAACGCCCTGGCTTTTGACAATTGGCCAGTCCCCGATTGCTCGGTAAAGGTTTGGACCGTGTATTCTCTCTGAACGGAATCAACCGTAATCAGCGAATCCAGAAACCCAATTTTTTCGTTCGGGAGATCATATTGGTAATTGAAATTCTGATCGGCCAAAGCGAAAATCCGGTACTTGCCCGCTTGTAAATTGCTGAGTTTAAAGGCTCCTGACGCATCGGTGCGCGCGAAGTAGTAAGGTCTGCCCGAGGTTACCAGCGCGGGATCCATGTTCGGGTATAGCATAACCAGCATGTCTTTTTCTGGGCTTCCTGACAAGCGATCACTAACTTTTCCCCCCAATGTCAGGCTGTCCAACACCGGTCCAGTGGAAAATACGTACTGGAAATTCTTCAGGATATTGCCTTCGTTCTGATCGCGCAGCGCGTCGCCAAACTGCAGCGTGTAGGTTTTGTTGGTTAAGAAAGAATCAGGGAAAACAACGTAGAGGTCTTTGCCTTTAACAGTAAGGCTTGGTGCTTCCGACATCGGGGGCGACAGCAGTACCTGGGTAAACGCATCCTTAACCTCGATGAATTCGTCGAATTGGAGCACTACCTCTTTCGGTTCAACAAGGACAGATTTCTGGGGGGGGCTTGCATCAAGTAATACAGGGGGTGCAACGTCTTTAAGACCACCTTGGGGTGTAGCGATTTCCGCGCAGGCGGCTAAAACGAGTGCCACCACACACAAAACCGATAGCATAATTGGCCGATGATCATTGGATTGTTCACTTGTATTCATTCTCCAGGCACGATGCCTTAGGCCTATCCTAAACGCGTGGGAGGCAGAAAGTGCTTTTTTGCTTAGTGTACAGAGAAGAAATTGCTTCATTGACGCTCGAAACCACTGCATTAAATAGAGTCAAAATACCAAAGTGCGCAACATAGGGCTGTTCATCTGCCCAAGTAGACCAAAAGAACGGAAAGATCCGATGGGGAAACACCGCTTATCCGGCTGGCTTGGCCAAGAGTTGATGGCCGGATTTTGGTTAGTTTTTCTTTTGCTTCATGGGAAAGCGATATAATTGACTGAAAATCAAAGGCTTCGGACAATGTAATCTTCTCTAGCCGCTGCATTTTATCCACTAGTTCTTGTTCTTTTTCCAAATAACCGGCATACTTCAAATTGATTTCTGCCTGTTCCAGCGATTCTTGCGAGAAAGGGCGCAAGTCTTCAGCTACTTTAGGTAGGGCTTGTGTTAATTTGGGAATGGACAATTGTGGACGCAGTAAAAGCAGGTTTAACCTGGTTTTTTGTCGAATGGGTGCTGTCTCCAATTGCAGAAGCAGTTCGTTGATTTGATTGGGTTCCACAGAATTTTCATGCAGGTACCGATTGATCGATTGGGCGTCCATTAGCTTCTGGTTAACTATTGCTAAACGCTCTTCAGAAGCCAGGCCTAGTTGATACGACCTAGGCGTGAGTCGGATATCGGCGTTGTCTTGACGCAACAAAAGTCTGAATTCAGCCCGGGAGGTGAACATCCGGTAGGGTTCCTCGGTGCCTTTGTTAATCAGGTCATCGATCAGAACGCCGATGTAAGCCTCGTTCCGTTGCAGAACGAACGGTTCTAGTTCCCTTGTTTGTAAATGGGCATTGATACCGGCCATGAGACCCTGGCATGCGGCTTCTTCATACCCTGTTGTCCCGTTAATCTGTCCGGCAAAGAATAAGCCGCGAACCAGTTTGGTCTCCAGGGTATGTTTAAGTTGAGTAGGAGGGAAGTAATCGTACTCAATGGCGTATCCCGGGCGGAAGAAGCGAACCTGTTCAAATCCCTCTACGAGCCTCAGCGCCTGAAACTGGACTGCTTCGGGCAGCGAAGTAGAAAAGCCATTGATGTAGTATTCAATGGTGTTCCAGCCTTCTGGTTCTACAAAAAGTTGATGGCGATCCTTATCAGCGAAGCGGTCTATTTTATCTTCAATGGAAGGGCAATAGCGAGGTCCCCTTGCCTGGATGCGACCGCTGTACATGGGGCTGTCTTCAAAGCCAGTGCGCAATTGGTCATGCACAGCTTGGTTTGTGTAAGCAATGTGGCATGGGCGCTGGGTAGTCAAGGTTGGTTTTTCCAGGAAGCTGAATCCAACCGGGTCGGGATCTCCTTCCTGTACTTCTAACCGGCTAAAATCTATGGAGCGGCCATCAACTCTCGGAGGGGTACCAGTTTTCATTCGACCGCTCTCAAAGCCGAGTTCGGCCAATTGTTCGGTAATTCCTGTTGCTGCTTTTTCGCCCATTCTGCCTCCACCAAAATTCTTGGTGCCTACGTGAATGACGCCATTTAGAAAGGTTCCGTTGGTTAAGACCACGGTCTTGCTCTCAATGTGTTGGCCCATACCTGTTACAACGCCGCCTATTTGGCCGTTTTTTACCAATAATCCAGTTACACTATCTTGCCAAAAGTCCAGATTTGCAGTCTTTTCCAGCATCGAACGCCATTCCGCAGAGAATTGCATTCTGTCGCTTTGTGCCCTGGGGCTCCACATTGCTGGTCCCTTCGAGCGATTGAGCATCCGGAATTGAATCATTGTCCTGTCGGTGACCAATCCAGAATATCCACCTAAAGCATCAATTTCTCGAACAATTTGTCCTTTTGCTATGCCCCCCATCGCGGGATTGCAACTCATCTGAGCAATCGTTTGCATGTTCATGGTGATCAAAAGAACGCGAGAGCCCATATTGGCAGCAGCAGCGGCGGCTTCACAGCCGGCATGACCCGCTCCAACTACAATGACATCGTATAAAGGGAACATGTCGGTAAAGATACTTGCGGTCTGTTGGATTGAAGTTCAGTCCATGTTCCACGTGGAACATAGGAAGTATCTACGATCACCACGATTGGTTTTCGGCTCAGAAGACTCTGCATCTGATTCATGTTCCACGTGGAACATAGGTAGTCTCTAAGATCAGCGCGATTGGTTTTCACCTCAGAAGCCCCCGCGTCTAGTCCATGTTCCACGTGGAACATAGGTAGTCTCTAAGATCAGTGCGATTGGGTTTCTGTACAAAAGGCCCTGCTTCTAGTCCATGTTCCACGTGGAACATAGGTAGTCTCTAAGATCAGTGCGATTGGTTTTCGGCTAAGCAGCCCCCGCGTCTAATCCATGTTCCACGTGGAACATTGGAAGTATCTAAGATCACTACGATTGGTTTTCGGCTCAGAAGCCCCCGCGTCCAATCTATGTTCCACGTGGAACATAGGTAGTCTCTAAGATCAGTGCGATTGGTTTTCGGCTCAGAAGCCCCCGCGTCTAGTCCATGTTCCACGTGGAACATGGACAACGCCAGAGAATGAAAGCCTCAGCCTAAAAATGGACCTACTTGCGGCGATAAATGGTGCAGGTCATTCCGTGATACTCGATAGTCTTAAAAACCTCTGATCGATTGGGGGGAGGGGGATAGGAATAACTTCCCGGATCTAACCGAACCTGATAATCTAAAGTATCATTTGGGCCAAGAAGGTAAAAGGGTAATTCGGTCTGGCGATAACCAGCCTCTTTGTCCTCAAGCGCCGTGTGAATGGGCCAATTGCATTGCACATGGCAATCCTGGTATTCTTCATTCTCCATCATCTCCTGGACGGCCATTTGGGTAAGGATCAAGTGGCGTTCAAAGAAGGGATGTTCGTCATAAACGAACTTCCGAACAGGAATAATCCATGGCAGGCCCAAAAAAAGAAAGCCAAGGAGCAAGAAGGTAGGGATCACCCAGCCACGCCTACTGGCTGGCCACCCCATTAACAAGGTCTGACAGATGCTGTAAAGTTGGGCAGCTACTACCAAGGCTAGAGGGGGAAAGAGCAAGAGTAAATAGCGGTTTAGGTAGGCGTTCGTCGCAGAAAAACCCACCAGTAGGAAGCCGAACAAGAAGAATGCAGTGTAGAGCTCCGAGTACGGATGATCCAACCATTTTCTCCATGAAAGCTGCTTTTTCTTAACAGCCAGGATTAAAGAAATGCTCAGAACGGCACTCCAAACAAAACGGCCCTGGTCAAGGAGGAGGAACTTCAGGAAGCGCCTAAATTTTTTGAGCACCTCAAGCGGGCTAAAGTCAAATAACCCAGTATGGTAGGGAAAGAGGAACCACCCATTTTGAACTTTTTGCAGAAGCAGAAAAGCCCCAAAGGCAACCCAGGGAAGACTCAACAGTAATACTTCAAGCAAGGTGCCGACTTGCGCAACCGGAACCCTTCGCAAGCGAAGGGTTAACAATCGGTGCATGATTAGCGCCAGAGGAATAAAAATGGCTGTTTCTTTCAACCATACTGCCGCTACTCCCGAAACCAGATACATCCAGGGCATGCGCGTCAGGTAGGCGTAAAGCATGCCCAAAGCTGCTAAGGCCAAAGCCATTTCCGGCAATATGAGCGTGGCTTGTGCGTGAAAAATGGGTTGGACACTCAGGATAGCTGCAGCGAGTACCCCTATGGCGGTGCCAAGCACCTTCTTGCCCAGGGCAAAAGTGCCTAAAAGGACCAAACACGCGATCAGAAGGTTGAATGCATGCAGCACAACACCGGTAGCTCCAAACACCGATCCGACCAAGGCGTTGACATATACATACAACATTGGGTGACCCCGCGACAACTCGGGATCAAGAGATTTGGGTTGAAAGTCGACACCATTTTCTAATAAGTAGAAAACAGATGGACCATAGACGCCGAGCTCGTCCCAGAACAGTGGAAAATTCAGTGCCGGCCAGCGACAAGCAACCAATACCAGACAAACAAACAGAATAGCAAGAGCTGGCAGGATACGAGTCATCGAATGAGGAGACTGTGGAGAAAATCGAACCGAATGAACGAAGGAGTATAGCCAGTGCGGGCCTAAGTGCATAGCGAGCACGGTAGCAAGGGTAAAAGAAGCTTAAGGGTACTCCTAAAAACCCCGTATCCTGCGTTGAGCCCAATTTTTAACATCCTCATTTACAAGAGTAATCTCCGGTGTTAAAAATTGGGCATGCCTTGTCTCCGGGGTTTTTAGTAGTACCCTTACTTAACCCGATACTTCCCCAAAACTAAGCTCTCTGAAGGACTAAGTGCTGAGCTAAACTGCGAGGTTAGCCAAACCAACCACTCAGCCAAACCAACCCCTCAGCCGGGATATCGAGCCAGGTAGAAATTCTCCTTGCCCCGCATGAATGCTTTGTCTTCTTGCGTGGCATCGACATAGCCCACCAGGTGCAACATTCCGTGCACCATGACACGGAGCAATTCCTCATAAAACGGAACGCGGTACTGTGCGGCATTTTCCCTAACCCGCTCCACGCTGATGTAGATGTCCCCGCTTATCGCTGAACCCCCCTCATGGTAAGGAAACGTGATAATGTCTGTAAAATCGTCGTGTTGTAGAAACTGCTGGTTTATAGATAGCAAATACTCATCGGAACTAAAAACATAAGTAACTTCGTCAATTGTAAAACCCTCATGGGCGGCAGTTTCCCCTAACCAACGCTCCAGAACCTCTTCGTTTTCCACGTTGAACTCAATATCCTCAGAGAAGAATTGTACCAGCAGTTGTGGTGCATCGTCGCGATCAAACTCCAGATCCATGAGCACGAAAATAAACAGACCCCACACAGATGGAAACAAGCAGATAGCAGATGTCCCGCCGAAAGCAGCAAAGCAACTGACTAAAAGCCGATGAGAAACACCCCGCTCTACAACCTAAACTGCACCTCAACGGTGCTGCCGCGATCGCTGAAAATGACCAGATCAGAAAGCTGGCTCATGAGGAAAACGCCACGGCCAGAAGGCTTCTCCAGGTTTTCCGGAGAAGTTGGGTCGGGAAGGTTGTTGTAATCAAAGCCTGGACCCTGGTCACGGATAATAAAGGTCAATATGCGACCGTCGATACGGGCATGGACATGGACGCTCTTCTGTGCGTCTAAACCATTGCCGTGATGGATGGCATTGTTCACAGCTTCTGTTAAAGCCACGAGAATGTTGCCAAACAATTCTTCCTGCACCTCCAGTTCAGCACAGACGGTACAGACAAAGGGCTCCACTTCTGTGATGCTGTGGGCAATACTGGCCAGGACCAGTTCATGGCGTTTGAGGTCCGAAATCATGTTGTTGTCCGTGGTTCTAAGGTTCACCTTGTTAAAGTTCATGGAAAAGAAACAGATTTTTTGGGCGCGAATAGCATGTCAGTGTTTAAAACCCATGTTTCCAAGACTATTGTGGAAAACCAGTCAGGTTAAAAGCTCGGCAAAAATAGCCGCCTGAAACCCAAAAAGTTCATCTCAAGCCTTGAAACACAAACCATTCTGTCCGCTGTCCTAAGCGCCCTTAGAACTCGAGACCCTTCAAATACTCTTCTACTAGATCCCTGTAGTAGGGTTTCAGGTCGGCAGGAACAGTTTTGAACAAGTCAATTTCTGCCTGTCTTTTTTTCAGGTATTCCTGGAGCGAAGGGGGAAGTTCGCGGGAAACATCGGAAGCGGTTTCGCCTTTGCGCTTGGGGTCCAATTCGCGCTGGCGAAGGGCCTCTTCTGCCTCGAGCATCCGCGTCATGATTTCCTGCTGCCGCATGAGCATCTCCGAGTCAAACACTTTGTTGACCAGATCCTCTTCGGTTTTCTCCATTTGATCGGCAATCTCCTTGAGTTCTTTGGCCATATCGCCCTGCTCCTGCGTACCGTTCATTTGTTTGCCCAATTCGTCTAACGCCCTGCGTATAGCAGCTTGTTTGGCGGCCATTTGAGCAAATTGTTGGGAGCCGAGCGGATTGCGCTGGCCGGGCTTTTGCCCTTCTTTCAATTGTTGGAGCTGGTTGTTGAGCTGTTGCTGCAGGTCGCCCATTTCCTTCATTTGCGCATTTGACGGCTTGCCACCGCCGGGTTTCTGGCACATTTGGTCACCGGACATCTGGCTGGCCATCTGCTGCTGCATCTGGTCCATGACTTCGCTGAGCATCAGGGCCAGGTTGTTCATGCTGGTCATGACAAATTGCTGATCTACGCCCGCCTCTTTTAACCGGCGGTCGCTCAGCTTGCCCATGGCATCTTCCATATAGCGGTTCATTTCGGCCAGCTCCCTCGTGATAAACGAAGAAATTTCAAAGACCCGTTTAGACAGCGCTATGAGCGAATCCTCGACCATTTTGGAGTCCTCCCGAATGTTGAACTGTTCCTGCACCAATTCCACATAACGCGGATTGGTGGGCTGCACCTGGTCCAACTCTTGCATCAGGGCTTCCTGATCGAAACTCAGCGTGATCAGGTTGTCCAAAAGCTGCTTTAAGACATCCAGGTCTTCGGCCGTCTGTTCTTGCTGCATCCCGGAAAGTGCGCTGTTGAGCTGTTCGGCCATCTCCCGCATCTGCTCCGCATTCTGTTGCATTTGCTCGCCGGCCTGCTGCTTTTGCTGTTGGCTTTGCTTGGGCTTGCCTTCACTCTTGGAGCCGGCGCTTTGCTCCATTTGCTCTTGGCTCTGCTCCATGCCCTGCTCAATCTGCTCTTCCTGTTGCCCCGTTTCCGGCAAGGACTCAGGCTTGCTCAGGCTTTCATTCAGCTCGTCTAACTTGTCTAATTCTTCCTGGAGCTTGTCAAATTGCTCGTTGAGTTTTTCTTGTTGTTCAGCAAGTTCCTCCGGATTGCTCGCCTCCTGATCAGCTTCGTTGGCCAATTCTTCCTGCTTGGCAGCCAGCTCTTCTAATTTGCTGATGATGTCTTCCATCTTCTGTTCCATCTCCAGCTTCTTGAACAGCTCCAACATCCGGTCTAACTCGTTTTCGAGTTGTTCATCGCTCAACGACATATCCTCCAACTTCTCAAGACCTTCTTCTTTGCTCAACTCTTCGAGCAACTTTTCCATTTCCTCAAAGAGCGCCTTGAGCTCATCACTGACTACTTCTTCAAACATTTGCTGGAGCTGTTCCTGCTTGCGCATCAGTTGCTCGTCGTACTGCTTGTAGTCGCTTTGCTGCTGAATGTTCTCTTGAAAAGTTTCCTGAATGTCCTGCACGTTTTGCTGGATCTGCTGCTGTTTGTCCACCAGGTTCTCCAGATTCTTGCGATCCTCCCAATCCAGCTCTTTCTTCTGTATCAACTTCTCGCGCAGCCGATCCACTTCTTCGCGCGTGTCGTCAATGTCGCTGAGCGTTTTTTCGAGCTTGTCCTTGATGTCGCTGTTGTTGGCTTCCGTCTTTTGCTCGTAAGCTTCGAGCGTAGCCATTTCGTAAGTCATTGCAGCGCTGCGCGATGACTTAGAGCCATTGACGCCGTCGTTGTCCCACACCTCAAAATAGTAGGTCACCCGGTCGCCGGGTTTAAGTCCGATACGACCAAGGTCGATGTGGTGCGAAAACGCAGCGCGCTTTTGGCCCGCTGAAAGTCCGATAGGCTCTTGCCCCTTTTCTACCACCATGCGTTCCCCGAGCCCATCGGCAGATTCCCAGGTCCAGTGAAAATTCAGGTTTCGCAATCCGTAATCGTCGGCAGATTCCCCTAAAAAATAGAGATACTTATGGTTGGTAGAATCCTCGAAACGCTCCACCTGAATACTGGGGAATTGATCCTGCACCGCGGCAATCCGAAACGCGATACTGTCGCGAGTGCTCACGTCTCCATTGCCCAGCCCTATTTTATACACTTCATCTTTTGTGATGCGCCGACTGTAGCGGTACTCCCCACGTCCACGGCGCTCGGCCACGTAAAGGCTGTCAGAAAAGCGAAGTCCAACCTGCTCAGTATTTTCGGTTTGCAGAATCCAGGTTACCTCCGTGCCCACAGGAACAGAAGCGTCGCCCCTTCCCTGAATGATCTCGTCCTTGCGACCGGTGTAGGCCGGGTAGTCCAAATGAATCTCAAAACGCTGAAGCCCGGGCGAAGCCAGGGCTTTGAGCGTATACTCCCGCGAGCGGAATCCGGCGGCCTCAAAAGCAAAAACAACGTCGCCGGCCAATTTGTGAAAGGTATATCCGTATTCCGTGGCACTGAATTTTTGCATGCGGTACGGCCCTTCTTCAGAACCTCGCATTACGAGCGAAACCTGCTCCGGCAGCATCTGACCGGCCACGTCAACTTGCAGCAGAAAGTCCTGAAACTGAATGCCTTCCAGCAACTCATTGCGCACGGTAAACTGAAAAGGAGCCTCCCGTTCAAATACCTGTCCGTTGCGCAGCAGCCGGGTATTGCTCTCGCGCAACACGTTCGGAGCCGCAAAAACCAGGAAAACTAAAGCCAATACCGGGGGAAGGGCGTATTTCAGGTAGCGCCGGTTGTTGCTTAAATCAATGGCCAGGGTAAAAGGAACCGGCTTAATGGCCTCGATCTTCTGATTGATGGAGGCGAGAATCAGCGAGCTGTCCGCCGCGCCGTCCGCTTGTTGCCGCAGTTGCAGCACATTGAGCAGCCGGTCTTCAACCTCTTGAAAATGAGACCCGATTAGCCGCGCAGCTTCGTGATCGTTCAGGGTTTTACCGAGCCGGAAGTAGTGAAGCAATGGCCTTCCGATCCAGTACCCGAGCAGCCCGAGCGCGGAGGCCATTCCCCCGAAAAAAAGCAATTGCCGAACCCCAACGGGAAAATAAAACCGATATTCCAGCACGCTGATGACCAGATACGCCGCCAAAACCGCCGCCAAAGCAAACAAGGCGCCCCGAATCAATTGATTCAGGTAGTACTTGCGGCGAAACTCTTCCAGCTTGGCCAGAAGCAATTGGTAATTGCCGGTATCAGTCATGGTCATAGTGTACGCAAAAACAAACAGGACGTTTGCAGGGACAATTCTCCTAAAGGTTGCTACCTAAAGATAAGCTCCTTCCGCGCAAACATCGGACAGCTGGACCCATCCAGGTTAAAGTCTGTCTAAATAATGCAGCAACGAGGAAACATTCCCTTAACATTGCCCGCGTATTTTTGCCATGTTTTTGAGTCAGCCAGTTCAAAGGTGGGGATCAACAGCCATTAGGGCTTGCTACAAAGGGCTCTATGGAGTATTACCAGCTTATTGTCGGATTGTTGCTCCTGTTGGCGCTTCTTGACCTGATTGTCGGGGTCAGCAACGATGCTGTTAATTTCCTGAATTCGGCCATTGGGTCTAAAGTAGCCAAGCCGCGCACGATTCTGATCGTGGCCAGTGTTGGCATTTTTCTGGGCGCGGGTTTTTCCGGGGGAATGATGGAGGTGGCTCGCAGCGGCATTTTCAATCCCAGCCAGTTTATGTTCTCCGAAGTCATGGTCATTTTTCTGGCCGTGATGCTGACCGATATTTTGTTGCTGGACGCGTTCAACACGCTGGGTCTACCAACGTCTACCACGGTTTCCATTGTGTTTGAATTGCTCGGAGCCGCGGTAGCGGTTGCTGTCGTTAAGATGATGGGCAACCCCGATGCCCCACAGATGCTCTCTACCTACATTAACCAGGGCAAAGTCACAGAAATCATCAGCGGCATTTTTCTATCCGTTTTGTTGGCTTTCAGCATTGGTGCTTTGGTGCAATATGTGGCCAGGGCGTTGTTCACCTTCGAGTACAAGCGCCACTTGCACGGCATTGGGGTGCTTTGGTCGGGTATTGCGCTCGCATCCATTACCTACTTCCTCTTCATTAAGGGACTCAAGGATTCCAAGTTGCTTCCCCACGGCATTTTGTCTTGGGTTGCCGATAGTCCCATGCTTTTGCTGTTCGGCTCCATGGGGGTGTTCACGGTCCTTTCTTACATACTCCAAAAGTTGGGAGTACCGATGTTGCGCCTGGTTGTGCTAGCCGGGACCTTCTCCCTGGCCATGGCGTTTGCCGGAAATGACCTGGTCAATTTTATCGGGGTTCCACTGGCAGGGTACGAGGCATTCAAGTCGTGGTCAGGTTCAGGGGTGCCCGCCCTCAGTTTCCCGATGGACAGCCTGGCGGGCAAAACGGCAGCTCAGCCGCTGATCTTGTATCTGGCCGGATTGGTGATGGTCCTTACTTTATGGACCTCCAAGAAAGCCAAAACAGTGACCGAAACGGAAGTAAACCTTGGCCGCCAGGCAGAGGGGAGCGAGCGCTTTCAGTCCAACATTCTTTCGCGCAGCATCGTTCGTACCATTACGGCATCTTCTAAGGTTACCTCCAGCATGTTGCCGGCAACCTGGAAACAGTATTTAGAAGGGCGTTTCCGTCAAAACAAAGCGGCAGAACAGCTCAAAGCGGCCGATTTACCCTCTTTTGACCTGGTCCGCGCATCCGTAAACCTGACCGTGGCCAGTGTTCTTATTGCGCTGGCTACCTCCTACAAACTCCCGCTTTCTACTACCTACGTTACGTTCATGGTGGCCATGGGCAGCTCGCTTTCCGACCGGGCCTGGGGCCGCGACAGTGCCGTGTACCGGGTTGCCGGGGTCTTGCAAGTTGTTGGTGGCTGGTTCGTAACCGCATTAGTGGCGTTTGTTGTGGCAGCCGGTATTGCCTTGCTGGTAGCTCGATTTGAGGGTACGGCTGTTATCTCGCTCTTGGGCCTGGCTATTTTTGGGTTGGTTGCCAGTTTCCGCTACCACAAACGCACGGAGAAGCGCAAAGAACGCACGGCAGCCTTGGATGACTCGCTGTCTGAGCTTTCTGCGCAGGAACTCATTAAGCAAGTAAGGCTGCAGACGGCTGAGGCTCTTGTAGAAGTGGCCGCCATATACTCGCTGGCCATTGACGGTTTAAGCCATGAAGACCCCCAGCGGTTGACCCAGGCAAAGCGGGGTGTTAAACAACTATCGGTGGCACGCAGCTCCTTGCGCGAGACAACCTACAACGCTATCCGCAAAGTGCGCGAAAAGCATGCGGAGGGCAGCCGGGCCCTGCTGCTCAACACCGATTTGGAGAAAGACTTGATTGACTCCTGTGCGCAGGTAGTCCAGCTCACCCGCAAGCACGTCAACGATGTGTTGTTGCCCCTCTACCCCGAACAACTGGAGGCGGTATTGGAAATTCAAAAGCGCCTCAGCGCTTTTTTGAAAGAGTGCGCTAACACGATCCAGCATTCCGGCTACGATCAGAAAAAGGTGCTCAACGAAAAAAAGCGCGCCCTACTTAACCGACTGGAGGAACTCTTGACGCAGCAGGCCGCTGGCATCCAGGATCGCCGATACAGTGCAAAGAACAGCGGCTTGTTTTTCAACTTATTGCTGGAATCTAAAGACATTATTGCGGTTTCATTTCGTCTGGTTAAGCTTCATCACAGGCTGCAAAAATCGCTGGATTCGGGCTCGTCGGCCCTGTTTATTGCTCAGGAAGAATTGCCGGCCGAAGGGTGATCGGTTCATTGAGCAGCGCTGGCACTTCCTCATTCGCCTGCTATTCTCTACCTTTTCAGAATCTTGAGCGAAACCACTTTGCCCTTTCGCGTCCTTCCTGCTGATCTGGAGGGCTTGCACCGCGCCACCTGGAGCGAATGGACCGTGGAGCCTTTGCTCCGCCACGGCGCCTTGTTGTTTGAAGGTTTTGGGCTGACCAGTCCTGAGGATTTTGAGCAATTGGCTTTGACGCTGGATCCAAAACTTTACGATCAGTACCGGGGAACGGCGCCCCGCAACGCGCGAACCCGTTATGTGTATTCGTCCACGGAGTTGCCAGCGCACCTGCCCATTCCCCAGCATTTGGAAATGAGTTTTTTGCCGGGAACGCCCAGGAAATTGTTTTTCTATTGCCAGACTCCGCCAGATAGGCACGGAGAAACCCCGATTGTTGATTTTAGAACCGTCTACCGGCAACTAAGCCCGGAGGTCCGCGATGCCTTTGAGCAAAAAGGGATTCGCCACATTCGCAATTACAACCCGCCCGGAAAAAAAATGGAGTGGGACCTCTCCAAGCTCAAATCCTGGGACAAAGTATACGGAACCACTGACCCGGTAGAGGTGTGCAAAAAGTGCCGCAGCGAAGGCCAGCTCTTTGAAATGCGCAAGGATCGCAGCCTCAAACTGGTCAACGAGGGCCCTGCCGTGCGCGAACACCCTGTCAGTGGTCAAAAAGCTTGGTTCAACCACGCTCAGGTTTTTCACCCGGAAGGACCAGTCCGTGAAGCGGAACTCATTGCCCGACGCCAGGGAACTGTGCGGCAGCGCGGAATGAGTCTCTTTTTGCGCAATTTTCACCGAATCACCTCGCTTTTTCTGCCCGACGAAACGCGCGGCACCCAAGTCACCTTTGGCGACGGAAGCCCGGTACCGGTGCGCTTCATCCGCCACCTGCAAGACGTCATTTGGCAGAACATGGTCTTTTTTACCTGGAAAAAGGGCGATGTGCTGATGGTTGATAACTTTGCTGTAGCCCATGGGCGCATGCCTTTCTGGGGAAAACGCGAGATTTTGGTGGCCTGGACGGACTGATTTTGCTGCATTTTAGCAGAATTATTCGAGAGTTTTTGCTCGTTCCTTGCGCGAATGGATTCAGTGTTATAACTTTGATGTTGAAACATCGATGGCCGCGCCCAAAAACATCAAATTGACCCTTATGGACAGCCCTGAAAAGGCAAGTCCGGTTCATCGGGTGCGCACCATTGAAGAGGAGATCAAACAAACCAAGCCCTTCGTTTCCCCGCAGGCTAAAGCGGTGGTCAACCTCTTGTTTACTTATGGCTGGGTTTCCGAGCGTTTTCGGGAAATGATGCATCACTTGGGGCTGACGATTCAGCAGTACAACGTCCTGCGAATTTTGCGCGGTGCGGGCGGCCCCATGAGCACGAACGCCATCCGTGACCGGATGCTTGACCGTATGTCAGACACCTCGCGTCTGGTTGACCGTCTTGAAAAGAAAAAACTGGTTCGCAAATCCACCTGTCCGGCTGACAAGCGCCTGGTTGATGTGGTAATTACCAAAGAGGGCCAGGATAAATTGCTTAAAATGGATCAACAAAAGCCAGGATTAGAAGCTGTTTCTCAGGCCTTAACGCCTGAACAGGCGGAGCAATTGAGCCGATTGCTCGATTGTCTTCGCAGCTCCGGGCAGAATCCGTGAACTTTTTTTGATCCAATTAATGTTTAAACACCAAACCAAACACGAACAGAATGAGAAACCTGATTTTAGCAACCCCACTGTTGGCATTGGCCCTGATGACGATGTCTTTTGCCCCCATGCAGCCCGCCACCAGCTACAAAGTGAGCACCAGCCAGAGCAAATTGTACTGGAAGGCAAAAAAGGTCACCGGCTCCCATGAAGGTACCGTCAACGTTAAATCCGGAAACCTTGAAGTAGAAAACGGCCAACTAAAAGGCGGCTACTTTGAAATTGACATGACCAGCATTGTCGTCACAGACCTGAGTGGCGATATGAAAGGCAACCTGGAAGGCCACCTGAATTCCGAAGATTTCTTTGGCGTTGAAAAAAATCCTACCGCGTTGTTGCGCATTACTTCCGTGGCCAGCCGGGGAGTAGACGGAGAGTACAAGGTGACGGCCAATGCCACCATCAAAGGAAAAACAAAAGAAATCCGCTTTACGGCCAAGTTGGATGAAGCAGCTGGTACCGCAACGGCAGACATCGAGTTGGACCGCACCGACTTCGACATCCAATATGGTTCCGGCAGCTTTTTTGACAACCTGGGTGACAAGACCATCTACGATGAGTTCACTATTTCAGTGAAACTCAGCCTGGTCAAAGCATGATTTTTTAAAGGGTACTCCTAAAAGTGAATCGAGATAATTCGGGACGCTGGTCCCGGTTGTTTAGGGAAGGTACAGGGGCGATCCGCGCAGCGGGTCGCCTCTTTTTTTATCCACCCGGCATCGTTTGGTGCCTAAAATCCACAAAGGATATGGGAATACGGCGATTTTTGCCGAATTTGAACTCCCTTTTGGACTTTTCTAACTTTGGGGTTTTTTCAGATTCCCCTTGATAAACCGTTGCCATGAAACGCACTACATTGCACAGAACCCCAATTTTCTGCCTGTTCGCGGTCCTGCTCCTGCTGGTTTCCAACCCGGTTGTGTTGCGCGCGCATTCCCTTTCGCCCGAAAAACCCAACCTGGATTTTATGCTGGGAACCTGGTTTATCGCGGAGATGAACATGTTTGAAACCTGGGAAAAGAACGGAGATGGATACAGCGGTCGTGCTTACTTTAAGCAAGGCGAAGAGGAAAAGTTGTTTGAAACGTTTGAGGTCAAGGAAGAAGAAGGCGTGTGGTACTACATCACTGATGTTATCGGCCAGGGCGCTACGCGCTTTGCCTTGACAGAAACGGGTGCGAACAAAGCCACCTTTGAAAATCCGGAGCATGACATGCCCAATAAGATCAGCTATTGGATGGAAGGTGGAACGCGCAAGGTGCAACTTTCGGGCAAAGAAGGCGAGGAGGAGCAGTTGTTTACGTTTGAGTTGAAAGATCCAAAGCAAGCAGCACAAGGGGCAGTTGGCGCTTCGGTTTCTCCATTGGGTAACTATTGCCACGTCTCTATAGGGACTAAGCGCATGCAGGAAAACATTGCCTTTTACAAAGCGCTTGGTTTCAAGGTGCTGAGCATGGACAACGCGCCCCGGCCCTGGGTTCTGCTGTCAGATGGTGCCGTTAACATTCAATTAAATGAAGACGGATACGAATATTTTGGGCTGAGTTATTTTGACAAAAACATGTCCGCAAACATTGGCGTGTTAACGGAAAAAGGCATTGAGTTTTTTATGGAAAGTGCCGATCCGGTTCCCACGAAAGTGATGCAGGATCCAGATTCCATTATGGGTATTGCGCTGATTCAAATGGACATGGGCATGCCCGCAATGCCGTTGACAGGTAAAGGCAAAATGGGTACGCTCGGCGAAATCGCCGTTCCTGTTAAAGATTACGACGTGGCTTCGGCGTGGTACCAAAAAGTAGGCTTTAAAAGTTTTGGCAAACAGGCCAGTCCCTACCCCTGGGGCATCCATTCCGATGGTCTGTCCATGATTGGGCTTCACCAAACTAACGACTTCAAGAAACCTACCCTGACGTATTTTTCGCTGGATTCCAAAGCGCAGATTGCCCGGTTACAAGAGGCGGGTTTTACCGTAAAAAATGCTTTGCCGAACGACAAAGAACTGATCAATGGCGTGGTTGAATCTCCGGATGGCTGGCCGGTGAATATTTTTTACGGCGAAATTTAAAGGCACGGAAGAGTGGCCTGCAGGCAGGTACTTTGCGTACAGCGCAAGTTTTTAACTACCTGATTGCCTCTACCCATGACCTGTTTCCGTCTGAGCCTTGTTGGTCTCGCCTTGCTGGCAGTTTCCGGATGTCGGACGGCTGGTCTATTGTCAGCGGTAGATTACCGAGCTGACAAGCCGGTTCGAAACGTAATTTTTGTAGTAGGCGATGGAATGGGACTGGCCCAGATTACTGCAGGCATGTACGCCCGTGATAATACCAGTGTATTTGAACAGTTCCCGGTAGTGGGATTGATCAAAACGCATTCCTCCGACCAACTCATTACCGATTCAGCGGCCGGAGCAACGGCGTTTTCCTGCGGCCAGAAAACCTACAATGGGGCCATTGCTGTCGATAGCAACCGCCTGCCCCTTCGAACTATTTTTGAAGAAGGGGATGAGCGGGGATATGGAACCGGAGTGGTGGTATCCTCAACCATTACGCACGCCACTCCCGCGGCGTTTTATGCACATGACGAAAGCCGGAACAACTACGAGGCCATTGCCGAAGATCTGGTGCTGTCCGGGGTTGATGTGGGCATTGGCTATGGAAAGGAGCAATTCAGTGCCCGAACAGATGCGCGAGATCTGCTCGCAATTTTAAACGAGCGAGGGTTTCAGGTGCAGGATAACCTGGAGGCATTTGACGTAAGAAAGCACGAGCGCCAGATGGTTTTGTTGCCCGGGGTCGATCCGCCCCGCGCTAATGAACGGCCCAAAGATTTTTTGTCCCGAGGCGCCATCTTGGCTGCGGATCAATTAAAAGCCAACCGGGAACCTTTTTTATTGGTTGTGGAAGGCTCTCAGATTGATTGGGCGGGTCACGCCAACGATACTGAATACTTGATCGGTGAAATGCTGGACTTTGAAGTGGCCCTGGAGTCGCTGATTCGTTGGGCTGAAAAGGATGGCGAAACACTGGTGGTGGTCACGGCAGACCACGAAACTGGTGGACTGGCCCTGACTGATGGTGATTTAGACCAATTTTCGGTGGTAGGGAGTTACAGCACGAAGAACCACACCGCGGTTATGGTGCCCGTGTTTGCTTTTGGCCCCGCCGCTACTCTGTTCTCCGGGATGTACGACAACACAGCTATCTACACCAAATTGCGCATGGCGCTGGGTTGGGAATAGGGTCTTGGTCCATAGTTGCCTTACTGCCTAAAGGGTGCTTCTAAAAACTCCAGAGAAAAGGCTTGCCTAATTTTTAACACCGGAGTTTACTCCTGTAAATGAGGATGTTAAAAATTGGGCATAACGCAGGATCTGGGGTTTTTAGGAGTACCCTAAAAACAAATTCTCTTGTTTCTCTATATGGCAAGCTTTGGACTTGCTCAAAATTAAATCGTAATATTGCAATGTAACAATCTACGAGCGTTATGGGCGTCACTAAAACAGCCTTGTTTACTGCTGAACAGAACGAATTTGCCTTGATCGCCAAGGCATTAGCACATCCGGCTCGGGTTGCCATCCTGATGCACTTAGCCAAAACCGATCAGTGCATCACCGGCAACCTGGTGGATGTACTGGGATTGGCGCAGCCAACCATTTCGCAGCACCTGAAAGAGCTGAAATACATTGGGTTAATCAAAGGCACCGTAGAAGGTACGTCTGTCTGCTACTGCATTGACCCCACGCGATGGCAGGAAATGAAACACCTGTTGATGACCATGTTTACCCAATTCGACCCAGAAGAGCGCTGCTGTTAATGCGCAACCTTGGCGTTTACGAGGTTAACCTTTGTTTTTACCCCCACTTTCATCCGCACCCGTGGCCAAAACAGAAGGTATCTCGTTTTTTGATCGCTACCTGACCTTATGGGTGGCGCTGTGCATTGGCGCCGGCATTGCTTTGGGCCGGTTTCTGCCCGTGGTGCCGGAAACCCTTGGCAAACTGGAATACGATAACGTATCTATTCCGATCGCCGTCGTCCTCTGGATCATGATCTTTCCTATGATGCTCAGAATTGATTTCAGCAGCATCCTGGATGCATTTAAAATGCCCAAAGGCCTGACCATAACCCTGACGGTGAATTGGCTGATCAAGCCGTTCAGTATGTTTGCCATTGCGTGGTTTTTTTTCTTCGTTGTCTTTAAATCGCTCATTCCGCCTGGGCTGGCGCGGGAATACCTGGCCGGTGCGGTGTTGCTGGGAGCGGCTCCATGTACCGCCATGGTTTTTGTCTGGAGCCTGCTCACTAAAGGCAATCCGGCTTACACGTTGGTGCAAGTAGCCGTTAACGACCTGGTTATACTGGTGGCGTTCATTCCTATCGTCACCTTGCTGCTCGGCATTACCGGGATTGCTATTCCCTGGAATACACTGTTGCTCTCCATTGCGTTCTTTGTGCTGATTCCGCTGGTGTTGGCTACCATAACCCGGCGGCTGGTGGTTGGGTCCCGCGGAGTGGAATACTATGAAAAGTCTTTTTTGCGCAAATTTACGGGCATCACCATCACGGGGCTTTTGCTCACGCTGATCATGATTTTTTCTTTTCAAGGCGAAGTTATCTTACAGCATCCGCTGAGTATTGTCCTTATCGCCATTCCGCTGATTCTGCAGACGCTGCTGATTTTTTTCATTGGATACGGCTGGGCGTACCGCTGGAAGTTGCCCCACAACATTGCCGCGCCCGCCGCTATGATTGGGGCGAGTAATTTTTTTGAGCTCTCCGTTGCCGTGGCCATCGTGTTGTTTGGCTTGGATTCCGGCGCTACACTGGCCACTGTGGTTGGTGTGCTGGTGGAAGTTCCGGTAATGTTAATGTTGGTGAATTACGCCAACAAGACCAGAAATCGATTCCCTGAATCAGCACTAAATGTGGCGTAACAAACCCTATGGTATTGTAATCGCATTGTGTATGCGCGGCACAGCTTTTGTTAGCCGCGCATGTTTTTTGAAAAGCGTCCCTTAGTTCGAATCGGTCGGTTCAATATGCACCAATACGTCGGCAATTTCAGGCAGTGCTTGAACCAGTCGGTCTTTTAATAAATGGGCAATCTGGTGCCCGTCTGAAACGCTGATGCTTCCTTGTACAATGGCGTGCAGGTCAACATGGTAGGCCATTCCCGCTTTGCGCACATGGCATTTTTCTGTGGCCACAACTCCAGGAACTTCAGCCGCGACCACCCTGATTTTCTGAACCAAATCCTCGTGAACCTGCTCGTCCATCACTTCGCTCCACGCCGGCCGAAACAACAGAAAAGCGTTGTAAAACATGAAGCAGGAGGCGGCCAGGGCGGCCCAGTCGTCTGCGGCATTGAAGCGGCCGCCGCTGAGCAGCGCTATACTTATTCCCGCGAAAGCGGCTGCAGAAGTCAGTGCATCACTTCGGTGGTGCCAAGCGTCTGCGGCAAGGGCGGTGCTGTGCGTTTCTGACCCTGCTTTAGCCACCCAGCGAAACATACCTTCTTTTATCAGGATAACGGCGGCCAGTACCGCCAACGTGTATGCGGCGGGACCTTGATGCGGTGTGCGGATGTGGCGAATACTTTCCATGGCGATGAACGTGGCCGATGCCATCAGGAAGCCCACCACAAGGAACGTTAGCAGCGGTTCCGCTCGTCCATGACCATAGGGATGATTACTGTCCGGAGGTTTAACAGCGTAGCGCAATCCCAAGTGGACCAGGAGTGAAGAGAACACATCGGTCATGGACTCGAGAGCATCGGCCACCAGCGCAAACGAATGGCCAAAGATTCCTGTTATCCCTTTGGCAATGGCCAACAGAAAATTGGCCAAAACACTCCACGCGGATGTGCTGAGGGCGCGATTTTGAGAGGATGAGCGAGGACGCATGGACACAGAAGCCTCAAAGTTGGGTGAAAAGACTTTAAGTTCGTTGACCAAAGCTCCCAAATACCGGGTACCGGTCATTTTGCGGTGTTTTTAGGAGTATCCTTAAAAATTGGTCATGAAAGCTCCTCTATTTTTGCTGACGGTTCTGGCGCTGGCCGCAATGGTGTCCGGCTGTGCGCCTGCTCCAATTTGCACAGACCCTTCGTTTGGCATGCAGGAGTTTGGATTCTTGCGCGGTATTCTGCACGGCCTCGTTTTCCCCATTGCCCTGATCGGCAAATTGTTTGGGGTGGACACAGGGTTGTACGCACTGAACAACAGCGGCTTTTTTTACTGGCTGGGTTTCCTGATCGGGTTTGGGCCGCTGGGTATAGGAGCGTTCCGATTCGGGAGAAAGTAACCCGACCTAACCCGCTTTGTGCGAACCCTTGAGTTGGGTAAACGCAAAATGGCGCAACAGTTCAACCGCAGGTTGAAAGTCTCCGTCTTTGAGGGTAATATCGGTGAGACGCGGAAGATGCAGCGCGTAATAGATGTGGTCTTTTGCCATTTGCATCAGCGATGAGGCTAAGGCTTTGGGGAATGGATAGGCCGGTTGAATAGCGCTGAGCACTTCGGCAATTTGCCAACACAACGCCTTGTACACCAGAAAGAAACCCTGGCGGTTTTCTTTGTCTACCAGTTTGGTATGGTAAACCTTGGCCGATTCTGACACGACAATTCGGTGCAGAGCAGACATATCTATAAAGTCATTGTCCTTTTGATGCCGCGCTACATCGACCAGAATCACCAGTATATTCTCCAGCTTTTCCGTAGGATCGGCTATGTTATGGTTTTCTATCTCTATCCGATAGCGAATCCAGGCCCAGTAATACGAGGATAGATAAACGAGGAGCAGGTGCTTGTTGGCGAAATAGCGATAAACAGATGCCTCCGTGCTTTCCATTTGCACGGCGAGCTTTTTAAACGTGAACTCTTCTAAGCCCAATTTATCCAGCAAGGGAATGCTGTGTGTAATGATGCTTTTACCCAAGCGCGATTCTTGCGGGTCGCGCAGGTAGAGATTCTCGTTGAGTTGGATTTTAAGCGAAACGCTGGCCGCAGCGGACGCAAACCCTGCAGGTTTTTTGGGATCGTTTCCCCGGCTTTGTTCCGTATCCATGGTTATGCTATTCAGGGATATAGCCAGCCTTGGCGTGTGAAGGCACACTGGCGGGCAAATCGGTGAGCGGTTGAAGGCTTTCTGAATCCAGACCAAGCAAGTTAATCTCCATGTGCCGTGCTTTCTGGGTTGTTAAAAAGTCGTCGAGAACATCGATTACATCATCGTCAATTCTTCGCGCCGAACGACCGTCAATGGTCACTTTGGCGTAGTCTGGCAAATTGCGCAGCGCTCTGGAAAGACCGGCTTTGTGCAGGAAGGATACATCATCAGCCAGCGTGATGGTGAGGTGGCGTACTTCGCCGATGGTCTCTTCGTGCACAAAGAATGGAGCGCGATAATGGCGCACCAAAATGAAGAAAATGGCCACAACCATTCCTACGGTAATACCGATTAGCAAATCCGTCAGAAGAATTACCGCAATGGTGACCACAAAGGGAAGAAAGGCCGTCCATCCCCGGCGGTACTGCTCCAAAAAGATGGCAGGCTTAGCTAGTTTGTATCCCACCATAACCAAAATCGCTGCCAGGCTGGCGTAGGGAATCAGGTTTAGCACACCGGGGATGAGCACGACGCTGATGAGCAAAAGGAGGCCGTGAAAAAGTGCGGACAAGCGCGATTCCCCACCTGATTGAATATTGGCAGAGCTTCTGACAATGACCTGCGTAATGGGCAGGCCCCCAACCAAACCCGATACGATGTTTCCCAATCCCTGCGCTTTAAGCTCCCTGTTGGTGGGAGTGATGCGTTTGTGAGGATCCAGTTTATCCGTTGCTTCTACACAAAGCAACGTCTCAAGACTGGCCACCAGCGCCAATGTGCCTGCTATTAACCAGACTTGATAACTGGTGATGGCCGAGAAATCTGGCGCGTTTAGTTGATTAATGAAGTTGGGTATGGAGGTGGCAATGGGCAGATTGACTAAATGCTCCCCTTCAACCGCCATAGTGCCACCGTGGAAAAGCCGCTGCATGATAATGCCACCAACCACGGCTACCAAAGGCCCCTGGATGATTTGAAACACTTGGCGGCGCTTCATAAAAGGCATTTCCCAAAGGATCAAAATAGCTATGGCCACCACAAAAATGACGATGGCCCCTGGCGAGATCAGGTTCATAGCCTCGCTGATTGCAGAGAACGTGGTTTCCCCGTCTGGTTGAATGAAGTTTAGATCCCCTTCGAAATCCTTGTCGTAACCCAGCGCGTGCGGTATTTGCTTGAGGATGATGATGAGGCCAATACCCGCGAGCATGCCTTTTATGACCGATGCGGGGAAATAGTAGGCAATAATGCCGGCGCGGAGGTAGCCGAGGGCTACCTGGAACAGCCCTGCCAAAACCAACGCAGTCAGGAAGGCCTCAAAGCCAATATCTGCCACAGCAGCCAGGACGATGGCCACCAAACCAGCCGCCGGACCGCTGACCCCCAGCGCAGAGCCGCTGGTCAATGTGACGACAATACCCCCGATAACCCCGGCAATAATGCCGGCCATGAGGGGTGCTTCAGAGGCCAGTGCTACCCCGAGGCAAAGGGGCATGGCTACCAAAAAAACGACTAGACCCGCTGGCAGGTCTTTTTTCCAATGCTTAAAAAATTCCATAAGTTGTCAACCCCGACAATAGAGAGGAACAACCAAAAATAATAGCAATCCTATAATAAACAGCCTGTTTACTTAAGAAAGGGCCCAATTAAAGCGGTCAACTCCACTCTTTGACCTTCCAGGGATAGCGGATTGCATAAGCTTCGCGAACCATAACCAGCAAGCGTTCTTTCAAGGCCTCTACGTTGCGTTTGTGCTCCGCCGCAATGAAAATGGCGTTTTCGTGGGTCCTGTTCATCCAGGTGCGCTCCAATTCCTCCAAAAGGTTGCGCTTTTCTTCAGCGGGCAGATAGGGATCAAAATAGCGATCCTCGTACAAGTCCATTTTGTTGAACACCACGAGTGTGGGCTTGTCTGCGGCGCCCAATTCTACCAGGGTTTGCTGAACCACGGTCATGTGATCTTCAAACTGCGGGTGGGCGATATCGACCACATGCAGGAGAATGTCTGATTCCCGGACCTCATCCAACGTGGACTTGAAACTCTCTACCAAATGGTGCGGCAGTTTGCGGATGAACCCAACCGTGTCAGACAGCAAAAACGGCGTGGTTTCCAGCACTACTTTGCGCACAGTGGTGTCCAGGGTGGCAAACAATTTGTTTTCGGCAAACACATCGCTTTTAGACAAAATGCGCATCAGGGTGCTTTTGCCCACGTTGGTGTAGCCCACCAGCGAAACCCGGATGAGTTCGCCCCGATTCTTGCGCTGTGTTTCGTTCTGGCGATCTATTTTGACCAGTTGTTGCTTGAGTTTGGCGATGCGCTCCTTGGCCATTCGCCGGTCCGTTTCAATTTCGGATTCTCCCGAACCCCGCATACCAATGCCGCCTTTTACGCGGTCCAGGTGGGTCCACATACCGCGCAGTCTGGGCAGCAAATACTGCATTTGCGCCAGCTCAACCTGCGTTCTGGCCTGTACGGTCTGGGCGCGGTGTGCAAAAATATCCAGGATCAGCATGGGCCGGTCCAGCACCTTGACCTGCAGCACTTCTTCCAAATTGCGCTGCTGCGAAGGGCTAATCTCGTCGTCAAAAATGACCATATCCACCTCCCGCTCGTCCACATAAGCTTTGATCTCCTCCAGCTTGCCCTTGCCCACGTAAGTGCGCTGGTCCGGGTAGTCTAAGCGTTGCCAGAAATGCTTGAGCGTTTGCGCGCCCGCCGTTTCTGCCAAAAATTCTAATTCGGCCAGGTACTCTTCCATTTGCTCCTGGCGTTGGGCACGAGTAACCAATCCGACGAGGATTGCTTTTTCGGGATGCTCAGGTTTGCTCAGCGGGTTGGGAAAGGACGACTCAATGGACATAAATCAATGATGGCTTGTGCTCCGAACAGCAAAGGTACGTCTGCGCGGGCCTGTTCCGGTCTGCAATGGCGCGGGACACCGTGTTAGCGGAATGCGCATCTTTAACCCTGTGGCCATTTTTAGGATCCTTATCGCGCTGTTGGCAATCAGCAGTTTGTCCTGCCGGCAGGATGGGTTGTTCGGTTGCAACAACGTGCTGGCCTTCAGGCTCAATGGGCGCGTGTTTAACGGCAGCAGTTTCAGCAGCGTCCTGTACCGCAATGTGGATTATTACACCGGGTTGAGCTTCAAAACCCTGAGCATTGAAGCAGAAAATCCACAAGGCGAATATTTCCTGCTGGAAATTACCGATTTCCGCGACGGCGCCTTTGGCACCTGCCTGACCGTTGAGCCCTATTACGCCAACATTTTTGTCAATTACTGCGTTCCCGGGCAGCCCTTCGCGTGCAACCAGTACCGCGCAGAGTTCCGGGATGAAGACGGCAATGTCTATGTCCAGTCCGGCGACACTGGCCAGTTGATCATTACCCGTTGCGATGCCCCGGATGCCAACATCAGCGGTAATTTCGGCTTTGAAGTAGAAGATTTCAGTACAGGAGCCAGTGGGCTTTTGGAGGCAGGATCCTTTTCGGTTTGCTATCTTGTCCTATGACCGAACCAGTGGCCTGCAGGGCGGTACTCGAAGCGAAATGGCATGAGCAAGAAAAAGCGCAAAAAAGGCAAGATTTCGGGCGAAGGGGACCGTTCCTTTGGGCGATGGCCGTTTGACCTTCCGCCCTTGGAGGTAATGCCTGACCCGAGTACGAAGCCCCCGAGCCAGTCCGATTATACAACGCCAGACCCCGAGCGACCTGCCCTTAACGTTGCTGCTGCCCCCGCCCCCCTTTCGCCCGAACACACAGCGTTGACCATGCGCTTTATGGACACGCTGGAGCGCCAATTGCAGGCCAAGGACGAGCAATTGCGGCAGATGGATGCGCGTTTGCAGGATGCTTTTGATATGCAGCGGGCGCTGGCGCTGATTGTGCGGCAATTTGAGCAACGCACCGGCATTTCGTCAGATGTTTTGTGGGACCAGGTGCCTGAAGAGGAACTGGAACGGCAGCCGGCGGCTGCGGAGCCCGAAAAGGATACGGCTGGACGTTCCGGCCAGAGCCAAACGGCAAGTTCCAAACAGGCGGCGTACGGCAGCACCGGGCAACAAATGGCGGCTCGTGAGGAAAACACGGAGCGCTCATTTGATGAGTGGCTGGGTGATTTATCCTCCTAGCGATTCCCCTAAGGGTACTCCTAAAGAAATTTCAGCCGAATGAACCGATCCGCATGGCTATCCTTTTGCAGCATCTTTCTGTTAACGCTTTCAGCGTTCGGGCAAGTTAAACCAGGCACCTATGCCTCGGTCAACAGCTTTGAGAAGGTCTGCCTGCGCCTTGGGGACGATCAGAAGTTTGCGTTTTTCAGCAGCAATTGCACCACGGACCGGGATTTTTCAGGGCGCTGGCAGGTACGCGGGGATACGCTGGTGTTGAACTCCGACAACGGCCCAGCCATGGAATTGGGAAAGGTATTGGAAAGCCCAACTGCCGAGTTTGCTCACGGCGAAGCTTTGGCCGTAGAAAAGCCCGATGGAAAAGATAATGCTGGCACAATAAAAATTATGTTACGATCTGCGGATGCACCGTTGTTGCGATCGCTTAGGGTGAGCATGGGCGATGCCTCTGCCTTTCCGAATAGCTCCGGGGTAGTTTACCACGCACTCCCGCTCGATACCATATATTTTAATATGGAAGGAATGAAGCCCTCAAACTATGTCCCGATGAATCCCATGGCAGCCGCCTTTGACGTTGAAATTCGCTTTAAAAACCTGGATAAGCCTTCGCTATTCAATGACCGCTGGCTGGTGAGCGGGCGCAAATTGAGCTATCTGCCCGGACCGGGTTCAAGCCGTTCCGCAGAAATTGGCCTGGTTCGGGGCAAGCGCTGTTTTTACAAGATGCCAAAGCCTTAACTATAAACTAAACCGGCCGTGCCCAAAATACCTTTCGCCCGAATTGCCTTTGCCTTGTTTATTCCGATGCTGCTGCTGGTGGCCTGCCAAACCCCGGGAAAAGAGGCAAAGCCGGCGGCTTATGTGGGGGCATACGTGGGCACGGTGCCTTGTGCCGACTGCGAGGGTATTCAATACCGTATTCAATTGGGCGAAGATGCTCGGTTTGTTTCCACGTCACTGTATCTGGGCAAGGCGTCGGAGCCTTTCCGATCGGAAGGAGAGTACAGCATGGATGAGCTGGGCCGAATTGTGCTCAATCCCGGAATGGATGACCAACAGTATCTGGAACCGGATGCCGAAGGAATGTGGTGGCTGGATAGCGAGGGCAAGCGCATAGAGGGCAACCTGGCGGGCCATTACCGGCTGACCAGGATCGAGGGCGGGCTTAACCCTGGCGGTTCTGGAAGCAGTTCAGAGAATGGTTCCGTCAGCGTCTCGCATGCGTTTTCGGGCGTTGATTCGGAGCCCGTGGAAGGCGGCGATCTGTACCTGCGCAAGTGGCAGGAGGGCATCCGGTTTTACGCGCTGGGCACGGAGCCCTTTTGGGCGCTGGATTGGAAAAATGGAGGGGGCTGGATTTTCCAAACTTCCGAAGGCGAGGTAATCAACCTCGGTGAAACCGACCCGGTTTATCAGGCCGACTCGGGCTTAACGCGCTACAGTTTTCAGACCAAGAGCCATCTGGTCCGCGCAACGCTAAAAGACGAACCATGCGCCGATGGCATGAGCGGCGCGCCATTTGATTTGACCGTGGTGCTGACTATTCAACTCGCAGGCGATCGATCGAATAGTGGAACCAAGAGTGGAGCAACGGGAGGCTTATCCGGTGGCTCATCCAGTGGCGAAACACGGCTTTACTACGGTTGCGGTTCGTTCACCGCTGATCCGCGGTTGCACAACATTTGGGGGCTTGTCAAGTTGGAAGGCGTGGACGTGAACCCGTCCAGCTACACGCGCGGCGGGCCGATGCTTGAACTCAATCTATCTATGCGAAAAATATATGGTTCTGATGGTTGCAACCGATTTAGCGGCAGTCTGGCGACAGGTCCCGCAGAGTTGCGGTTTAGCGCCTTAGCGAGCACGCGGATGGCTTGTCCGGGCGAAGTGGGTATGTACCGTCTGAGCAGCGTACTGTCCGGTATGGAAGTGACGTACGCATGGAGCAATAAAGGCAATTTGGTCTTATCCCAGGGCGCTGAAAAGCTGGCTGAGTTCCGCGCAATAGACTGAGAGGAACATCTGAAAGCCGCCCCCTATCCTTTCGGCACCATCGCCTGCTCCACGGCCGCGCGGAGTTGGGCAAGCGGCATCAGGCCGCTTTGGCGCCAGAGTTGATTGCCGTTTCTGAACAGCATTAAGGTTGGTACCCCCTGGATGCGGAACTTGGCCGCCAGGATGGGGTTCTTGTCCACATCAATTTTCAGGATGCGAAGGTTTTGGCCCATTTCCTGCTTGAGTTGCTTGAGCACAGGGGCGAGCATTTTGCAGGGGCCGCACCACTCCGCCGAGAAATCAATCAGCGTGGGGGTGTCGGAGGCAATCAACGTTTCAAAAGAGGGATTGCTCATGGCAGTGGGCTTGGTCGGTTGCTTGATCGGCAGCTTGGTTGCAAGCCTGGTCTGGTCGCGAGCAGGCGGCTGCTTGCTGCGCTCTACCGGCAAAGTTGGCTCCCTTTCGGACAGCCACAAGTGACCCTGATCACCTTACCTTAGAGGTTACCCTCATGACCTCCATCCAGACCCAACTTCACGCCGCCCTGTTATTGGGCGCCGCAAGTCTCTTTGCCGCGCAGGCCCAGGCCCAGGCTCCCCTTCGCCTGGATCAGCAGCCGGACGCTCCGCGAACCAGTACCGGCGCCGCCCGGCAACAGGAATTCCTTCGCCGGATCCATTACCCGCTCCAAATGCCCAATGGCGCTCAGCAATTGCGCTGGCAGGCGGCTCACCAGGCTCTGCGGCCAACAAACACGGAAACCGGCAGCGGGCAGCTCCGCGACGGTGAAGAGCGCCCCTGGCAGTCCGATGGCCCCAATGGGGTCAAAGTAGCGGGCGAAGAGCTGTTTTACTCCGGGCGAATTCGCGACGTGGAAGTCACGGCAACGGGCCTGGTGCGCATCGGTGCGGCTACTGGGGGCATTTGGGAGCGCAACCCGGACAACACCTGGCGTCCGTTAAGCGACTCCATCACCAGCCAGGCCATCGGGACCTTTGCCACCCAACCGGGCAATGACAATGTGCTGGTGGTAGGCACGGGCGAGGCCTGGCAGCGCGACGGCACCGGGGTTTGGCGCACGGACAACGGCGGCAGCACCTGGCAACACATTTCCCTGGAACCTGAAGTTAGCACCTGCCGAACCTTGCGTTTTGACGCTACAGACTCCAGCGTAGTTCATTTGGCTGCTGCAGAAGGCTACTATCGCTCTACAGATGGTGGGCGCTCCTTTACCCGCATCCTGGACGGCGAATACGACGATGTGGTCATTGATCCAGCCGATGGGCAACGGGTCTTTGTCAGCAAACGCTACGAAGGCCTGCTCCGCAGCCTGAGCGGCGGCGATTCGCTGAGCTGGAACCCGCTGCCCGGACCCTGGGACGCCTCAGTTTTTGGCCGCGGCGTGCTCGCCATTTGCGCGCTTGACCCGGACATCCTCTATTTCAACCTGATCCGCAGCGATACCTGGCGTACAGAAGGCGTGTACAAAAGCACCGATGGCGGCAATTCATGGATCCGCTGCAACGTGCAGAACCCTGACCTCAGCGCCGTCAGCGATTTTCACTGGGGCCAAGGTTGGTACAACACCCTGATTGCCGTTCGCCCTGACGACTGCGACCAGGCCTGGGTGGGCGGCGGTTCACTATGGCGGGCCACGGACGGCTTTACCTTCAAAGAAATCAACCCATTGCACGTCGACCAGCACCGGATGACCTGGGCCCTGGACGGCAGCGGCGCCTGGCTGGCCAACGACGGCGGCATTTTCTACTCGCCTGACGGCTGGTTCTGGCAGGGGGGCGGCGCCATCAACAACCTGCCCATTCGCCAGTACAGCAGTTTTTCCATCGGCGTCTCTGACACGCGAACCATGGCGGGCGGGTCGCAGGACAACGGCCTGGCCGTGCGCCAGGGTTGGTGGGGCGAATGGCAGTTTATGATTGGCGGCGACGGTGGCGCGGTAGCCATTTCGCGCTATGACCACACCCGCATTTTTGCGACAAACGGCGTTTATGGCGGCAGCTTGTCGTTCCGGCAACTGGAATCGCCTAACGAAGGCATTTCCTGGCAAGACGTCAACAACGGCATCAACCCTTGCGGCCAGTGGTGGCTAAACGTTCGCGACAACGAAGCCGGCAACGTTTACACCCATTGCGGTGGCGACGTGTACTACCGCGATTTCTTTGACGACACCTGGACCCAAATCAATGCCGGCTCGCCGTTCTTCGCCACCGACGTATGGAACCTTACGGTAGGCGCAGGGCTGCCGGAGAATGTTTACGCTTGTCTGCCGCCCTGGGCATCGCGGCGGGTCATGGTGCTGGACCGCAGCACCGGAAGTTGGGTCGACCGCTCATCGGGCCTTCCCGGCGACACCTATGTGCGCGAGGTAACCCCTGACGCCGCAAAACCCGACCGCGCCTTCGCGCTGATGGGCGGCGTAGCCTCATCCGGCGACCTGGGCCGCAAAATCTTCCGCACCGACGATGCAGGCCGCACCTGGATCAACGCAAGCGGAAACCTGCCCAACGTTCCGCTCACGGACCTGCTCCTTCACCCGGTAGATTCCAACAAGCTGTACGCCTGCGGCGAGGTGGGCTGCTTCCACACCGAAGATGGTGGCGCCACCTGGGTGGACTGGAGCGAGGGCCTGCCGCGGCACCTGCTCGTGACCGAAATGGGGCTGGCCGACAGCCTGGCCATCAATGGCCGCCTCTGGCTCTACGCCGCTACCTACGGCCGCGCCATGTGGAAGCGCCTGATCCAGGAAGATCCTCCGGTAGTTTCAGGCGAAGGGTTCGCCGGCGCTGAGCAACTTCTCTTTGGCCCCAACCCGGCCAGCGACCTGATCCAGGGTTCCATGCCTGCATTTGGGCTAAACCTGCCCAGCGAACTACTGCTTTTCTCCACAGACGGCCGTTGCGTGATGCGGCAAGGCCTTTCGCCCGGAAATACAAGCTGGCAAATGAGCCTACCCGCAGACCTGGCCAGCGGCCTTTACCAGGTGATGCTGCGAAACCGGCAGGGCATGGCGCAAGGCCGGTTGTTGATTAGCCGCTAACGACCACGCAGTTACTCAATGTTCGTGTAGACGGCTTGAACGTCTTCGTCCTCCTCGATTTTGTCCAGGAGTCGCTCGATGTCTTCGATTTGCTCGTCGCTGAAGGTGACTGGGCTGTTGGGGATGCGCTTGAGGATGGCGCTGACGGGCTCCAGGTTGAGCCGCTGAAACGCCTGCGCCATGGCGCCGAATTGCGTGTAGTCCGAGTAGGCAAAATAGCGGTCCTCTTCTTCCTGAATGTCTTCGAGGCCGGCGTCGATGAGCGCCAGCTCCAGGTCGTCGCGCTGCATACCCTCCGGCATGATGAACTCAAACACGGCCTTGCGGGCAAACATAAACTCCAGCGATCCGGTGGGCACCACCGACCCGCCCGACTTGTTGAAATAGCTCTTGACGTTGGCCACGGTGCGCGTGGTGTTGTCGGTGGCGCATTCCACGAAAATCAGCACACCGTGAGGGCCCTTTCCCTCGTAATTGACCTCCACGAAGGTCTCCGCATCCTTGCCGTCGGCGCGCTTAATGGCCGCATCAATATTGTCTTTGGGCATGTTCTGCGCCTTGGCCATCTGAATGGCAGACCGCAGTTTTCCATTCATGTCCGGGTCGGATCCCCCTTCTTTGGCAGCCACCGTGATGGCTTTGGCCAGTTTGGGGAAAATCCTGGACATCTTGTCCCAGCGCTTTTCCTTGGAGGCTCTGCGGTATTCAAACGCGCGTCCCATGGTTGGATTGAATTAGTGGTCGGCTTTGGCGCCAGTGATCGCCATAGTTACTTTTCAGGCGCAAAAATAGCAAGAATGCTGCTCGGGCGAAAGGGTTCGCCGCGCTTTGCGGCTTTTGTGCATGTGCCGCTCAGAGCACTTCAAGCACTTCGATCCGAAACACCAGTACTGCATTGGGCGGAATACCCGACCCCGCCGGCGGATTTGGCCCATACGCCAAACTGGACGGGATGACCAAAAGGCCACTTGACCCCTCCCTAAACTTGGGAATGCCAATCTGCCACCCCGAAATAACCCCCGACAGCGGAAACGTGACTGGCGTACCCGTGTCATAAGAACTGTCAAAGACAGTTCCATCCGTCAGCGACCCCTCATAATGAACGGTAACCGCGCTGCTTAATTCGGGAAAAGGTCCGGGACCCTCAATCTCTACCACGTAATACACTCCCTCCGGCGTTGACTGCGCCGGCAGCGAATTGGCCGAGATCGAAGCAAGCTTTCAAGTGACTGAAGGCGAAATCTTTGACGAACTCCAGCCCATCTTAGAAGAAAATGGTCTGGACGACCCCACCAATCCCCGTTGGATCACGCTGGCGCGCGAGGTGCGGCGCACAGGGCGCAACATTTGTCGCATTAATGGGCGCATGGTGAACTTACAATTGCTTGGCGATGTGACCGGACAGTTGGTCGATGTCCACGGCCAGGGCGAACATCTCAATCTGTTGCGCCCCAGCACACACATTCACCTGCTCGATCGCTATGCCAACCTGCTGCCCCAACGACGCGTGGTTGCCACGCGCGTGAACGAATTACGCCGCGTGCGCGAGGAATTACAACGCCTACGCCAGGATGCGCGCGCGATTGCCCAGCGTATCGATCTGTTGAGTTTTCAAGCCGAAGAAATTTTTGCCGCCCGTCTCCAGCCCGGTGAAGACAACGAGCTGGAAAGCGAACGGCGGCGGCTGGGCAATGCCGAGACATTGATCAAGCTGGCCCAAACTGCGCAGACGATCCTGAGCGAAGGGGACGGCGAGACGCCCAGCGCGCTCGATCTGGTCAGCGAAGCCGTGGGGCGCATCGAACGCATGGCGCGTGTCGATCCAGACATGACTGCCACCGCCGATGAAGGGCAAGCCCTGCTAGAACAGCTTGCGGAGTTGGCACGCAGCTTGCAAGATTATGCCGATCATCTCGAGTTCAACCCCGAAC
>ENA-ORBV01001676-ORBV01001676.1-microbial-mat-metagenome-genome-assembly--contig:-NODE-1676-length-48571-cov-6.257021_pt1 | contig 48571 bp, 40 predicted proteins | sample MGYA00237777_ERZ505514 | MGnify/ENA primary metagenome ERZ505514 (study PRJEB26160, sample SAMN06269048) | microbial mat metagenome | isolation source: Oligotrophic lake microbial mat | place... | reverse complement strand
GGTCAGGGGCAACAGATGGGTGTGCACTTCGCCCAGCTCCATCCAGGCGACGATCATGTCCGGATCGGCCTTCAAGGCACTGATGAGATGCGCGGCGGCCGAGTCGGCGCGTCCGCGCACATACTCGGCGATGCCCAACGCCAACTCGTGATACCGCGGCGGCAACGGTTGCGCCAGCGCAACGCCAACCATCGCTGCCGCTTCGGCCGCGCGATGTTTCCAGGTGGCCGCCTGTGCGCCTCGCAGCGCCGCGAACGCGAAGGTCGAATCGATCGCGATCGCCTTTCGATAGTGATCGAGAGCGTCGTTGATCTGCACGCGTCGGAAGCTGGCTTCACCGAGCAGAAACTGCGCCACGGCTCCCGGATCGCGATTCCTCCACTCCGCAGATACGGTGCCGGCCCCGCCCGGAATCAGCCGTGGCAGCACGCTGCTCACTGCGCTCAACCCCTGCCGCCACGGTTCCCTGGCCGTACCCGTCGCTTCACCTTGGGCGAGCACCGAGTCGCCCGCCACGTCGTGCAGGGTGAGAAAGACCTTGACCGAATCGCCGGTGGCGACCAGTCGTCCGGTCATGAACGTCGCGCACCGCTTGCCGCGCGCGAGTCGTCGCGCGGCATCGTGTGTGAGCGAGCGGATATCGGCGCGCGTCTCCGTGTCGAGCAACGCCCAGGCGTCGATCCAGCGCAGTGGATCCGTGCCGTCGAGTGCATTGCCGATGATCGTCGCCACATCTTCACCCATCGTGTTCGCACCATCGGCGCCGGGGGGCACGACGAACGGATAGACCATGACGCGATTCATGTCGAGCGCGTCGGTTTCCGAGGTGCGGCTGCGCCAGACCCAGGCGGCGCCGGCCAGTGCCACGGCGGTCACGCCGCCGATGATCAACCGCGTGCGTGTGCCGCCGCGCGCGGGAGGGCGCACTGCCGCCGAGACGTCGCGGAGTGTCCGATCGCGCAGCGCCGCCTTGAACGCCGCTGCATCGGCGAAGCGATCCACCGGCATCTTGGCCAGCGCCGTCATCACCGCCTGCTCCAGCTTCAGCGGCACCGTGTCACGTACGGTCCTGATACTCGGCACCGGATCGACGAAATGCCGCGCCATCACTGCTCGCGCCGTCGGCGCCGTGAAGGGCGGACCGCCAACCAGCATCTCGTACAGCACACATGCCAGACTGTAGATGTCACTCCGCCCGTCGAGCTGTGACTCACCCGCCGCCTGCTCGGGACTCATGTACTCGGCGGTACCCAGCGCGAAGCCTGATTCGGTCAGCTTGCGATTGTCGGTGCGCTCGACGGCGCGCGCAATGCCGAAGTCGGCAAGCTGCGCATGGCCGTGCGACAGCAACACGTTGGATGGCTTCACGTCGCGGTGCACAAAGCCGATGCTGTGCGCGTAGATCAGGCCGTCGAGCACTTCGCAGGCAATCTCGATCGCTTCCTCGACCGGGAGTGCGCCGGCGCGTGTGAGGCGCTGCTCGAGCGTCTCGCCGTCGATGAACGGCATCACGTAGAACGGCACGCCGTGCTCGATGCCCGAATCGAGAACCGGCACGATGTGCGGATGTTGCAGCTTGGTGGAGATCTGCACCTCGCGTGCAAATCGCTCGGCCCCGAGTTGCATGACCAGTTCGGCCTTCGGCGCCTTGAGTGCGACGTGCACCTCGCGGGTCTGGTCCCAGGCGAGATAGACCGTCGCCATGCCGCCTTCGCCGATCTGCCGCTCGATCCGATACCGGTCGGCGACCAGACCGGAGAGCGTCGCCGCACTCGCTGGCTGCGAATCACCAGGGAGATTGGGTGTGGTCACAGCGCCAAGAATACGGGGCGGACCGAACTGGAGCCAGAGTGAGGGTGCGGCGTGTGTGGTGCGCCATCATGCCCCAGGTCGGCCTCGGTCCGGGGGCGAACGCCATCGCCAGCGTCTCCATGATCAAGCTCTCAGAATATCTGCATTTTCGACGCATGATCAGGCCATTATCAGCGCACTTGTCGATTTCCGGTGCTCATCACCGCACGACGGCCGTCGGGTAAGAACGCGGGCGGTGGGTGCCGCTGCAGTGGGTTCGGGGAACCTCGCTAACCGTGCACCCGTGCCCTTGGCGCTATTCTCCCGTCATGATCACATTTCGAAGGAAGTCGTCCGCGCACTGGCGAGTGGTTGCCGCTGCCTGCCTTGCGCTGTCGCAGGTCACCCTCGCGCAGACCGTGCGCGTCACGTTTCCCGCCAGCGTGCACGCCGGTCCGATCACCGGTCGTGCCTTCCTCTTCGTCGCGCGCACCGACGGGATGGAGCCGCGGAGGCAATCCGGCTCATCCCGCGAAAGCGAGCCGTTCTTCGGTGTGGACATCGAGGCGCTCAGGCCCGGCGACCCGGTCACGTTCGACACCAGTGTGCCGGGCTTCCCGCTGCCGTCACTCGACCGGCTGCCCGCCGGCGAGTACTTCGTGCAGGGGATGATCCTGCCGTACACGCGGTTCGCCCGCTCCGACGGGAACACCATCTGGGCACACATGGATGCCGGTGAAGGGCAACGCTTCAACAGCGCGCCGGGATCGCTGGTGAGCGAGGTGCAGAAGCTGCGCATCGATCCGGCACGGAAGACGGTCGTCACGCTGTCATTGACGAAGGTGCTGCCGCCGGTGACGCGCCCCGAAGAAACCGCGTGGATCAAGCGCGTTCGGATCATCTCACAAATCGCCAGTGCGTTCTGGAACCATCCGATGCCACTCGGCGCGGTGGTGCTGCTGCCGAAGGGCTACGACGAGAATCCGGCGCGTCGGTATCCGGTGGTGTACACGGTCGGTCACTTCAGTGAACGCGCACCATTCGGATTCACGTTCGATGGCTGCGACACACCGGAGACTGCCGAGGCACGCGCGGCGCGGCTGGCGCGCAGTGCCCGCGAGCCGGGGTGTGAGTTCCAGAAAGCGTGGACGAGTGGTTCGGTGCCGGAGGTGATCGCCGTGTTCATTCAGCATACGACGCCGTTCTATGACGACAGCTACGTACTGAATTCGGCGAACAATGGCCCCTACGGCGACGCGATCACGCGGGAGCTGATCGCCGAGATCGACCAACGCTTCCGCACCGTGGCGGCACCGTACGCGCGGGTGCTCACCGGCGGCTCGACTGGCGGATGGGATGTGCTCGCGCTGCAGATTCACTATCCCGACGTGTTCGGCGGTGCGTGGTCGCTGTATCCCGATCAGCTCGACTTCCGGAACTATCAGTTCGGCAACATCTACGCCGACTCGAATGCGTTCGTGATGAAGGATGGCTCGTGGCTGCCGCGCGAAGTGCCGTCGAGCCGGAGTGTGGAAGGGCTCACCGAACTCACCGTGCGCGAAGAGAATCAGGCCGAGCTGGTGATTGCGTCACGGGGGCGTTCCGGTGGGCAGTGGGATGGCTGGGCGGCCGCGTGGGCACCGGTGGGCGCTGATGGATATCCTCGATCGCCGTGGGACAAGCGCACCGGTGTCATCGATCGCGCCGTGGCCGACTCGATGCGGGCCCGTGGGTACGATCTGCGTGACTATGTGGAGCGGAACTGGAAGACGATCGGCCCGAAGCTGGTGGGAAAACTCCATGTCGCCGTTGGTGACATGGACAACTATTTCCTGAACCTCGGGGTGTATCGCTTCGAAACCTTCCTCGAGAGTACGAAGGAGCAGGGAAAGGGGCCGTACTTCGCCGGAACGATCGAGTATGGGCGGCCGCTCAAGCCGCATGGGTGGCAGCCGTGGAGCAATCAGGAGCTGCTGCGGATCATGAAGCGACAGATCGATGGGAATGCACCGGTGCCGTGAGCGGATGCCCTCGGCGCGTACACGTACGTGCGCGTTCCGATCGGGTTCTGGGTGCAGGAGACGTTCGACCTGTCGCGCAATCCGTATGACGAGCTGGGGCACTACGCGCTGGGCTTCGGGCCAGCGCCGGTGGCGCGCGAGATTCTCGTCCGGAACGGGATCGTTCGGCCGGGCCGATGGCCGGCGGTGCTGTCGGTGGCGTGCGCGCCCAGCGTCAGCGTGATCTACGAACAGATCGAGTGGGGGCGGCAGTGGCGTTGGGACAGGGCGCCGATGCGTTCCTCGGCACACAGGGTGACCCGTGGGATCGCAGAGCGACATGGGAATGGCGTTTCTGGGGGCGGCGGTGGCGGTGGTGCTGTTGTCTCGATGGCCGGACAGGCAGTTCGCGCGGCTCTGACGCAACGATCCAGTTGCTCTCCGGCAGTTCGCGCCTATCGGTTCTCCAGCCGATCCACACGCTGCTCGAGTTGATCAAGCCGCTCGGCAATCGACGACCGGCCAGCCGTGGTTCCGGCAGCATCTTCATCCGCACGCGCGGGCGCGAGTGGCGCCTGCGTCATCACCGGTGCAGCGTTGCCACCCGTCACCGCCCGCGCCAGCGACTGTCCGCCGACGCCCGACGGCGCGACACCGCGAGCCGCGACCGTAAGCACCGCCTTGCCCGGCACGCCGAGCCAGAACCACCGGTACAACCATTCCCCCGCGGGTCGTCGCAGCGGACTGCGCACGAGCTCGACCAACGCGATGCCGCGTGCCGCGAACAGCGCGTACAACAGATACACACCGATTTGCGACACCTGGTAGTAGCCTGGACGGAGCTCGGTGCGCTGAAAGCGCAGCACATACTCGCGTACGAGATACGTGAGCGCGAGTACGCCAAGCAGAAGCACGACCTGGCGGCGGCGACGCGATACCGCAGTCGGATCAGCGCGCAACTGCGATCGATCTGCATCCCGTTCCGCGACGACCGCTGCCAGGCCAGCCTGGATCGCTGCGATGCTGAACCCGCGCTGTGCCAACCGTCTGGCCATCTGCAGCGTCTGCGTCAACCTGCCCCAGATGACTGCGGCGACGAGTACCACCGGCATGGTCACATCCAGGTCCCACTGGATGACCGAGGAGAGATACAAATAGAGCAGGGCGGTCATCGCGCCGCCGCCGAGCAGGACGAGCCCCGCCTGCGACGCTTCGGCGGCGAAAATCCGAATCGGCAACGGGACGTCAGGGCCGGCAAGCTGCGCGGCATTGATCGTGTCGACCAGCGATTCGGCTGACGCAAATCGTTCGCCGGGATCCTTGCGAACACAGCCGTCAATCGCGTCGCCAAGTGCCTGCGGCAGGTCTGCGCGCTGCTCGCGAACCGGCGGAATGGCTTCGGTGATCTGCCGGACGATGATCTTCTGCGTACTGTCGCCGGAGATCGCGAGCACCCCCGTCGCGGCAAACCAGGCCACCAGGCCGAGGGAGTAGAGATCACTGCGTCCGTCGAGTGTATCGCCGGACGCTTGCTCTGGGCTCATGAACTCAGGCGTGCCGACGACTTCGCCGACACGCGTCAGTCCCTGCGCCGTGGTCGTGGTGGTCGTGATCAAACGCGAGATACCAAAATCCATCAGCAGCGCACGGCCGGTCGCGCGCTCGAGCATGATGTTGTCCGGCTTGATGTCGCGATGCACGACCCCGCGCCCGTGTGCATACGCCAGGGCATATCCGATGTCCTGCATCAGCCGCACGAGTTCCTTCACACTCAGCGGTCCGGCGCGTTTGACGCGCTCGGCGACACTTTCACCCTCGACGTACCCCATCGCAAAAGCAAGCAGCCCGTCGCGATCCTCGATACCGAAGACGGGCACGATATTCGGGTGCGAGAAACTGGCAGCGGTCTTCGTTTCGCGCAGGAACCGCTCGCGAAGTTCGGGGACGGACGCGAACTCCTCCGGGAGCACCTTCAGGGCGATCGGACGATCCAGCTCTACGTCGCGTGCCAGGTAGACTGCGCCCATGCCGCCACGGCCGAGCAGTCGCTGCAGGTCGTACTTGCGGCCGAGCGCAGCGCGCAGTGCGTCGAGCGACGGTTCGGCGGCACTCACGGCGCGGGAGCCTGACGACCGTCGAGATCCGCGATGCGGGCGGCTGAGGCGCGTCGCGTGCGCTGCAGCCGGGAGGCAACCTGCTCCACCTGCCGCATCACGCGGAGCATGTTGCCGCCGATGATCTTGCCCACCTGTCCGGCGGTGTAGCCGCGGCGCAGCAGCTCCGCCGTCAGGTACGGATACCGACTCACGTCCTCCAGCCCCCTGGGATGATTCGTGAGTTGACCGAAGTCCGCACCGTAGCCCACGTGATCGATGCCAGCCACGCGCACGAGGTGGTCGATGTGGTCTGCCACCTCCGACAACGTTCCCGGCTCCATGGCCTTCATCATGATACCGAGCCACGTCGTGAATTCGGTGGACGCCTTCTGCGTGTCGCGAGGGTGCTTCGCCATGAACTCACGCTCCTTTTCGAGCGCGCCGGCCGCCTGCGTCGCGGCCACCGCATTGATGAAACCTGGAAAGATGTTCACCATCACGATGCCGCCATCCTTCGGCAGCTGTGACAGGATGCTGTCCGGGACGTTGCGCAGGTGATTGGTCAGGGCCCGCGCCGAGGAATGACTGAAGATGACCGGTGCCTCGGACACACGAAGTGCATCGGACATCGTGCCGTCGGACACGTGCGAGAGATCGACCATCATCCCGACACGATTCATTTCGCGCACCACCTCTTCGCCGAATCGCGTCAGGCCACCGTGCACCGGCACGTCGGTGGCGGCGTCGGCCCAGACGGTGTTCCCACCGTGCGTGAGTGTCATGTAGCGCACGCCGAGGTCGGCAAACATCCGCAGGTTGGCGAGCGAATTCTCGATCGCGTAGCCGCCCTCGATACCGATCAGCGACGCGATCTGGCCCACGCGATGAATTCGCACGATATCCGCCGCTGTTCGCGCAAACGCCAGCGACGGCGATTGCGCCACCATGCGGTGGATGACGTCAATCTGCTCCAGCGCATAGGTCGCGCCGCCGCCCTTTACCAGCGAGGCAGGCACATACGCCGACCAGAACTGGCCGCCGACCAGGCCCCGCTTCATGCGCGGGAAGTCGGTGTCGATGTCAGGCAGTGACTGCTCCGGGTTCATCCTTGACAGGTCATTCTGCGCCCCGTCGCGGATGGCGCCTGGCAGATCGTTGTGCGTATCGATCATCGGGATGGCGCGATGGATCGCACGGGCGCGAGCGAGGAGTCGGGTCGAGTCAGCCTGGGCGGCGACTGGTCGCGCGCTCGCGACCGTCACACCGAGGGCAGCTGCAAGCACGAAGCGCATGGGAGCGGTCTGAGTGGGAACTTTCTGAATAATACCGGTGCGCCCAGTCGCGGCAAGCGGCCACGTTCCGCAGGCAAGTATCCTTATTGTCTCGCGAGTGTCGCGCCTGCGTCCGGTGGCGAATGGCATTGCACTGTGGCATGCTTTCCGCTGTGGCTCCACTCGCTTCGACGACCGATATCCTTTCGCACCGAGAGCTCCGCCCCATGTCCGTTCACCTGCGACAGCTCGCACTGGCACTCGTTCTGACGCCCGGCATCCTGCTGGCCCAACCGCGGCGCGCGCGCGTCGCACCACAGACGTACGTGATCGTCCACGGGGCCTGGGGGGGCGGCTGGGACTGGCACCGAGTGGACTCGGCGCTCACCCGGCGCGGCCACCACGTGTATCGCGTGACGCTCACCGGACTCGGTGAGCGCATGCATCTCGCGAATGCGAACATCGGCCTGTCCACGCACATCGCGGATGTCGTCAACACCGTGCTCTTCGAGCAACTGAGCAATGTGATCCTCATCGGACACAGCTACGGGGGCATGGTGATCACCGGTGCTGCGGACCGCATGCCGGAACGGATCAAGCGCGTCGTGTATGTCGATGCGTTCCTGCCTGACTCGGGTGAGAGCATGGCGGCGCTGGCTGGCGAGGGATTCAACGGCATGGTGGCATCGAGTACGACGGATGGCCTGATCGTGCCCCAGTGGGTGCGGGCCGACGAACCACCGCCGAAGGATGTGCCGCATCCGCTGAAGACGATGACCGACACGCTCGTACTCACGAATCCGGAGGCGCGTCGGTTGGCGGCGCACTACATCCTGACGATGGACGAGGGCGCGACCACCGATGCCTTTTCGCCATCAGCGAAGCGCGCCGCCGATCGTGGGTGGCGGGTCGATACGCTGCGCACCGATCACACGCCGGAGCGGTCGGCGGTGCCGGAGCTGGTGCGGCTGCTGCTGCGGAGCCGGTAGTGTGGTGTCGCCGCAGTCTCGTGGCAGTCGGGCGCGTCTTTCGACGCGAGCCGGCGTTGCACCGCCTCGGGATACTTGCCGCCTTCTTCGAGCACAGAAAGCGCAAACGAAGCGCAAACGACGAGCAAACTGCCTGACGCAAAGTCGCAAAGTCGCAAAGAGACAAAGGCGCAAGGGCCGTCACCTCCGCGCGACGTGAAGGTCAGCAGGGATTTCAGCCCGGATGTTTTGTAGCAGCAACGGCAACAACGCTGTAATTCTGCTGTTTCCATTCATCTGCAGTCCTTTGCGTCTTTGCGTCTTTGCGTCAAGCAGTTGCTGTTACGCGGTGACACGTCGATCAGCTTCACCACCCAGTCGGCGTCCTGCCCGGTGGTGCTCACGAACAGCTTTGCCGCGATGTCACCGGCCACCACCACATCCTCGGCCAGTGGTTCACTCCCCCAGCGACGGACATCGCGGCGACCGTCGAGAAACCGCTGATCCTGCAGCAGCCCGGTCTACCACTTGAATCCGGTGGCTGCGTAGGTCGCCTCGATTGGGTGGGCGGTACGGCACCGGATTGGCGGGATCGCTGACGAAAAAGTCAGCCGCCGCGGCAGCCGTCGACGTCGGTGCATCGAATGAGAGGCGTCCGTTGTCGTGGAAGTACAGGGCACGCATCTACGCGCCGGGCGCCGGCCGCGTCTCGTAGTCGCGCCACGACGGCAGCACGGTGGCGCGGATGACGTTCGCCTGGATGTTCTTCAGCAGCCACTCAATCGTGTCGTAGGCATCGGTCGTTTCGTCGATGCCCGTGGCGGTGCTGTCGCTGCTGCGGATCGGCCGCTGCATCACAAACGTGCCAAAGGAGCGATACCGTCCGCCAATGTCCTGATTGACGAAGGTGTAGCCATCCTCGGCCAGCTCACGGTAACCCCCGGTGAGCATCCGTGGCGTGGCGTTGCCCGCGCGCCGTATGGTGTGCGCTTGAGGAGGATCGGCACCGGAGCCACGGCGCCGGCAGGAATGAGAATCTTCTTGTGCAGCGTGACACCATCGCGCATGCGGATGTCCACGGAACGCGGCGTGTACTGCAGCGGGTCGAAGCGCGTCGGCGTCTGGGCGGTGCCGGCGACGGTGCCGGCGACGGTGCCGGCAATCGTGGCGCACGCGAAAGACCAGCGGCGGGAGCGCATCGGGCGGTCGGCTACCGACGCGCTGCCTGCCGCAGCACCACCCCATCCAGCTTCTCCATCGGCTGAAGGCCAAGCACGTCGGCCAGCGTGGGGGCCATGTCCACCACGCGCGCCCACGCGTCGTACTTGCCGGGCTGGAATGGCGTGCCCCAGAAGATCACCGGCACCCAGGCATCCAGATTCCATGGCGAGCCATGCGTCGCGTAGCGCACGCCGAGGTAATAGTTGAATTGGTCCAGTGTCGTCACGAACCGCACCGTGCCGCCCGGCTCGAACATCCGGAGCCACCGCAGCCCGATCAGATCCGACAGCGTATCGCCCTTCTGCAGATCCGGGAGCATGTCGACTCGGTTCACGCCGGGCAGCGCTCGCAGCTGAGCCGCGAAGGCGCGCGCCATCGAGTCGACGGCGACTCCCGCCTTCAGGAACGACGTGGTGTCGCCGACGAGCAGCGCACCATCATTGAGCGCGACCTGATTGGTGTCCACGCCGCGTGCCGCCAGCCGCACCAGCAGGGAGTCGAATGGTGGCGTCAGATCCACAAAGCGCGCGCCCGGATTCGGCGTGATGGTGGAACGTCCATTCGGAAACGGCGACACGCCGTGATCACCGGTCAATGTCAGGATCACCCGCGTGGAATCACGGAGCGCGAACAGCGAGTCGATGAACGCACCGAGATAACGGTCCACGCGCAGCATCTGGTCGTGCAGTTCCTTCGAGTCGGGGCCGTAGCGATGACCGATGGCGTCGGTGGTCGAGAGCGAGATGTTGAGCAGGTCGGTCCGACGCGGGTCGGCACCGAGCTGGAGTTCCTTCAGGCCGGCCAGCGCGAACCGGAGCGTGAGCTCATCCATCACCGGGAAATTCGCGAGGGTGCCTGCCGCCAGCGTCGGCTCGTCGGCAATCAGGTGCGGAAAGACGTACTGCTGTCCCAGGGATTCGACCGGGACACTATCCGGCTCCGCATAGGCACTGTCGGCAAGCAATGGCGTCCACGCCCACCCCGCATAGGTCGCGGGGTACTGCTTCACGTTGAAGTCGCGGACCCACTTTGGCAGCGACGTGCCGTAGTACTGGCTCTGGGTGAATGTCCCATTGCTGGCATACCAGTAGACGTCGCCCTTCGACTTGCCGATCGGCAGAATGGCCGCGCGATCCTTGCGCGAGACGGAAAGGAAGCGCGTGGCCCGGTTCTTCTGCTTCATCCAGTCGAGCAGGGTGGTGCCGCGGAAGCGGAACGGTGATGCGCCGGGGTCGGTGGATCCGATCAGCGGACTGGCCGGGTCGTTCACACCGGCGGCATTGGCGGCGATGCCGGTGTGCACCGGAAACCGCCCCGACATCGTCGCGGCGTGCCCAGGGGCGGTTTCGGTATTGGCGTGGTCCTGATAGGCGCGGGTGAAGTGGGCGCCGGCCACGTCGAACCGGCGCAGCCCGCCGGTGAACTGCTTGCCGAACCGCGTGAAGTAGTCGCCGCGCAGCTGATCGATCGTGATGAAGACGATCAGCGTGGGGCGCACGCGGGGTGTCGCCGGCGCCGCGGGCGCAGTCAGCTGGGCGTGAGCACAGGCCGTCGTCGTGGCCAGAAACAGGACCGTCAGGGCGGTCGTATGGAAGTGGCGTCGCATCAGAGAACTCTACACCGTGGCGCCCGTCCTGGCCGCCCGGTTGCCCTCATGCCGCCCGTGCGGCACCTTCGAGCAGCCCCACTCACCCCGTCGCCCCGCGGAGTCGATGCCCGAGCCCGAGACCCAACGACCGTTGCTGCGCATCATCAAGCGCAGCATCCTCTGGTACCTCGCGACTGCGGGCGCCTGGTGGTTGGTGCGGGGGTACGCGCCGACCGACTGGGGTGCTCTTGGCGGCGACGAGATCGGAGGCCTCGCCTCAGCCGCCGGTCGTGTCGCCGCGATGGAGCGCGGGCAGGAATCGGGGCCGGCGCTGCTGCCGACGATGATCGCGATGTTCGCCGCGTTCGCGACCGCACTTCCGGTGACCTGGATCTACACCCACACCCGGCACAAGAAAGGGTATCAGCAGTCCGTCGTGCAGACCTTCATCATCCTGCCGGTGATCGTGGCGGGCATCGTGGTGCTGGTGAAGCACTCGCTGTCGCTGGCCTTCTCGCTCGGTGCCATTGTGACGGCGGTGCGGTTTCGTACCACGCTCGACGACAGCAAGGATGCCGCGAACGTCTTCGTGGTGACGGGAATCGGTCTGGCGGCGGCGGTCGACCCAACCGTTGCGTTCGGTATCTCGGTCGTCTACAACATCCTCACGCTCGGGCTCTGGAGCAGCGACTTCGGGCGCGCGCCGGCGCTCGAGGGTCGACAGGCCGGCCAGCGACTGGAGCGCGTGCTGGAGGATGCGAATCGCACGGGGATGTTCGTGGCCAAGCTGGATGACGAGGTGCTGAAGGATCTGGCACCGGCGCAACTCGAAGCGCTGGCCGATCGTGCCTGGCGGCGGCGCAAGCGCAATGCGCCCGATGCGGCCGATGACGAGCGCCCCGATTACACGCACATGCTTCGCGTGCACACCACCGACATCGACGGCACCCGCGCCGCCTGCGAGCGGATGTTCGATGACATCTTCTCCCGCTGGAAGTACATGGGCAAGGCGAAGGGAGTGGACGGTCTGCGAATTCTGGAGTACGGCGTCGCGATGGCCGAGCACGTCACGCCGGGGATCGTGTCGGACACACTTCGCAGCATGCCCAACGCAGACATCCGCAATGTGGAGATGAAGAAATGATGCGCCGCCTGATTGTCGTGGTCATCGCGCTGGCAGGGGCTGGCCGTGCGGAAGCGCAGGGGCTGTTTCGTGACACGACGGTCCTCGAGGTCAGGATCGTCACCGATCTGAAAGCCGTACTGCGTGACCGCGACAGTACCAGGTTCCAGCCGCACGCGGCAACCCTGACCTACCGCGATACGGCGGGTGGATCGAAGACGTTTCCGGTCACGCTGCGTGCACGAGGCCATTTCCGGCGACAGGCACGCAACTGCACCTTCCCGCCGATCAAGCTCGAGTTCGAGCGCAAGGCGGCGCGGGAGACGCTCTTCCAGGGCAACTCCGAAATGAAGATCACGACCAACTGTCGGCCTGGAACGGGGGAGTACGAGCAGTACATCCTGGCGGAGTACGCGCTCTATCGTGCCTATCAGCTGGTCAGTCCGAAGTACTTCCGTACGCGGCTGGCGCGCATCACCTATCACGACTCGACCGCGGGCATGAGCGATGTGGTGTCGTGGGCTTTCTTCATCGAGAACGACAAGGAAGTCGCGAAAAAGTTTGCGCTTGCACTGGTGGACACCAAGGGCGCGCTGTTTCAGGATCTCGAGCCGAACCAGCTCGCCATCACGTCGCTGTTCGAGTACATGGCGGCGAACACCGACTGGTCGATTTCCGGGTTGCACAATATCGCGCTGATGCGCGATTCGATAGGCGTGATCCACCCGGTCGCCTTCGACTTCGACTGGAGCGGCGCCGTCAACGCCCGATATTCCTTTCCCGATGCGCGCCTTGGCATCCGGGCGGTGACGGACCGGCTGTATCGCGGGCCCTGCCTCAGTCCCGACGAGTGGCAGCCGACGCTGGCACGCTTCACCGCCGCGCGACCACGGATCGAGGCGATCTATGCCTCGCTCAGCGCGCTCGAGCCGCGCCGAAAGCAGCGGACACTCGAGTACATGGCGGAGTTCTACCGAACCATCGCTGAACCGAAGACGGCGAAGGTTGCGCTCAGCGAGAACTGTCAGGCGCGGGGGAACTGAGGCCGCGCCGCGACCCGAAACCCTGACCGCAGCCACGGCGTACGTCGAGCACCACTCTGGATTTTCACAACTGCAGCACCGGGGAGTTTCGATGCGTCGTCAGGTGACCGGTATCAGCGCGCTGTTCGTGTCGTCCCTGCTCCCCGTCATCGCGGGTGCACAGACGCCACCCGTGGCCGTATCACCTCAGCTGCGCGCGACGCTCGATTCGCTGGCGAGCGCATTCGTCACCGGGAAGAGTACGCCAGGTACCGCGATCGCGGTCGTCCGCGGCACCGACACGCTGCTCTTCCGCGGGTATGGCACGGCGAACCTCGAGTCGTCCACGCCGGTCAGCACGACGAGTGTATTCGAGATCGGATCGGTCACCAAGCAATTCACGGCGTCGGCGGTGCTGCAGTTGGCAGAGCAGGGGAAGCTCGCGCTGACGGACTCCATTGGCCACTGGGTGCCCGACCTGCCGCCCAGGTGGCGGCGCGTGACGATCACGCAGTTGCTCAATCACACGTCTGGCATTCCGAGTTATACCGAGATCGGAGAGTCGTGGGTGAAGCGCTGGGGTGAAGAGATGACCGGCGCACAACTGGTGGCGCTGACCGCCGCGAAACCGTTCGACTTTGCACCCGGCACGTCGTGGAAGTACAACAATACGGGCTATGTGTTGCTCGGGATGCTGGTCGAGGCGCGCGCCGGTCGGGCCTGGGGCGAAGACTTCGCGGCGCGTTTCTTCGCACCACTCGGCATGACGCGGACGATGTATTGCGAGCGGAAGCTGGTGATTGCCGACCGCGCCGCCGGATACTCTCGTGAGGGCAGGGATCGCTGGGCCAACGCACCGTATCTCGCGATGTCGCAGCCGCATGCGGCGGGTGCGCTCTGTTCGTCGATCGGCGACCTGCTGACGTGGAATCGGGCGCTGCACGGGGGCAGGATTCTGTCGCCGGCGAGCTACACGGCCATGACCACACCAGCGGGATCAGCGGCGCCGAAACAGTATGGCTTCGCGATGGGGCGACAGGATCTGAACGGTCATGTGGTGCTCACGCACGGTGGCGGTATTCCCGGTTTTCTGACCGCAAATACCTTCGTGCCCGACGCACGACTGTCGGTGACGGTGCTCACGAATGGCGATGCGAACGATCCGGGCGAACTGGCGACGCAGCTCACCCGCGCGGCGCTGGGCGTTCCGCTGGTGGTGAAACCCGCGCAGGCGGCACTGGTCCCGGTCCCGATCTCGCCAGCGGAGCTCAGGCGTTACGCTGGCGTCTACGATCTCGTGCTGGGGTCGCCACGCCCGTTCACGGTGTTCGAAAAGGACGGCAAGGTCTTCGGCCAACTCGAGGGCCAGGGGGCGAACGAACTGGTGCCCCTTGGCAGTCACACGTTCGGGGCCGACTTTGATCCGACCGTGCGCATCGTCTTCACCATGGCCGGCGAGATGGCGACGAAAATGACGCTGAACCAGCGCGGCCAGACGTCCGAAGGCGTGCGCAGACCGTAATTTGGAAGTCCGCGCGCCATCGTCGGGTTCGCGGGACCAAAGGACCATGGCACTCACGGCGCGGCGATGGATCACCGGGCACACTGAGCGACGCACGAGTCGCGCGCCGTGGAACGGCCGGTGGTCGCTGGTCGTTCCTCGGGAGTTCCGTCGTCTCTTCCGTGAGCGCCCTCCGCCCCGCTGCCGATGTCCATTCGTCTGCTGTTCTGTGTTGCGTCAGTGCTCGTCGTCGGCGGGTGCGGCGGTGATGCGGGCCCGGCTGCCGGCCCCGCCCTGCCGCCCGCGTCGAGCCAGGTGGCGTCGGTCGTAGTTGCGCCACAGAATGTGCTGGTCGCCAACGGCGACACGCTGACACTGGTTGCATCGACCCGTGACATCAGTGGAGCCCCGTTGCCGGGTCGGCGGGTGGTCTGGACCAGTGAGGCGCCGGACATCGTCAGCGTCTCGATCACCGGTCGGATCACGGCCTTGGCGCCACGGCGTTCGGTGCGGATCACGGCGAGCAGCGAGGGAGCGAGCGGGACCGCGACGGTAACGACGGGCAACTAGCGCGCGGCGGAGTGCGTATGCTGAGGGAACCGGAGCACCCGACTGAAGTCGATGCTTCCACCTGCCCCTTCCAGACTCGAGATCCCGTCTGATGCGCGCGTTCCCTGTTGCACTCTTTCCGCTCCGTCATCGTGTGACCACCGGCTGCGTCGCCGATCTGATCGTCACCCGCACTGCCGTGCTATTCGCATCGCTCGTCGTATCGATGGCCGCTCGCGCGCAGGCGCCGAGCATTCCGGGGCAGCAGATGTCCGGGCCGGTGATCCAGAGCACGGGGATGTCGATCAGGGTGGACGATCCGACGTTCGGTGCGCCGGCCGGGCACCTGTTCAAGGCGGTCTTCGAGATCAACGCCGGCGGCGGCGACACCGTGCGGGTGAATGACCAGCTCGCAAACGTCGCGCGATACTACAACACGCATGTGCGACAGGGTATTCCCGAGGCGCAGGTGAAGGCGGCCGCGGTGTTCCACGGCAGTGGCTGGCCGGCACTCCTCACCGATGCGGCCTTTGCGGCCCGGTTCGGTGGCAAGCCGAATCCAAGTCGTCGGCTGACGGAAGAGTTGATCGAGCATGGGGCGCAGCTGGTGCTGTGCGGGCAGACCGCGGGCGCGCGAGGGATTCGTCGCGACGAACTGCTGCCGGGTGTGAAGGTCGCGATTTCAGCAATGAGCGCAATGCAGATCTTTCAGTCGGACGGGTTTGCGTTCATTGCGTGGTGAGGTGCGTCGTCGACATACTCACGCATCGAAAGGCGACTGTGTCGGCGACCATTGTCGGCGCTCCTCAGGGGAACCATGACTGACATGACAGGTAAGCGGCTGGCGATCGTTCCCTGCGCCAGCTGCGGTACGATGAACCGCGTCGATCTGGCGCGGGTGGACGCCGTGGCGAAATGCGGATCGTGCCATGTCGCGGTGGTGCTCGACGCACCGATCACGCTGACCGATGCGACGTTCGACACCGTCGTGAACGCCAGCTCCGTTCCGGTGATTATCGATTTCTTCGCGGAGTGGTGTGGTCCATGCAAGCAGATGGCGCCGGTATTTGGTGAACTCGCGCGCCGCCAGCGCGGGCAGTCGTTGGTTGCCAAGGTGGATACCGATCGCAGTCCGACCGTGGCCTCCCGGTTCGGAATCCGCAGCATCCCGACGATCGCAGTGATGCGCGACGGCCGGGAGGTTGCGCGACAGGTGGGCGCGGTACCGATGGCGGCGCTCGAGCAACTGTTGCGCAGCTGACCACACGGCGCCTGGACGGGCACGACGGACGCGGTCAGCGGCGCGCGGGTCGACGATGGAAAGCCACGACACTTCTCATTTATACAGCGCCAACATCCACCATGCGAATCAAACCTGCACGTCGCGCCGCAACGCCTGTCATTGCCACCAGCGAGGCGCATGGCACCGAGCCGGTTCCACAGGCGCACGAGATCGGCACGGCCGTGGTCCTGGCAGATCCGGTCAACCCCCATTGGATGGGAGACGTGGAGATCCGAGGGCTGCGTGATGTCAGCCTGCGCCTGGCTGAGGGGGAGTTCGTCGGCATGCGTGCGGTGCGCGGCGTCCCCGACAAATGATGCCACCCCGCAAAGGAGGCCGCCTCGACGACCGGCTGCCACCTGCGAACGCGCAGACCATGCCACCGATTCGCGTCGCGGTCTACGACAGCAAGCCCTACGACCGCGAGTATCTCGAACGCGCGTCCGAGCAGTTGAACGTCGATCTCGAGTATCACGACTTCCGGCTCACGGCTGGAACAGCCAGCTCTGCCAAGGGCTCGCAGGCGGTGTGCATCTTCGTCAACGACCGCGTGGATCGTGAGTGTCTGACGACGCTGGGTGTGCTTGGTGTGCGATTGGTGACGTTGCGCTGCGCCGGCTTCAACAATGTGGATCGCGCGGCAGCTGGCGAGCTGGGCATCACCGTCGTCCGGGTCCCTGCCTACTCTCCCCATGCGATCGCGGAGCACGCGGTGGCGCTGCTGCTGGCGTTGAACCGGAAGCTGCACCGCGCCTACAACCGGGTGCGTGAGCAGAACTTCTCACTCACCGGTCTGGTGGGGTTCGACTTGCATGGCAAGACGATCGGCATCCTGGGCACTGGCAGGATCGGCCGCGTGACGGCGCAGATCTTCCGGGGGTTTGGCTGCCGGGTCGTCGCGTACGACCCGATACCGACGCCGGCCTGGGCAGCGGAGTACGGCATCGAATACACCGATGCCGAGACCCTGCTGGTCGGCAGCGATGTGGTAAGCCTCCACCTCCCGCTGACGACGGAGACCCATCATCTGTTGAATGCGACCACGCTCGCCCGGATGAAACACGGGGCCTATTTGATCAACACCAGCCGAGGAAAGCTGGTGGACACGTCCGCCGTCATTTGCGCACTCAAGTCCGGCCGCCTTGGCGGCGTCGCATTGGACGTCTACGAAGAAGAGGAGGGCATCTTCTTCGAGGATCTGTCGGACAAGGTGCTGCAGGATGATGAACTGGCTCGACTGATGTCCTTCCCCAATGTTTTGATCACCGCTCATCAGGGGTTCCTGACGCACGAAGCGCTGTCGGAGATTGCGCGCGTCACGCTCGAGAGCGCGTGTCGCTTCCGCGACGGAATGCCGCCCGTGGAGGGTCGCATGGTGGTGTGAGGGGATTCAGCCACGACGCTGGCCAACTGCAGCACGAGGATCATGAAGACCACCACGGTGCCAAAGCAAGCCATAACTGCCAGCGCACCGATGCGTACTGTCTCAGGGCGCAGCACGCGCCGTGCAAACCGAGCCTGGCACAGCATGTCAGGCGAACGCCGACACGCATGCGTGCAAAAGTAACCAGCCTCTGACTGAGCGCAGTGCACCGGCATCGTCCCCCCGATCAAATCGCCGACCTCTCCCGTGGAATCCTGCAGCCGGTCCGATAGATGATTACGGTTGCGATCGCGGCGCTTCATGCGCCGGCACTGGCGCCAGCACAGGATACCGTGCTGGCGATGGCGCTCTCCGCCTCGATCGCTCGCGGCGAGCACGGCGCACTGCGTTGGCCGGATTTCTCGGACGTGTCTGGTGTACTGGTCGAGGTCTACGGAGAACAGCAGTGGACACTGCGCTGGTCGCAGGCCGGGCAACCCACGCCGACGGCACTGCGCCTGCTCACTGCCCTGCAAGGCGTCGGGGCCCGCGGACTCGATTCAGCTGACTACGATGTCGATCGCCTCGGCGCACTCGTGAACGGTGGCCTCGCAACGCCTGCCCGGCAGGTGGCCTTCGACGTGACGATGAGTGTCGCGGCAGTGCGCGTGCTTCACGCGCTGCGATTCGGGCGGATCGATCCCATCGATGCGCATGCGCACCTGCGCCTGCCAAGGGATGTCGTCGACCTCTGTGCCGAGTTTCGGGCGCTGCTGACATCGTCATCACCTGGTGCGGCGCTTGACGCAGCAGAGCCGCCATACGTGCACTATGCGCTGCTCAAGCGGGCCCTCGGAGCATACCGGGAGCGGGCGCTGACCGACACGACCGCCTTCGCTCAGATCGCGAAGATCACGCTGACGCTGGAGCGCTGGCGCTGGCTGCCGCACCAGTTCACCACCGCACCGATCATCGTGAACATCCCGGCGTTCCGGTTGTATGCGCTGTCGCCGAACAGTGATCGTGAGGCGGATATGCTGCGTATGGATGTGGTCGTTGGCAGCGCCTGGAATCACCGAACACCAGTATTCAGCGATGCGCTGGAATACATCGTGTTCGCCCCGTACTGGGAGGTTCCGGCGAGCATCGCGACAGCGGAACTGCTTCCGATCGCACGTCGCGACCCCAGTATCCTGACGGTCAACCGCTATCAGATCATCAACGCAGCGGGGCGCGTGCTGCCCCCGTCCGCCGCGGCGCTGCGCGCCGTGAGTGCAGGGATCGCAAGCATCCGTCAGCTACCCGGCGGCGCAAATGCTCTTGGTCTCGTGAAGTTCGTGTTCCCGAACGCGTTCAACGTGTATCTGCACGATACGCCTGTGAAGACGGCCTTCGAGCGCGCGCGGCGAGACCTCAGCCACGGCTGCATACGTATCGCAGATCCTGCTGCGCTGGCGCAGTTGCTGCTGCGAACGGTACCGGGATGGGATTCGACGGTAATCGCTGCCGCGATGCGAGAGGAGACACCCCGCCGCGTCGACCTCCCGTCGCCCGTGCCGGTCCATATCATCTACGCCACAGCGGTCGCGCGTGAGGATGGCACGGTGCTCTTCTACGACGACATCTATGATCACGACGCCGAGTTGGCGCAGCGCCTGCGCCGCGGGTATCCGTACCGACTGTCGCTCCATTGAGGCCGCGCTGCGTCTGCCATGTTCACATTCGGTGCGTCGGGCTCCTCGTACGTCACGACGTGCCGCCTGCTGGCCCAACCACCACCGCATGCGATCGCCCATCATCCACCAGCTCGATCGTTCCACCATGCACCGTCACGCCATCGAGCGTGACGGACGCGCCGCGTGACCGGATCGCACCGGGTTCGCGCACGGTGATCGCGTATTGTGCGGTGCCAAACCGATATGTGATCTGATAGTCAGGCCACGACGCTGGCACACACGGCAGGATCCGCAGCGTGTTGCCGACCTTCGTGAAGCCGAGCAGCGCTTCGATCCCGACGCGATACATCCAGCTTGCAGAGCCGGTGTACCAGGTCCAGCCACCGCGACCAATATGTGATGGCGACGTGTACACGTCCGCGGCCACCACGTATGGCTCCACCTTGTAGCGCGCGACGGCATCGGCTGACGCAGTGTGCGTGAGTGGGTTGAGCATCTGGAACAGCTCGAACGCCCGATCGCCGTCACCACGCATCGCCGTGGCGAGCACGGCCCAGAGCGCGGCATGTGTGTATTGGCCGCCGTTCTCACGCACACCTGGCAGGTAACCCTTGATGTAGCCCGGGTCCGAGTCATTGCCGTCGAAGGGCGGCGTCAGCAGTTCGATCAGGCGCGCATCCTCGCGCACCAGTTGTGCATCGAATGCCGCCATCGCCATCGCCTGCCGATCCGGGCGACCCGCGCCCGAAATCACGCTCCAGCTCTGCGCAATCGAATCGATCTTGCATTCGAGGCTCGACGCGGAGCCGATCGGGACGCCATTGTCGTAGTAGGCGCGGCGGTACCACGCACCGTCCCAGCCAGCATCCTCGGCCGCCGTCGTGTAGCGATCGCTCCAGTGACGCATGTGGACCGCCTCTGCGACATCGTGACGTGTGTCGGCATACGCGGCAAAGGAGCGGAGCGTGAAGGCAAGGAACCACGCCAGCCAGACGCTTTCGCCTTTGCCGTCTGCGCCGACGCGACTCATGCCGTCGTTCCAGTCGCCGGTGCCAATCAGCGGCAGGCCGTGCGCCCCCTCCGTGCACGCGCGGCGCAGGGCACGCCGGCAATGCTCGTAAATGCTGCCATGCTCCTCCGTCACCGAAGGAAGCTCGTAGATTTCATGCTCGTGCGGCGCCAGCTCTCGCATGGTGATGAAAGGGACGTACGCGTCGAGTATGGCCACGTCTCCGGTGACGGTGATGTACCGGTCCACCACGAAAGGCAGCCAGACCAGATCGTCCGAGAACCGTGTCCGCACGCCGCGCCCACTGTGTGCATGCCACCAGTGCTGCACGTCGCCTTCCACGAATTGCCGGGCCGCGGCGCGCAGGATGTGTTCTCGCGCAACGGCGGGTTCGGCATACAGGAACGCCATCGAATCCTGCAACTGATCGCGGAAACCGTAGGCGCCGCTGCTCTGATAGAGCCCCATGCGTGCCCACATGCGGCACGAGAGTGCCTGATAGAGCGACCACTTGTTGACCATCGCATCGAAGGTGGCGTCCGGCGTGCTGACCGAGATCACGCTCAGTCTTGTGTCCCAGGCGGCGACGGACGCGGAGACGGCGGCATCGGCGGTGGGCGCACTCTTCAACGACTCGAGCGCCTGCCGTGCCGCTTCATCGCCGGACGCCGCGCCGAGAAGGACCGACAGGGTCCGCGACTCGCCCGGCGCGAGGGTCAGGCGCGTTTGCAGCGCTGCGCACGGATCGAGGTCCACGCCGGTGACGCCATCGAGATCATCGTCCCGAAGAGCGGCCGGCGCAGCGTGATGGCCGTTGCGGCCGAGGAAGCTGAGGCGATCGGCAGTGAAACTGGTGACCGGCTCGCTGATTGCCAGGAATGCGGTCGAGTTGCGGAACATCGGATCAAAGTGGTTCCGCGCGAAGATTGCCCCATGTTCAGGCACGAACCGCGTTCGTACCTGATACTGTGTCTCGTCGCGCCGCGCGCCAAGCGTCCACTCCGCGAAGGCCGTCAGGCGCAGACGCCGCGTGCGCGACGAGGCGTTGGTGATGCGCAGGACAGAGACCTTTGCCGCGATCTGCTCCGGCACGCCAAGGCGCATCTCTGTCCGGATGCCGTCGTGCACGTGCGTGAACGTCGAGAAACCCGCCCCGTGCGTGACCCGGTACGCGCCGTCGCCATCCACCGGCGCTGGCGTAGCCGACCACAGCTCATCGCTCTCCTCATCCTGCAGGTAGATCGCGTCGCTGACCGGATCCGTGATCGGATCGTTCGACCACGGTGTGAGTCGGTAGAAGTACGCGTTCTCAGCCCAGGTGCACCCCGAACCGCGCTCCGAGACGAGAAATCCTCCGTGTGGATTCGCGATCACGTTGGCCCATGGTGCCGGTGGAAGCCGGCCGTCATCGAGTTCGATGCGATAGTTGGAGTCCGCATCAAGGCCCCCGAACCCGTTCGCGAGGCGAAGCGGGCGCTCGTCGTCCGCACTCGGAGCGCTGCGGGCCTGGGACTGTCGCGGTCGAGGCAGCAGTGGTGCAACGAGGGGGCGCAGCACTGACACGATGGTTGCCAGCGGTCCGCTCCGCTCCAGGTTGTCCGGCCCGAGTGGGATGACGCGCTCGATGGCGCGCTCGATGGCGCGTGTCGTCACGCGGGCCGGCGATGCAGCTTGCAGCTCGATCACGCGGGACTCGGCGTACGCCAGTACCCGTGCCAGCGATCGTCCATCACAGGTGATGTGCACGCGCGCCGTCGCCGACAGCATCAGGTAGTCGTCGACGCCGAACAGTTCTCGTTGGCGGATGAAGGTTCCACCGGACCGATCCATCAGCGACGCGTCGTTGCCGGCCACCATCGCTTCGGTGATTCCGTCACGCAGCTCCTGCAGGTAGTTGTATGGCCCCGCGTTGATGATGACCAGATCCACCGTCAGGCCGCACCGTCGCCAGTAGCGGTGCGCGGCGAACACGTCGCGCAGTGTGGGCAGTCCGTCGATGCTGTCGATGGTTGCCAGTAGAATGGGATTGTCGCCCGAGATCCCGTGTGCCCAGAGCAGTGGCTGCGACCCGCGGTTGCGCCGGAGCTCATCGCGCGGCGGCGCCAGCGATCCGCCCAGATAGAGCAGCTGCGCCGCAATCTCCTGAAAGACGGCGGCGTTGGCTTGTGTGAGGCCCAGTTCGCGCAACTCGATCTGCGTCGATGTCCAGGCGAAGTCGAGCGCGCGCTGCGCCGCGTGGGAGTCGTGATAGCGACCGGCCAGTTCGAACGCCGACTCGCGCGTGGTGGCGACGAGCGTGGTGAACGCCACCGTCACCGATTGTCCGGGCGCCACGCTGACTCGTGTGCGCAAGGCGAAGATCGGATCGAGCACCGCTCCGGTGGTGCCGGACAGTGCGCCGCTGGCTGTCATGGCCACCGGATCGCGCAGGCTGCGACCGCGGCCGATGAAGCGGGCCCGGTCGGTCTCGCAGCTCACGGTGCCGAGTCGGTCGCGGCCGGCATCCACGACATGCACGCACCAGAGGCGCGGATCGGCGGGAGAGCGGGGGCGTCGCGTGGCCGTGATGGCGGTGCACCAGCCATGCCATTCCGTTTCGACGAACAGGTTCGAGAACGCCGGGTGCGCCAGATCGGCGCCCTGTGACGTCATCGCCACTTCGCCGTAGCTCGTGAGCTCGATCTCGTGCGGCTCGCTCCCGGTGTTGGTGAGTGTGATGCGGCGCACTTCCGCCGCGTCGGCGGATACGACCGCGATCTCAGTGCGCGTCTCGATATCGCCGTCTTTGCGCTGCAGTGTGACGCGATCCGAGCACAGCCAGGCGCGACCCTGCGCCGCTGGTGCGCCGACTGGCTGGAACGAGGATGACCAGATCTGTCCGCTGGTCAGGTCATGGAGATAGCAGAATTGCCCTGAAATGTCGCGCGTGCTGTCTGCGCGCCACCGTGTGACGGCGATCGATTCATATCGACTGTAGCCGCTGCCGTTGTGGTTGATCATCACGGTGTACGGATTCGAGCCGAGCAGGGCGATGCGGGGCGGCGAGGGCAGTTCCGTGTTCACCTCGCGCACCACCGGTCGTTCGGCGTCCTGCGAGAGGCGCGTTTCTTCCGGCAGCACCGCCTGCACATCCTGCAGGAGCAGCCGCCGCGGCACGCGCTCGTGGAGCAGCAGTTCAACCGACTTCACCATCGCGTCGGCGTGAAAGCGGGCCTGCCAGATGTCCTGGAGCAGGAGGTTGGTGAAGGCCACCAGCGACATTCCGACATGGTGCGCCATGTAGGCACGGACGAGCGTCATGCGCGCGCCTGGTGCGGGACGGGTGTAGTCGAGCGACTCATAGAAGCCGTACTCGCCCAGTGCGCCCTTCGCCTCGAGCGTCCGCAGGTTGGCGAGCGCACGACGCGGTTCGATCTGCGCGGCCAGGGCCGTCGCGTACGGCGCGATCACCAGATCGCGTGCCAGACCACGCTTGAGCGCCAGATCGGGAACGCCGAAGGCCCGGTACTGGTAGGTCTCGTGACGGTCGCGGACGTTGTAGGCGCTCTCGCTGACGCCCCACGGCACTCCACGCAGGCTGGCGTACGACACATGCCGGTCGACCACGCCTTCATAGCTCTGCGCCAGCAGCGTGAAGGGCAGCGACCGCATCACGAGCACTGGCATCAGGTACTCGAACATGCTGCCGCTCCAGCTCACCAGCACCGTGGCGCCGGCAGTGCGCGACAGGCTGCGACCAAGCCGGAACCAGTGTTCGAGCGGCACGTCATTGCGTGCGATGGCCATGAAGCTCGACAGGCGCGCCTCGCTCGCGAGCAGATCGTAGTACGAATCGTCCCGGGTGAACGACTCCGGGTGATATCCGATCGTGAACAGCTTTCGTTCGCTCTCATACAGGAAGCCGAACTCCATCGCGTTGACGAGTTCGTACGCCGCGTCGGCAATCGCCTGCAGCCGCTCGCGCAGCTCTGGTTCGGTTCCGGCCAGCGCGAGGCAGGCCTGGCGGACGGCTATCAGGTGGCCGGCGATGTTGCCGCTGTCCACGGTGCTGATGTATGGCGGATCGAGGACGCGCAGATCGGTCAGGTCGTACCAGTTGTAAAAGTGACCGCGATGCTTCCTGAGGGCTTTCAGCGTGGCGAAGGTACGCTCGAGACGCGCGGTCATGTCGTGGACCGGGATCAGCTGCAGGTCGCAGGCGCTGATGGTCGAGAGCAGTTGCAGCCCGAGGTTCGTCGGCGACGTTCGCATCGCAACGACCGGCAGTGGATCGGCCTGAAAGTTGTCTGGCGCCAGCCAGTGCGTTTCGGCCGTGACGAATGTATCGAAGAAGTGCCAGTGTAACGCGGCGTACCGTTGCACCGTGTCCTTCATCGTGGCATCGAGGGGTACACGGGTACGGGCCGAGGTGCGGCTCATGGCCGCCATGATGCGTGGTGCCAGCAGCCACACGCCGATCAGCGTGGCGAAGACACAGGCGGTCAAACCAATGCGCTCGGGTGGCAGGGCGAGCGCGCCCCGCCGCCAGATCAGATTCGCGACGATCAGTGCGGCACCAGTGGCCACAACAAACACGCTGCTCCGCATGGCCCGGCGGGTCACGCGACTCACGTCCGCCAGACTCCGCTCCACCAGCAGCGCCGACTGCCACTCCAGCATCGTCCGGTGCGAGACACACAGCCGATACAGCGTTCGAACGATCGCGTCGATGGAGATCAGCGCCTGATGCGGCAAGGTGAGCACTGCCACCGCCGCCTGCTCGATACTCACCATCGCGTCCTGCGCCACGGCGTCGTAGTACGCGCGCCACGACCTGTCGGGCGGTGGTCTGAGCACCGCCAGCATCAGCGCCGTCACCCACGGCGCAACGATGGCGCCCAGGCCAAGCAGCGTCCAGCGCAGCGCGGAACCGGGCAGGATCGTCCAGCCGGCGATCAGGAACAGCAGTTGCGAGATCTCGACCGTGCTGCGACGCAGGTTGTCGAGAATCTTCCATTGCGACACCATCGAGAGTCGATTGCGTTCCGGTCCGTCGGGACCCGGCACCGTCCGTCGGAGCCACGGCAGGAGCTGCCAGTCGCCGCGGATCCAGCGATGCTTCCGACGCGTGTACGCCACGTACGTCGCTGGATAGTCGTCGTACACCACCACATCGGTCGCCAGGCCGGCCCGTGCGTAGTTACCCTCGATCAGGTCGTGCGACAGCAGGGTGTTCTCGGGAAAACGCCCGTGCGTTGCCAGCTCGAACGCCTCGACGTCGTAAATACCCTTGCCCGTGAACGTGCCTTCGCCGAAGAGATCCTGATACACATCGGAGACCGCCGTCGAATAGGGGTCGACACCCGGATGGCCCGACGCGATGGCCGCAAATCGTGAGCGGTGGGCACTGGGCAGCGAGACGCCGACGCGCGGCTGGAGAATGCCGAACCCGCGCACCATCCCACGCTGCGGGTCGTAGACCGCGCGATTGAGCGGGTGCGCCAGTGCCCCGATCAGCGAAGGCGCAGCATCTGGCGGGAGTATGGTGTCGGCGTCGAGTGTGATCACGTACTTCACGCCGACCAGTCCCGCGGTGTCGCCCGCCGCGAACGAGAAGGCGTCCGTCGTGCGCCCTTGAACGACGGCATTGAGGTTCGAGAGCTTGCCGCGCTTGCGTTCCCAGCCCATCCACACGCCCTGATGGGCATTCCAGCGGCGCGAGCGGTGCAGCAGGTGAAAGGGACCGTTGCCGTCCGTCGCATGGCGCAGGTTGAGGTCGTCGATACCCGCCATCGCAGCCTCGACGATCGCAGCATCGTCCGGCATCGTTTCGCTGGCGGCGTCGGTGAAGTCACTCAGCACCGCGAAGTGGAGGTGCGCCTCGCGATTGGCGAGGAATTGCACTTCCAGCGTGTCGAGCGCTTCACGGACGTCTGCGACAGTGGCGAACAGCGTCGGAATCACGACTGCCGTCCGATACTCGTGTGGCACGCCGTGCTCATGCAGTTCGAGCCGCGGCAGGCTCTGCGGTGGCAGCAGTGCCGTGACCAGCTGATTGAGCACTGTCACGGCGATGTCGAGTGCCGGCAGAATCGCGAGCAGCAACAGCAGCAGCAGTGACTCCCGCGCGTCCGACTCTATCAGCAGCATGACACCCAGTGTCGCCAGCAGGACGAGTACCACCAGGCCGCCGGTGAAGACGGTGTTCGGATGCCGGTGCACCGCGCGTTCGATCGTTTCGCCGGGCGTCGGCGAATAACCCGCCACCCGTTCCAGCTCGGCCACGCCGTCATCGACCAGGTAGAACCCGACGTGCGTGTGGACAGCGGCCAGTTCGCCGCTGTGGGATGCGGTCGGGCGCTGCGCGAGGTCGATCGCCCACTGTGCCACCGCCACTTCGCTGTGTCCGCTGCCTTTCGCGATCCGCTCCACCACATGGCGGTATGCGTCACGCGTGGCGAACGTCATTTTCGGATAGAACCCCGAGGGATCCGTATGCAGTATTGCTTCCATGACGCTTTGCCGTTCGACAAAATGGCGCCAGTCACGCCGCCCGATGTCACGGAGGCTGGTGATGCTGTTGGCCATCAGCAAGCCGGTCAGCGTGACCCGATGCGTGGAGAGCGCGACCGATGTTTCCGGGCTGACGCCCGCATCGCGCATCCAGTGCTCGAGCCACGCCAGTGCAGGCGATGCGCCTTCGGTACGACGCAACAGATGGAGAAAACGCGACACGAAGTGCGGGGTCAGGACATGGTCTGCATCGGCGAAGTCGCGCAGTGACTCGCGCAAGGCAGTGCCACCCTGCGCACTGGCGAGCAGAATGCTGTCCGACCACGCCTCGGCCAGCTCGATCTCGTCGAGGCGCTGCATGGTGCGCAGGGTCGTGCGACGCACACTCTCGATCAGCCCCAGCCTCAGCATGGCGGGCATCGCCCAGAGCTCCCCCACCGACAGCGGGGTGACGCTCTGAAACGACTCGACGTAGAGATCCACGTTCTCCAGATCGACGCGCGCTTCGGTGTGCGAGATGAGTGAAATCGCGATCTCGTAGACGCGTGGATACCCCGTCATCGGGCCACTCGCCAGTTCGGGCAGCTCGCGATAGTAGCCACCCGGCAGGCTGCCCCGCACTTCCTGCAGGTGTTCCAGCACGACGTGATAATTGTCGAGCAGCCATTCGGCCGCGGGACCAGCATCGACACCGCTCGCCGAGGCCGTCAGGAGTCTCGCCTGCGCTTCACTGAGGATCCGTCGGGTGACCGCGAGCCGCGCCAGCAGCCGTGCTGGCCGGAGCGGCGCGTGCGTGGTGACGAGACTCTGCTCACGCGCAACCGTACGCGCGCGCGCTGCCAGGTGATCGGCACCGAGCAGTTCACCAACGATAGGCCCGGTGAGCAGCTCGTCGGCCGCCTCGGCCCGCAACCGTTCGGCACGCGTACTCACAGGCGCACGATGAAAGGCACAGGGCGATCAGCGCTGACGCGTCGCCTCAGGCACGCGTCGCACCGTCCTGCACGCCGTGGTGCCGTCACACCGGACTACGGCCCTGAATCACACGGACCAGGACCACTACGATGGCGATGACGAGCAGGATGTGGATCAATCCCCCCATCGTGTAGGCCGTGACGAGACCGAGTAGCCAAAGGATCACCAGGACGATCGCAATCGTCATCAGCATTTTGAAAGCTCCAATAGGAGGCGATGGACGCGACTGGCTCTAGCCCGTCCGCCCGCGCAGCGCTGTTTGAGGCCTTCCGCGCGCGCACGTGCAACCTACGCTGCTGTGTGCGCTGCACCGAACTCCACGGTGTACCGCCTCTGCAAAGTCGCGCAGCTGAACTCAACCGCCGCGATTGGTGCGAACGAGGTTCGTCGTGTCACGTTTCGCCTGCGATGGGCTCACGATACAGCGGCAGCGTGACGACCAGCTGACTGCCACATTCCGGCCCGAGACTGCGCGCCTCCACGCTGCCATGATGTGCCTTCACGAGCTCGTTGAACACGGTCAGCCCAATGCCCGGCGCAACTCCGTGGAGTTCGGAGGTGTGCACCTCCGGAACGAACAGATCGAAGATCCCCGACAGCCCGTCCGTGCCGGGTCTGGCGCCGGTCTCGGTGAGAGTGACCACGACTGTCGTTGCGTCGGTCGTCATCACCAGCGTGAGCCTCCCGCAGTCTGGCGTGCTCTTCGACGCATTGCTGAGCAGATTCGTGAAAACCTGTGTCAGTCGAATAGCGTCGCCTTGCACGTGAACAGGGTCACTCGGCAAGGTCGCCGTCAGGTCCTGGAACCGCAGGTCCATTGCTGGCCGACAGGTGGCGATCGTCTCGGCCACCAGTGACGTCAGCTCGACCTTGACGGAGCCTATGGTGAGCTTGCCGTTTTGCGCGCGAGAGATATCCATGAGATCGTCGATCATGCGTGCCATGTGCACGACCTGTCGCTCGATGATGTCATGCAGGCGCGGCAGGATCGGGTCGCCGGCCTGCACTCGAGCCAGCAACGCCGAGACATTGCGCATCGGCGTCAACGGATTCCGGAGTTCGTGCGCCAACACCGCCATGAAGTCAAGCTGCCGGCGGTTGGCCACCTCCAGCTCCATCTGAATGGCGCGCGCACTGAGCGTGGCCAGGACGAGTTGCTCGTTGGCCGCGCGCATCTGGGAGCTTGGCGGATCCTGGTCACCGTGCCCTGCAGAGGCCAGTGTGACCCGCCGTGGTGGCACCGCGATTGCAGACGGCGCGCTGCCGACTCCCTCCGCTGCAGGCGGATCACCATGAAACGTGAACTGTGCCATACCGCTCTGCTTGGAGCGGTACATCGCCGCATCGGCCAGTGCCGTCAGCGTGTCGATGCTCCGCCCGTCATCGGGAAACATACTGATGCCGATGCTGGCAGCCACGCGGATGGTATGCTGACCATGCTGAAGCGGTGCCGCAAGCGCCGTCAGCACCTTTTCGGCGATCACGGCTACATCACTGCGCTCACCGACATCGGTGAGCAAAACGACGAACTCGTCACCGCCGTGCCGACTGACCGTATCGGCTGCCCTCACCACGGAGACAAGCGTCGTGGCCGCATGGCGCAGCACCTGATCGCCGGCGAGATGCCCGAGCGTATCATTGATCTGCTTGAATTCGTCCAGATCGAGGAAGAGTACGGCCAGCCGCGTGCCGTGGCGCGTTGCGATCGCTGCCGCCTGCACGAAGCGATCCTGAAGCAGCACGCGATTCGGCAGCGCCGTGAGTGCGTCGAGTTCCGCCATGCGCTGCAGGGCATTGAGGTGCAGCGCCGCCGCTTCGCGTTCGATCTGCGCATGCAGAGCCGCCAGAATCAGCCTCTCGTTGGCCTCACGCAGCTGCCGAAAAATCAGCGCGGTGCGCTGAGCGGAATCACCGTGATCCTCCGGTTCCGACTTCACGACGCCGACCGAGGCCATGGCGCGAGGTCAGTGGCCATTCGACGATTCCTCGGCCATCAGCTGCTTGCGCGTGGGTCGACCGCCCAGCAGCCCCTCCTGATCCGGCAAGGCCACGCCAAGCTGAATCCCGGACTCGGTGATCGTAAACTCGCGAAGGCTGTCCGAGTGCGCGCTGCCGCGCACCTTCACCACCGCCATCACGCGGCGCAAGCGGCTCTCGACCTCGATGTAGCGCTGCACGATGACCGCGTCGGTCATGAACGCGGTGCCATATGGACTGAAGCGCAGATCAGTGTATCGGTCCTCCAGCTCCGACGTCATGAGCAGCGTCACGCCCTCGGCCGCCAGCGCGGTGACCAGCCGGGAGAGCGATTCCCGAAAATCACCGCGGAATGTCGGGGCCAGCGCCAGCTCGAAGCCAGACAGCGAGTCGACGACGACCCGTGTCGCCTTCAATCGCCGGACTTCGGCCACCAGAGTCAGGAGGATCTCATCGATCGACAGATCGGGTGCGCGCGACCCCACCAGACCGACGGTGCCTGAATCGATCAGATCGGCCAGCGTCCGGTCGCGACTCTGATTGGGGTTCTGTTCGAATGCCGCAATCACACCGGTCTCACCACGTCGTGCCCCCTCGGCCAGAAACGTCGCAGCCAGAAGGCTCTTGCCGGAGCCCGATGGACCGGCGACCAGGAGCGAGTAGCCACTCGGCAGCCCTCCACCCAGCATCTCATCGAGACCCGGCACGCCCAGCGAGAGACGATCAGTCAGACGGTCACCAGTGCGTGCGGCGGGCGCGCTGGATGGGTCCACCCGCGCAAAGACGCACACTCCGGCCTCGGTGATGCGGAATGTGTGCAGCCCGGGCAGCGTGGGCTGCCCGCGCATTTTCATGATCTCGAGTTTGCGCACCATCGAGTTCCGCTCCACACTCTGCCGAAGCCAGATCAGGCCGTCGGCAACGGTGAAGACGGGATTCGCGTCGTTCTCGTTGAAGTACTCGCCAATGAGGAACGTCGTCGCCTGCCAGCTCGTCATCAACACGCCAAGCTGCTGCACGAAGTGCTGCAGTGTGTTGATCGACACACCCTCGTCCAGACTTGCCATCACCACCGAGCGGAACGAATCCACGAAGACCAGCCCTGGACCAACTGCGCGAACTTCCTCGACGATCCGGGTCAGCACTTTCTCCAGGTCACCACCAACGGCGTCATCGGTGAGGTCGATAAACCTCACCGATGTGTTGACCGCATCACTGTCGAAGAACGTGAACTGCTGTTGATAACGCAGCATCTTCAGCGGTGGCTCGCCGAGCACGGTGAAATACAGTGCCGGTCGCTCGGGTGACGCGAGCGCGAACATCATCTGATGCGCGAGGGTGGTCTTGCCGCACCCGGGCGGGCCCGCGATGAGGTTGAACGAAAACTCCGGCAGGCCGCCGCCGAGCACGCTATCGAGTCCCGGCACTCCAGTGGCGAGACGATTGATCGTGACCCTGGGCGTCATTCCGAGACATCCTGCGCGGCGTGGCCGTCAAATGGGTTGTTCCAGATCGCGTGGAGGAGGCGTTCCGTGAGTACGGCGCCCACCAGGCTGGCGAGCAAGTCGTGAAAGGTGTGCAACAGGACGCCGGCCGCAGCCCGCGATTCCAGCATCGGCTGCGTGGTGAAGTTCCGCCGGAGTTCGTCAAAGTCGATCTCCGTCAGCATGCTCTTGCCATGCGCATCGTTCAGCCATGCATACTCCCGCGACGTCAGATAGAGGCTTCGGCCGTGCAGGGCCGCAAGGCCACGCGCGCCGATGATCGGTGTGAGTGTATCGTTGATTTCACGCCACAGCATGACGACCGCGTCAGCGAGCTGATCGGCGTTCGCCTGGGACCCCGCGCGCTGCTCGAGAGCGGCAGCAATACGACGGCTCTCTGGGTGCGACATGGCATTTCGTCCGAACTGCGGGTGCACCCTGGCGTGCCCGCGATGGGCTGTCTCCATGGGGAAGGGCGCAACGAGAATGTAGCACTGCGGTCTGGCGCGGCGCTCCATGCGCATGCCGATGTGGCGGACTGATGGTGATACGGTCGGGGAGTCGAGGCGAATCCATGGATGCGATTCTGCCATCCGGACGTCGTGAGGCGAGTAGGGCGTGACGCAATTGCCCTGAACAGCGGTCGCGTGAGCATGATTCATGCTGTAGTTGCATGCTGTAGTTGGTTGAAGAACATCAGACATATGCCTCGAGCCTGAGGCCCCTTGGCGGACGAGGAAGGTGATCTCGTCAGTCGAAGGCGCGACCTGCGTCCCTTCGGGGCGGTGGATCGCGCCCTTTTCGTTTGGTCCCGCGAGGGACGCCGCTCGCGGCACGGTCGATTGTGCAAGAGTGCAGCGCACTGGCGCTCCATCGGGTGACGAAGCCCGCTGTGACAGATGTCGTACATAGATTCTTTGCGCGGACACACTGGGGGGGGCGGCAGCGGACATTCCGCAGCAGCCCCCCTCAGTGTTTGTGGTTCGGTGTGTGCGTCGGTTTGCGCCTCGGGAGCGCCTGACGTCCTCATCATGCTGGCCAGCACGCCAATGTGATGTCCTGCTGCTGCACTTCTGTCGTGTCGACGCCCTGTATGATGAGCCGCGCCGTGGCGACATTCCTGTAGTCGTCGTGCCTCACGTCATTTTCATGCATGGTGCGGCGCTGTTCACTTCCCTATCAGCGATGGTGGACAGCAACTCGTCGGCCTCCTTCTTTTCGTTGAGGGTCAACTCGAGGAACTCGGCGATGTCCGAGTGTCGCATCAGGGTGGCAAAGGCCAGCGTGCTGGCGTAGAAGGCGATTGTGTGGTGTTCCACGCGATGAGAGGAGGCAATGATGTCCGCGCTGCTCGCGGTGTCATCGCCGTCCTGGTCGAGCATCTGTGCGCCTTCCGTTAATAGCCCCTGCAAGCCTTTGCATTTCGTGCCGCGTGCGCTCAGGCCGAGTATGTCGAAGGTCACTCCGAGTCGCGCGACGTGTTTGTGCGTTGGCTCGAGGTGATGCCCGAAGGGCGTCCGCAGGCTCGGTGTCGCAGCACCGTTGACCATACCGGGACGTGCGGTCACCAGCTGCGTCTCCGCGCCGTGGAGGTCCTTCAGTTCTGCAATCATGAGATCGTGCATCGTGGCGAGTACCAATGATCCTCCTTCGGTCACGCACCCGATGCAGGAGGGTGTAATGCGAGCGGCGCGACGGAAGCTGTCGAGTCGTGAGAACTGCACTTGTCCGTACCAGCCGCGCGCCCGGAAATGCAAAAAGGCGCGATGGCAGTGCCTGAGGCACTACTCGCGCCTTCATCTCACGGGCCGGACGCCCGAGCGACAAGGCAGAAACCGACTGGGCCGGTTTCCACTATGATTGCATGATCAGTGTATGGTGACAGCAAGTCTCGCGCCAGACAGCGGTGCCAGATGTCTCGCCGCGGCATCGACGGCATGCACGGACGGCATGACACGGACTTCATGCGCCACAGCGTGACACGACGACCGCTTGCGCTGCGATCGCCCACGACGTTGTTTGTGCTTCGTGCGGTCAGCGCAACGCTGAACCGAGCATAATTCTTGGCGGACGAGACATCGGGCTCGTCAGTTGAAGGCGCGGGCGAATCCACTCGGTGGACTCGCGCGCGCTTTTCATTTCTCTGGTGCCGCGCACTCCATGGCGCGTCACACTACGAGGGCGCCATGGGAACCAGCTATATCTCGACGACCGACGGACCGCTCGCGGAAGAGCTGTCGGAACTCGCCGATGGCAGTATCAGTCTGTTTGTCGTCCTGCCGATTCTTCGGGAGATGTGCGTCTCCGACAGTCGCGCGGTGGCGCTGGCACGATTTGAAAAGTTGATCAGTGAACATCTCGCGCACCTGGATGGCATTCTCGGTGACGTGCTCCTGCGCCGCGATCACTGCGACGGTGATCTGACACGGTCGCTCTTTCGTTCGCTCACCCACCTCCGCATCCGACCGGCGTCGACGGCTCGTGATCTGGAGATTCTTGGCGTGGTGCAACAGGCGCAGGTGTTTCTGGTGGGGTCGTGCGGTTTCGCGCTGCGCTTCGCCCGCAGTGCACAGGCGGATGAGGCAGTGCGTGTACTCGAGGAATCGCTCCTCCGGCTTGGCGCGCAGGTCGGTCAGTACACGGTATCGGAGTATGTCAGCGAGCTGGCGTACGCCAGGCCGGGCACGGCAGCCTGAGGCGGCGACGCACCATGTTCCCGACCGGCAGGAGTATGGCGTGGAGTTGAGTCCAGCAGCGGCTTTCCGGGCCGTTCATGCGCTGCTGGCGTTCCGACCACGCCTGCTGGAGTGGTCCCGGGCCGTGGTGTCCGCACATGCGACACGATCAGTCGCATCGCTGCTGATTCTGACATCGACGGTAGCGCTCGTGGGGTGGGCCGCGGATATCGGCTGGCTGGTGCAGCCATTCACATCGTTTCCGCCGGCTCGTCTCGCAACCGCCCTCGGCATGCTGATGGTGGGGGCAGGGTTGTTTTCGTCCTCGTTTCGTCGCTGCGAATGGCTGGCCATTGGCTGTGCCTGCATCGCGCTGGTCATCGGATCGCTGCCACTCCAGCAGGCGCAGGGATTCAGTGCCATCGCGGATGCACTGGGTCAGGTGCCACCACCGCTCAGCGTGAACTGGCACGGCCAGCCACGCACGCTCATGGCGCTATCGAGCGCGGTCTTCGTGGCGCTGGGTGGAGTAGGCGTGCTGGCGATTTCCGCACGCCGTCGCGGCCTCTGGTCGTCCATCATCCTGGCCGCGGCTGGTGGGATCCTGATGCTGCTCGCATCGACCGTCATCGCCAGTCAGGCCATGGGGTTTCTGGATCGCATTGAATTCGGGCAGGTGCTGGACTCGGCCGTGCAGATGACCTTCTGTGCGATCGTGCTGGCAACACATTTCAGTGCGCTGGGCTGGAGCAAGCAGGCGGGGTTCTCGCCGCCGCCCGCCTGGCTCCCGTTGTCGGTTGGAGCGGGATCGCTGCTGACCGTGCTGTTTGTCTGGCGCGCCATGCTGTCGAGCGAGGAGTCACGACTCATCGAGCAAAGCCGCGTCGCAGCGCTGGCGACGCGTTCATCGGTGAACCGCCAGCTGCTGGTGGCACAACGCAACCTGCGACGCATGGCGCGGTACGGATGGGCGCTGGATTCAACCTGGTCGGAAGCTGCAACGCAGATGGTGGATGACGTCGAGGGTCTCGAAGCATTGGTCTGGGCAGACGGCAATGGCCACTCGCGCGCCAGTGATCGTCACACGTCGCCCTCTGCGGTAGCCTCCATCGAGGCCTCGCTGCGGATCCGGCTCGCCGTATTGCGGCGTCCGACTGATGGCGGATGGTTCGTGCCCGTGACGGGTGACCCCACGCGGACGATGATGGTCGTACCGCGCTGTGCGGCCGACCGCTGCACCGACCTGTTCGTCGGTGTGATCAACTCGGCCGGCGTGCTTGGTGCTGTGCTGTCTGACACCGTACTCGGGTTCGAGATGGCGATCGGAGACAGCTCGCGCTGGTTTCGCTCGTCCGCTCCGTTGCCGACGCTCAATCCCCAACGTCTGATGCGCCAGACACTGCTGTCCAACGGGCCCAACTGGCAGCTGGGCGTCTGGCCGTCGTTACGTACCGCGACGGTGACACCGTCGACGCTCAGTGATCTGGTGCTCCTGCTCGGGCTGGCAGTCTCCGTGCTGCTCACCATCGCGCTCCGCCTGGCCCAGTCACTGACGCAACTCGCCCGGCTCGAAGAGCGCGACCGGATCAATCATGCGCTGCAGTCCACCACCGATGGCCTGTGGGAATGGGATTTGCGTACCGGCTGCGTGGTGCGTTCACCAGTCCTCTGGGCACGCCTCGGCTACGGGACTCGTACCCCGCCACTTCGGATGCAGGATTGGCTGGCGCTCGTGCACCCGCTCGACGTGTCGAGGGTCGAATTGCGGTTGAAGGACCATCTGGAGAGCCGTTCCGAAGCCTTCGATGCGCAATATCGCGTGCGGAGCGCCGCAGGTCGATGGCATGACATCGTCGACCGTGGTTGCGTCGTCCTTCGATCGCCCGGTGGAACACCCCTGCGCCTGCTGGGAATGTTCGCCGATGTGACTGACCGGCGGCATGCCGAAGAATTGCTGCGGCAGGCAGAGACCATGAGCACGATGGGACGGCTCGCCGCGCGGATCGCCCACGAAATCAACAATCCACTGGCTGGCATTCAAAACGCATTCCTGCTGGTCAAGGACGCCATCCCGCCGACGCACCCGCACTTTGCGTATGTCGCGGCGATCGAACGCGAAGTGCAGCGCATCAGCCAGGTGACGCACCAGCTCTACGAGACGTATCGACCGGTGACGGAAACGAGCGCATACGCGCCGGTGCAGGCAGTCATCGGTGACGCCGTCGCCTCCCTCGCTCAGGTGAACCGAAACGTCGCCGTCGCAGTCAGCGTGGAACTGGGCGATGTCGCCGCTGTGGTGAAAATATCGAACAGCATTCTGCGACAGTGCGTGCATAATCTGGTGCAGAACGCGATCGAGGCCTCTCCCGAGGGTCATCGCGTCACCGTGAGCGGTGCGATCGTGGGTGATGATTTCGAGCTTCGGGTGCGCGACATGGGGCCCGGTGTCCCACTCGAGCTGCGCGAAAGTATATTTGAGCCTTTCGTCTCCACCAAGGCGTCCCATCTTTTCACTGGCGGCATGGGCCTTGGGCTTTCGCTGGTGCGCCGTGCATTGGATGCGGCGGGCGGCAGTATCGAGGTCGCCGACGCGGACGGCGGTGGTGCCGAATTCATTGCTCGCATTCCTCTGGCTGAAAGCCTCGTTCCCGGAGTCACTGTATGACGCGCGGCCGCATTCTGATCGCTGACGATGAACCGACGATTCTCGAATCCACCGCAGAGCTGCTGCGCCGGGAAGGGTACGACTGCGCGACGGCAAAGGATGGCATCGAGGCGCTCCAGCTGGTGGTGGATGAGCAGTTCGACCTGCTGATCACCGATCTCGAGATGCCAGGCAACGACGACCTGGCGCTCATTCGCCGAGTGGCGCAAGTGCGTGGCGGGCTGCCGGTGATCATCCTGACGGGTTTCCCGAGTGTCCGCTCGGCCGTCGCCAGTATCGAACTGCCCGTGGCTGCATATCTCACCAAGCCGGTGCAGTTCACCGAACTGGCCGATCGTGTGCATGCTGCCGTTACGCGATTCCGCTCGTTTCGTGCGATGCAGGACGCAGAGCTGCGACTGAATGACATGCGATCGCGCTACGAGCAACTCGCCACGCAGCGCGGCCCCGGTGCGCCGAGTGCTGATACCTTTCTGTCGCTGGCACTCCGCAACGTGATGGGGTCGCTGACCGACCTCGAGCAGCTCGGTCGCGCGCTGGCGGGTGCGCCGGTGGATGCCCACGCCTGCCAGATCATGAACTGTCCGCGCGGTTCACAGCTCACCTCGGCGATCGAGCATACGGTGGAAGTGCTCGAAGAAACGAAGCATGCGTTCAAGTCGAAGCAGCTGGCAGAGCTGCGCCAGAAACTCGAGCTGCTGCTGCAGTACAACTGACACCGTGCACACTCGCTCTGCACGGCCGATCTAGCACGAAAGTTGCACCTTGTTTGGTGCGTGAGTACAGCGTTCCTGACATCGGGTCAGGGAGCCTTGCCGGACGAGATCAAGATCTCGTCAGTCGAAGGCGTGATGGAGTTCCGTACCGGAACTCGGTCACGCCTTTTTTGTTTCTCAAAACGTGCAGAGGAGTCGCCATGAACTGGGATACCATCGAAGGCAACTGGAAGACCGCCAAGGGCAAAGTGCGTGAGCAGTGGGGCAAGCTCACCGATGATGATCTGGATGTCATCGCCGGCAAGCGTGATCAGCTCGTGGGCATGATCCAGCACCGCTACGGCAGGGGGAAGGAGGCCGTGGAGAAGGAGGTTGACGCGTATGAGGCGCGTGAAGCGAGTGAGCCAACCCATTCACAGACGAGCTGAGGAGACAGTCATATGCTGCGCTGGGCTTTCGCGTTTCTCGTGCTGGCGTTGATCGCCGGAATCTTCGGGTTCGGTGGTGTGGCTGCGGCGTCGGCAGGCATCGCCAAGACCTTGTTCATGGTGTTCGTGATCTTCGCCGTGATCGCGCTTCTCGTCGGACTGATTTCCGGCCGAAAACTGACGACGTAGTACCGGCACACCATTTCACAGGCCCAGGCGGAGTGCGCAGTCCACCGCGGTGATGGCACTGCGTCATGGCCTGTGAATTCCGCCTGGTTCGCTTTCCGCAGACGCTGACCGGCGCGTACCCGCATCCAGCGAGCCTGCGACGAGACGCTGCATGTTCTGCAGTGATTGGACCGCGAATCGTGCCTGCAGGCGACGCCCGACCAACCGAAACCCGAGACGATGAACGGGATTGGCGATATGGCCGGTCTGGGAGAAGGAATGAATCCTGAACCGGACGAGTCCAGTGGTGATCGTCTTGATGATTTCGAACGAGATCTCGCCACGCTCGATATGTCCGGCGAGCGTCTGATAGCTGTATCCCCACGCGTGCTCCGGGCCAGCGGTCCCATCGCGTGCTTCATCGATGACGCGACTCACGCGCACGGGAAGCTCGAACCGCATCCACAGGTATGTCGCGGTCAGCAGCATCGCACGATGCTCGAGTGGTGCGAGGGGGTCGAAGCGACCGCGAATGAGCCGCGGAGGCGGGAACGAGTAGTCCGCGAGAAACCGACATGCCGTCGCGAACGATCCATCCGGCAACGGTGCGCCCGGCTGTTCCGCTGGGAGCTGAATCTCCCGCGCATCGACGTGCCAGCCGGCGGCAGCCACGTAGCTGTCGCGTTTCGCCAGGTCCACGGTTGGCTCCATCCGTGCGATAGCAGCCAGCCGTGCAACGAGGTGCTCGTCGAGCAGAGCCGGATCAGGCATCGAGTCCAGGCAAGGGAGGTATGTCTTCGACGGCGATCTCTTCGGTGGCGATTCGGACCTCTGGTGTGTGGTCCATTCCTGCAAGCGCACTGAGACGCTGGAGAAAGGTGATCCAGACTTCGGTCTGCATCTGCTTGCCAACGCCGAGGGTCCCGTACGCCAGTGCGACAACCGAATCGCGCGCTCGCGCCCACGACTCGATCAGCACCTGCAGGGTCTCGGTGAATTCGCCGGTCTCGGCCACACTGAAGGTGATGTGACCTGCCTCCGGGTGTCCATCCAGCGTGACCAGTGTGAACTGCCGAGGCGTGGATTCGATCACGCGCACGCGGCCGTTCCATGGGCCCAGCATCGTGATGTCATACTCATCGCCCACGCGCGCGAGCCCGTCGCTGCCTTGCGACTTCTCGAAATGGGCGAGCGCGGCCGGCGCGAGTGCGGAGAGGTTGCGTTGCAGTGTGCGCAGCAGCGCCGACGCAGGGAGGGTGCAGCCGGTGATCAGTACGTCGTAGCGCCGGTGGACGAGTGGCCCGCTGCCGGCGGGTGCGAGTTGCGCATGGGGCGTGATTTCGGCCGCGCGACTGCTGATGGTAGGCGGCGCACCAGCCCTCGAGCGCTCAGTTCCACCACGCGACAGTGTGCGCTCGATGCGTGGCGCCGATATCCGTCGCCAGACTAACGCCAACAGGCTCAGTGAGCCGGCCGCGAGCAGGAGCGGAACAGCGAGTGAAACTGGTTCGCTCGGTCGTGGTCGGATGTGGCGCATGCTATCGCTTCCTGCGGAAACAGGTGGACGGGCGCGCGAGATGCCCTCTCAGCTCGGTGCAACAGGCGGGACGTCGTCGGACACGTCGCGGCATGGCGGACGTTACGGCAGATATTGGGTCAGAATCTTCTCGATGTCGCTGTACTCCACGGGTTTTGTCAGGTGGCAATGAAAACCAGCCGCCAACGCGCGTGCCTTGTCGTCGGGGCTCCCGTGTCCGCTCAGTGCGACGAGCGTGATGCCGGCAAGGCCTGGATCCGCGCGAATGATTCGAGCGGCATCGTACCCGTTCATTCCCGGCATGCCGATATCGAAAAATGCCAGATCAGGCCGGAACGACGCCATCAGCTCCAGCCCAGCCCGGCCACTGTGTGCGGTGCTGGTCAGATGACCCGCAAGATCGAGCGACAGCGCGAGGGTGAGTGCAGCATCGTGATTGTCGTCCACAACCAGTACACGACGGCGATGTGCCTCACCGCCAGGCAACGCTGACCGATCACGTGGTGCCGGCCGCTCCGCTCTGACGTCCGCCTCGCACTCGACGGGCGTGTACAGAGGAAGTCGGAGCATGAAAGTGCTGCCCATCCCCAGTCCCTCGCTTTGGACAGTCACACTGCCGCCATGCAGCGCGGCCAGCGAGCGCACCAGTGGGAGGCCGATGCCCAGGCCACCAGGTATGACATCCAGAGATGGCGTCAGCTGGGCATACATGGTGAAGATGGCTTCCAGATTCGCACGCTCGATCCCGATACCATTGTCCGTCACTCGGATGATGGCGTCCCCCTCGGTGCGCGTCAGTGCGATCTCGATACGGCCATTCCTCGACGTGTACCTCGCCGCGTTGTTGAGCAGGTTGATCACGATCTGGCACAGGCGAACGAGATCGCCATTCACCCGGATTGGTTCTGCCGGAACGCTGACATGGAGCGTATGGCTGGCGGCGTCGATCAACGGCCTGCTGGCATCGATGGCCTGCTCGATGACCAGTCCAAGGTCGACTGGCGCGAAGCGAATCTCGACCTTTCCACTATTGATCCGGGAGATTTCGAGCAGGTCATCCACCAGTCGGACGAGGTGTCTGAGCTGGCGCTCCATCGTCCCGATGGCCTGTCGGGCAGCCGGACTGTCTGAGGGTGCGGTCGAGAGGATCATGAGGCCCATCGAGATCGGAGCCAGCGGGTTGCGCAGCTCGTGTGCGAGTGTGGCCAGAAAATCAGTTTTACGGCGATTCTCTACGCGCATTATCTGCTCGATTGCCCGGCGGTCGGTGTCGTCGTGAGCCACGCACAGGACGGACTCGACGACGCCGAACGCATCGAACTCCGGCACCATCGTGGCAGCGTAATGCTGCTCCGGCGACGACAGGTCGAGGCTGAACTCGAACGACGCGGGCGTTCCGGACCTGAAGACCTCCAGCAGCGCCGCATCCCGCGCCACGTGCTCCAGCCCGAGTTCACGATGCGTCCGCCCCAGCAACGCGGACCGCGGCATGCCCATCGCCTTCACGGTCGCGGCATTCACGAAGATATGGCGCAACGCCCGATCGTACCGTGTGAGGAGATTCGGGGTGTTGTCTGCAATCGCCAGAATTTCACGCTGTCGTTGCCGTAATTCGCGCGTCATTGCCCATCGTTCCGAGGCGGACTCGATGGTGCGCACCAGGCCATGGGGGGTCATCCAGCGTTTGCCGATGTAGTCTTGCGCACCGGCACGAAGCGACGTGCGCCCGGTTGTTTCGGTATCGTCGCCCGTGATCACCACGACAGGGCATCGCGCGACGCCGTCCCCGGCCGTCATCGCAGCGAGAAATTCCAGCGCATTCATGTCCGGCAGGTTGAAGTCGAGCAGCAGACAGCACGGTCCGTCGATTGCCGCTGCAGCATCGCTGACGGCGAGAAGACCAGAGGCGCCCGTCTCCGCCTCGATGAACCGATAGCGGTGCACCGACCCGACCAGCAGCATGCGCCGCATCTCCGCGCGGTCGTCCACGTTGTCGTCGACGATGACGATCGGCCACACCGCAGCGGTCATGTGACGGGCACCGTGCGGGATGGACAGATGACTTCGCTCAGCCAGTAGCGCAAAATGGATTCGATCGACCGGAGGTGGTCCGGATACCGGATCGACTTGGTGTGATAGGCGTTCGCACCGTACAGGTAGCAGAGGTCGACATCACGCGGATTCGTGGACGTCGTCATGATCACCACCGGGATGCGCCGCAGCGCAGGATCGAGCTTGATGACTCGAAGGGCCTCGCGCCCACCCGTGCACGGTGCATTGAGGTCCATGATCACGAGTGACGGAAGGTCTACCGTGTTGCGCGCAAGGAAGGCCACGCAGGCGTCGCCGTCAGTGACGCGACATATCTCGACGGCAAAGTCGAGGTGACGTACTGCCTCACACATGGTGTCGAAGTCGTCGTCCGAGTCTTCGAGGATCACGATGCGTTCAACGGCTTCCCGCAGCAGCATGTCAGCGCCCTGCCGCCTGCTCAAGCGTGAACCAGAAAGTGGTCCCCTGGCCGGGGATCGAATCGATCCAGATCTCGCCGCCGTGACGCTGCACCAGCCGCTTCACGATCGTCAGCCCCGCACCGGTGCCGCCACCGTAGTCGTCACGCGTGTGCAGGCGTTTGAACATGTTGAACACCTGATCGATATGACGCGCTTCAATGCCGATCCCATTGTCCCGAACGAAGTACGCCGTCTGGCCACTGGTGCCGGCCGGATATCCCGGCGATGGCGCGTGCGCGTCCACGAATCCCACTTCGATCAGGCACACGGGTTTGTCGTTGTACTTGAGCGCGTTCGAGAGCAGGTTGGTGAAGATCTCACGGACACGAATCCGGTCGCAGGTGGCGCTCGGAAGACGCCGGGGCACGTCGATCGCATTCGGTCGCTCGCCGCGGCGTGCGTCGACGATCTCGATCGCCTCCGCGAGCACGCTGTCGAGGTCCACCATCTCCATGGTGAGAGCCATCCGCCCGACTCGGGAGAAATGCAGCAACGAGTCCAGCAGGGAGTCCATGCGCAGTGTCAGCCGCATGAGCCGTTCCAGCTTCCGGTGGTGCTCCGGCCCCTGCAGCGAGGCGTCATTGAGCAGCTGGTGCGCATACTTGTAAATGCCCCGCAGCGGTTCCTTGAGATCGTGGCTCGCGACATACGCGAACGCGTCGAGCTCATCGTTGCTCTGCACCAGCTCCGTATTCAGATCAGTCAGGAGTTCTGCGCGGCTCAGGACGAGCTCCATGACGAGCGTTCGGAAACGCAGTGCCATGTCGAGTTCCACCGCTTGCCAAGGCAGCGAACGCCCGGAAACGGACTCGAGGAACAGCTCGAAGCTGCCCCGTGGTGTGAGACGATGCCCATGTGGGCCAGGCACGGTTGGCTTGTCCTGCGGATTGCCGGCCCATCGGATCGACTGAGACGTCTCCGCACGGAACCAGAGCATCAGACTGCGTCGGCTCCGCGACAGCGGGAGGGCCAGGACGCCGCTCGCAACCGCCATCAGCGATTCTCCAGCGGGATACGCTTCGGTCAGCCGATCCGTGGCATAGATCGGCCGGTCCGGCGATTCGAACTCCGTTCGCGTGGCCACCCACTGCGCCAGCCGATCGAGATCGTCGTTCTCTGGCGTCGCCCCGACCCGCAACCAGCGGCCATTGGCATACATGGCAGCGCCCGTTGCGTCGATGGCATCGAGCAGTGTCGGCGCACTCTCCGTCATCGCCGACAATCCGCCGCCCTGCGCCGCCTGCGAAATCAGCTGCTGATGAGTCACTTCGAGTTTCAGGCGATATGCGAGGCGCTCCTGGGCCTCCACTGCCTGGTGCTGCAGCGAGACGATCTGGGCCAGAAACTCGCAGGCGGCACGCACCGGGAGCGGCAAGTGCGCCGGCCCGGAGTAGGAATGCCCGGCGATCAGTCCCCACAACTCGTCCCCGTGCCGCAGCGACATGGTGACCCCTGCGGTGACCCCCATGTTCCTGAGGTATTCCGTATGCATGATCGACAGTCCGCGCAGTGCGCAGTACGTCATGGTCAACGGCAGACCCGAGTCCGGGTTGACCAGCGGCACGAGCTCGGCGAGTCCACCGTCGACATCCGGCGTCGGACGAATCCACAGCTGCCTGAAGATCGCCCGGGCAGGCGCCGGGATGTCTGCCGCCGGATAGTGCAGCCCCAGCCACGATGTCAGGCCATCGCGCCGGCTTTCAGCCACGATCTCACCATGCCCGTCCTGGTGAAATTTGTACACGAGCACCCGGTCGAAAGACGTCAGCTCACGGAACTCCTCGGCCACGATCGTGCAGAAATGCTGCAGAGTCGTGGCACCGCGCAACCGGCCTACCGACTTCTTGACCAGCTCGTATCCGTCTTTCGGAGCGACACTCGCGCGCGTGATGGGCTCGAACTCGACGATCGCGACGCCATCGATCGTATGCACCGTGACGTCGAGCGGCGGCGCATCCCCACGCGGTTCCGTCGTGAACGCGTACAACGGATTCGCCTGCGCCGCGTCGCCTGCGATGAGGTTTCGCAGTCGACTCTCACCCGAAACGCCGACGACCTGACTGATTGGTGCGCCGAGTACCTGGTCAGGGGCCAGTCCAAGCAGCGTGGCGGAGTTTTCGCTCGCCTGAACGACCACCAGATCTGCACACCGCAACACGAGCAATACCCCGTGCGACTGAATGCATCCGGGCGTTTGCGAGGGCTCCGCATCGCAGTTCGCGAGCGAAAGGCCGTGACGCTTGATGCTATACGGCCCCTGCTCCCAGGGTGTCGATCCCGTGTCCAGCTCTGGCGCGCTCACGTAACACTCCCCGCCGCACACCACGCGCGCAATGCACGGAAGCTTGCGATCGCCGAGGCGACGACTTCATCCTGGGTCTCCTGCGTGTCGAAGCCAGTGAATGCTACGCGGAACGCCTTCCACATCTCTCCGGTTCGCGGTCCATCGCCGGTGAAGAAGCGCGCACCGGATTCTGGCGTCACACAAAGCGTGCGCTCCAGATGACGGCTCAGAACCTGACCGCCGAGCGTGGCACCTTCCATCACGTACAGGCATCCGAGGCATTGAGCGGCGGTCGAGAGCGGTGGGAGCTCGAGACACATCGGCAGCGTGTCGGGCGTCGGAAGCCCAAGCGCGATGAGATCCGCGCGAAGCAGCGGCTCACGTGGACGAAGCAACAGGAGCGCCTCGACCTCAGCGGACACAGTCACACGCGTGAACTGCAACTCGACCGGCCGATAGAAGCCGAAGAACCGTTCGAGGATGCTCCGGTACTCTCCGATCGACAAGTGATCACGCATCAGATCGAGCGTCTGCTCGATCGCGGTGTGCTCGCTCTGCGTCTCGGACCGAAGGCGGCCGAGTACGCCAGTGTTCGGAGTCGAAATATTTGACATCTGAGTCGTCATCTCTCGCGATAGCGGGTCAGAACGGGTCGAGGACACGACGGCGGAAGCCTACCGCTCGGGACGCAGCAAGGGCGCGCACGCGCAGGCGCGCAACATAGCCAAAGCGATGACTCACCCGGAAGCAGAGCGATGCCCGTCACCGTGCCTGGCCGTGTGGTGGTCGATATTCGGATCACACCTTCGAATCGAGTCACTCGGCGCCGCCGGGCGCCCGCTTGCCGCACAAGTGCTTTGGCCTGCAGACGCGTGGTCAGCGTTCGGTTCGCCATGCTACGCGGATCGCACAATCGAGGCCACGGCCAGTGCGTCGAGCGAGAATTCATCCAGCTCGCGCTTGAGACGTCGGTTGCTTTCCTCAAAGAGTGCGACCGCTCCAAAAGACGCCACATTGCCGTAGTTCATCGCAGAGGTGAGACCGTGCAGTATGGCCTCCAGTCGATGAACCTGCCGTTGTGCGTCGAGCATGCAGCGCTCAATGGCGGCCTCAGGCAAGAGAATGGACTCAGATGACGAAACTGTGCCGTTGGAAAAGTGGATGAACGGCGGTTCGTCCCCGCTTGATTGCAGGCGAAGGTCGTAACCCATCGAATTTTGCTCCTGTTCTTGAAGAAACATCGAAAACCCAGAGAGGGACAAAACAAAAAAGCGCGAACGGCCAAAAGGGCCATTCGCGCCATCGTCTCTCGAGCCGCTGCGCTCGCTCGACCTGGCCTGCGCGAACTGAGCGCAGCATGCTGCATACGACAGAAAGGGTAGCGCTCGCCGCCGCGTTCCGCAAGACGGAGTCGATCTCGCGGATCGCGCGCGACTCACTTTCCGGTGCAGTCTTGCCGGAGCGAACCCAACCCCGCGCTGATGTACGGTGGCCTATGGACACTGAACGCCTGGTGAGCTTGACGTCTGATGCCAATCGCCATACTCTCATCGCAGCCGGAAACGAAACGGCACTTTTGAACGTCGTAGCGACGGGATCTCGGATCTCTCTGTTGACGGCGCACGAAACACCATCCGGTGTTCGGGCGCCGTTTTTCTGTTCATGGACGAGCGGTATGGGTTTTGTTCTCGAAGGAATGCTCGGCTTCCGCCGCCGGCTCGTGCGATCGGTTGATCGCGCAGCCGATCCAGTGCGGCGTGCGCCGAACGTCCAGGCCCACTCGAAAGCTGTGGTTCTGAACATGTGGGGCGACGGAGCGAGCTTTTTTGAAGGCAGCGTGCTGATCTGGTAGTGAACCACAGCGACATGCGTCGCAGCCCGCCAGCGAGGCACGTTTCGGCCTTCGCCCTCGGCGAATGCCGTGGCTTCGGTGACTGTTTCTGCTCGCGAAGGTGTCTTCCTGATCGAACTCGGCATCGTGCTGATCTGGGCAGCAACGCGGCCGTTGTTTCACTACCCAGAAGGGTGGCAGATCTTGATCAATACGAGAACGACAATCATCACCTTCCCGACGACATTCCTGCTGCAGAGCTCGCACGCATGTGATTCACGGGCGATTCACCTCGAGCTCAACGAGCTCCTGTTCGCGGCAGGCGCCGCACGAAATGCAAACGTGGTTGTGGGGAACCTGCCGGATTCCGAGTTCGACCAACCTCGGTCGGAGTTCGCGGTCCTCGCAGGCAAGCAGCAAGAGGGCGGGCGTGGAGAGACAACATGGTGCAACTGAGGCCTGTGGGGCAGATGGGCATCAGCGGAGACCAGTTACTGGCCAGTGACGACCACAGCGGGGAACTCTGTCAACCCGCGGGAGATCAGCAGTTGGAACCCGTAGCTCGCGTACAAAGCCTTCAGGTGGCCTCGACACGTTTGCACCGAAACCGAGATGGGTGGCGCGAGCTCTGGCAGGGGCTGCTGCTGTTGTTCCAACGCCCACGCAGGATGTTCTGGTGATTCGCGCGTCAGTGCGCGCGAAGCGTTTTATAGCCGGTCGTGCGCTGTCGTCAATTTCCGGCGACTGAGCCGCGAATCTCCTACTTTCTTCTGAGGACGCCAGACAATGAGTAAGCTGCTGCGGGGGTTGGCCGCGGGCTACGGTGCAAAGAAGCTTGGGGGTGGCTGCTTCACGACAGCCCTCATCTTCCTGATTCTCTGGTGGGCGCTTGGTCAATTCGACGTCTTCCGTTGATCTGACTGATTCACGGCGATTTTGGATACCGCGCTCATTGTTCGCACGGCGGGCAGAAGGCCTGAGCGACTCAGGAGGTTTCAGTGCGCCCGACATTCTCACGAATATCTGGCCCATCTCTTGCCTCGAATGTTTATGACAAGTAGTCGATAGTCGGACTGTACTGCTGGGCTGGCTGACCATTCGGGTCATTCATCGTCGGCGTTGTGAACGCTAGTCCTCGTTCATGGCGCCATTTTTGTTTTGCACGCCAGGAGAGATCAATGAGTAATCATGGTGGAGACATTCTATCTGACGCTGAGAGTTACATGGGAGACGCCGGGCGATCTGCCGGAAAAGCTGCAGGACACCGAATGGACGGCGCGGTGGATGCGGTGTCTGATGTCCTGGAGCGGGGGAAGGATGGGTTGCGTGACAGGGCGCGAGACGCTGGCGATTCGCTGCATCGGGCAGGACGGGGCGCGGCCAGGTCGTGGAGTGAATCGGTCGACTATTTCCGCGCGAGCGACGCACGGGACATCGTCACTGACGCCCGCAACTGGGCACAGAAGCACCCCGGAAAGTCACTCATCGCAGTCGCCGCGATCGGATTCTTCGTCGGGCGCGCTCTTCGGAAAGACGACTGATGTCGCCGGCGCCCGCGTCGGCCGATTCCCTCATGGGCGCACTGAAAGAAGTGCTCGCGCAGTCGGAGCGCGTTGCAAAGGCGGAAGTGCGGCTCGCCATTGCCAATTACACTGATCGCTCTCGCCTCGGCGCGCGGTGCCAAACGCAGCGTCATGCTGCCGGTCAGCGCGCCCTTTCACTGCGCGCTGATGCAGCCGGCAGCGGACGAGATGGCGGAGGCGCTGGTTGCCGTTCCGCTGATCCAGCCGTTGGTGCCGCTGATGGCGAATATCACCGCAGCGCCGGTCAGCGATCCGGATACGATCCGCGATCTGCTGGTGGAACAAGTGACCGGCATGGTGCGTTGGCGCGAAAGCGTACTCGCAATGAAAGCAGCGGGCGTCGAACAGATGTTCGAGCTTGGCGCCGGCAAGGTATTGAGCGGCCTGGTGCGGCGGATCGATCGCGATCTGGCGGCGCAGGCGGTAGGCGAACCCGCCGATATCGAGGCGGCGCTCAAGCTGCTCTGAATTGTTGCAGAACCGATAGCGGACGAGGATGGCAGGGCATGTTCGATCTGACGGGTAAACGGGCGCTGGTCACCGGCGCTTCGGGCGGCATCGGCGGCGCGATTGCGCGCGGCCTCCACGAGCAGGGCGCCATTGTTGCGCTCTCGGGAACGCGGCGGGAGGCGCTCGAGACGCGCGCGAATGCCCTGGGCGGGCGCACGCATATCCTGCCGGCCAATCTCACCGACGCCGGCGCCGCCGACAAACTGATCGGCGGCGCCGGCGTCGGTGAGATTGGCCGGCAGGATATGCGTGCGCCCGCCCAGGGCATTCGCG
>ENA-ORBV01001675-ORBV01001675.1-microbial-mat-metagenome-genome-assembly--contig:-NODE-1675-length-48583-cov-7.162970_pt1 | contig 48583 bp, 42 predicted proteins | sample MGYA00237777_ERZ505514 | MGnify/ENA primary metagenome ERZ505514 (study PRJEB26160, sample SAMN06269048) | microbial mat metagenome | isolation source: Oligotrophic lake microbial mat | place... | reverse complement strand
AATGATACGGCGACCACCGAGATCTACACCTCTCTATTCGTCGGCAGCGTCAGATGTGTATAAGAGACAGCCCATGGCTCCTGCCCAGCCGGCTCCAGCGCCCGACGAGCCGGGAGACATTCGCATCGCGCCGGCCGTGGCCGGGCCGACCACGCCGGACCAGCAGCAGTTCGATCTGGCCAGCGGGCTGTATACGCGCAAACAATACGAGGCCGCCGCCGCCGAGTATGAGCGCTATCTCGGTGTGTATGCCGGCGGTTCGGGCCGTCCTGCCGCCCTGTTCCGACTCGGCGAATCCTACCGAAACCTCGGGCGCGACGAGGCGGCCCGAACCGCGTTCGAAATGTTGATTGGCGAATTTCCATCGGGCGAGATCACCGGGTCGGGCGCCTACCGGCTTGCGGAGATGGCCATGCTCCAGCGCGATTACCTGGGGGCGCTGCCGCTGTTCAGGCGGGCGGCCGACAGTTTTCGCAATGAGGAGCTGGTCGCTGCGGCCCGCTTCCGGGAAGCCCGTTGCCTCGAATTGCTGAAGCGTCCCGAGAATGCCCGGATCGCCTACCGCGGCGTTCTTCAACTCAAAGGGTCGGCCCCTCATCGTGAGGCCGCACGATTCGCCCTTGCGACCCTCGCGCTCGAAACGGGGCGCAGGGACGAGGCCATCGATTACCTGCGTGAACTCGCCGATCAAGCCGCTCAACCCGAGGCGAGGATCGAGGCCTCCGTGCGGGCCGCGACGCTTCTCGGTGAATCCAACCGGATCGATGCCGCCTCCGATCTCTTTCTCAAGGCGCTCAACATCAAGGCCGCGAAGCCGGGTCAGTGGCACAACCTCGCAAAGCTGGGTCTGCTACGGATCGATTTCATGCGGGGACGCTACAAGGAAGTCGCCGCCTCGTGGTTCGCCGAGACTTCGTGGCCGGACGACACCCGTGCCGAAGCGATGTTGCTCGCAGCCGATGCGCTTCGTCGGTTGAAGGATTACCAGCGCGCGGCCGGAGTTTATCAGGCGTTGCTTCGAGATTTTCCCGACGGGGTTCCGGCCTCGGAAGCCGGGTATCAATATCTCATCTGCCTCTATCACACCGAGAGTTCCGACCTGCCCGCCGCCATTGAAGCGTTCCTGAAACGGGAACCCTCCACGGAGAACGCCGCCCGCGTGCACCTGCTCAAGGCAGAGGTGTCCTACAAAGCCGGTGACCACGCCACCGCCGCCGACGCCTACGGGGCCGCGCTCGCCGCCCGCCTGCCGCCCGATCTGCGGCCGCAGGCGCAGTTCCGCCAGGGATGGTGCCGCCTCCAGACCGGGAAGCCCGCCGAGGCCGCGGAAGCATTCGGTGCCTTGCTCCGCGATTTCCCAAAGCACGCATTGGTTCCAGCGGCCCTCGCCCAGCGCGGCATCGCCCTGCAGCAGCAGACCAAGTACAAGGAGGCCCTCGCCGACTTCGAGGCAGTCATCGCCCGCCACGCGTCCGCCCCGGAACGAGAGGTCGCGCTTCAACAAAAGGCCCTCATCCTCGGCCAGCAACAGAACAGCGCCGGCATGCGCGAAACGTTCGAGCGGCTCCTGCGCGAATACCCCAAGACGACCGGGGCCGCGCAGGCGAATTACTGGATCGGATGGGCGGCGTTCGAAGCCAAGGATTACAAAACCGCGCTCGGAACCCTCGACCAATCCCGCAAGCTGGACCCGGCACAGTATGAGGAGCGGGCCGGGCTGCGCGTCCTGCTTTGCCATTTCTATCTGAGCGACCAGGCCAATGTGACGCGCGAAGTGGATGCCTGGCTGAACAACAACCGGGGAGGCAAGCTGCCCGCCGAAGTCCTGCGATGGAGCGGGGTCGGAGCGCTGCAATCCGGCGATGCCGGGACCGCCGAGCGTCACCTCGCCGTGCTGACCGGGCCCGACCGTGTCCAACCGGCCGACGCAGAAGTCTGGCTGGCACTCGGGCGCGCCCGCGTCGCCCTGGGCAAATGGGAGGCCGCAGCCGACGCGCTCCAGAAACATGCCGGGCTTGCCAGCGAACCGGCCGATCAGGCGGCCGGCCAACTGGGGCTCGCCGAGGCACGGCTCGGCGCAGGAAATTACGACGCCGCTGCGGCGGCCATCGAAAAAGCGCTGCGCTTCCAACCCGAGGGACGCATGAACGCCGAGGCCCGGATGCTTTCCGGCCGACTCGAGATGAAACAGGCACGCTACGCCGAGGCAGCGAAGTCTTTCCTCAATGTGGCGCTGCTCCACGAGGATGCCGAGCTCACCCCCCGCGCCCTCGATAATGCGCGTCTCGCCTACGCCAGGGCAGGAAACGCCCCCGAAGCCGCGCGGCTGCTCAACCAGCTCAAGACCCGCTACCCCGAGTACCGCCCGGCAGTCCCGTGACCGCCGACGTCACCTCCGGCTTCCTCAGAGTCGTCACGGAGCGTCCATGCCCACACTCACCAGAGCCGCTTCCGATCGATGAAGATCTGGTGCCACAATTCAAGGATCACCAGGCACATGACCTGCTTGAGATAAAGGAACTCACGGGTCTCCATCCGTTCCAGAAGCATTCTCACCGCCTCCCAACGGAAGTAACCGCGAGCTGTCACCCGCTCTTCCGTCAGTGTCTCCGAGAGCAGTTGATGGAACTCGGGATGTTCGAAGAAAAATTCCATCGGGAAAAAGAACGGGTTCTTCGGTCGATTCGTCACCGCGGGAGGCAGTAACTTCGCCGCCAACCGGCGCTCGATGATCTTGTCCTTCGTCCAGGTCCCCTTCAACCGGGGCGGCACGCGGAAACCGGTCTCGATCAGATTGTGATCCAGAAACGGCAGCCGGATCTCGAGCGAATGCGCCATCGTGTTCTTGTCCTGGCGGATGATCGACCAGTCCTGCAACCACTCGTCCCACTGCAGCGCCAGCATCCGATCGTGGAAACTTCCGTGCTCGATTCGGACGGGTGGCACCCAGTCCTCACTCGCCTGGGCCTTGAGTCCGTCCGTATACAGGTCTCGTCGCGTCTCCGTGCCGAACACGGTCTTCAACGCCACATAGTTTCCGAACAGGGTGCGATTGGGGTAACGCTCGAAGAACTCAACAAACCGGGCTTTGCCCTCGTTGCCCAGATCCGCGGGGAAATGAAAGAACCGGTCGAGCACACCGACCGGCGTCGCCCGCAGGATCGGCAGCGCGGCTCCCCGATGCAAAAAACCGGGCACCCGTTGGTGGTAGAACTCTGCCATCTGAATGACCTTGTGGAACGAGTATCCCGCAAAAATCTCGTCCGCTCCCTCCCCGCCCACCGTCACCTTGAGATCGTTTGCGGTCCGCCCGGCCAACTTGTCGAACGCGATGATGAGCGCGTCCCCCACCGGCCGGTCCATGTGCCAGACAATCTTCGCAAGTGACGGGAAATCCTCGTGGCCGCAGTGGACCTCGTGATGGTCGGTGCCCAGCAACCGCGCCGTTTCCGCCGCGTCGCGCGTCTCGTCAATCGGCGAGTTGAACCCGAGCGAGTAGGTCTTGATGTTCGGGTTGTGCTCGCGCATCAACGCCACCACAAGCGAACTGTCGACGCCCGCGCTCAGATACGCGCCCACCGGCACATCGCTGCGCATCGCGATCTTCACCGCTTTCCGAAACTCCGCTTCAATTCGTTCGAGCGATTCCTCCTCCCCCATCTGCTGCGCGGGCTCCACCACGGGCACATCCCAATACCGCTGGAACTGCGGCTCCCCATCCTTCGGCAGGAACATCCAATGCGCGGCCGGGAGCGTGAACACCCCGCGGAACATCGTGCGCGGCTCAGGCACGTACCGGAGCGCGAGATACGCGTCAATCGCCGGGACGTTGCATTCCCGAGGCACATGATCGCACTCGAGAATCGCCTTCACCTCGCTGGCGAAAACAAAACGCCCCCGGTCCCGCCACCAGTAAAATGGCTTCTGCCCGCACCGATCCCGCGCGAAAAAGGTGTCGCCCGTCCGGAGATCGTGCAGCGCGAACGCGAACATCCCGTTGAAACGGTTCACGCAATCGCGCCCCCATTCCTCGAACGCATGCACGATCACCTCGGTATCCGAGTGCGTGCGGAATTGGTGCCCTTTCGCGGCCAGTTCCTCCGCCAACTCGACATAATTGTAGATCTCGCCGTTGTAAACCACGGCCAGCGTCCGTTCCTCATTCCAAATCGGCTGATCGCCCGTGCTCAGATCGATGATCGCCAGGCGCCGCATGCCCATCGCAAAGCGGCCGTTGACCAACCGCCCCTCCCCATCCGGCCCGCGGTGACGAATGGCATCGCCCATCCGACCGAGCAATGCCCCATCCTCAAACCCCGCATATCCGTAAATCCCGCACATGATGAAAAGGATGCATTACACCCGGCGCCCGTCGGGGCGGGAAGGAGAAAGCGCGGAGGCAGGCGCTCGGCAGCGCCGTCCGCCCGTGCGTCGGGAGCCACAGACGCATGAGGCCGGAGAGTGAGGGGGGATGCCCTCCGCAAGTGCCGGAAGCTCCGGCGTCATGCGGAAGGAGACTTTCGCCCCCACCGCCCGGGCTCGAACTTCAAGCAGGCAGAGCTGCATGGCCCGGCAAGCTCGCTCCGAGGCCATCATTCGATCTGGTAAAGATCGGGCATTGGGCTGCCGGCGGAGGGCACCCATCGGACTCCGCTGGGCGGAGGAGCCTCAGTGTCAACCCCGGCGGGATCGTCGATCAACTGGCCCTTCGTTACCAGAGAGGCGTGGCCATCACAAAAGAGCACATAGGCACGGGCATCCGGACTCGGAGCGCGCTCGCCCCGCCGGAAGATCACCTGCGACGGCATCGCTCCCGGGTCGGCACCGGAAACTTCCGCGAGAAACACGGTTTCGGCGGGGTTTTCAAGCGCGTGAATCCGCAACCGCGGCGACTTGGGTGCGGGATGCAGAAACCGGTTCATTCCGTAACCAAAAAAAGTCTGACCGGGCGGAGGACTCTCCCCCTTTCGGCTGAGTGGGTCCACCCAGAGCGAACGGGTGCCCGGTTGCGGACGCTGGTCCATCGGAACCGAAGCGAGGCTTGGCTGGGCAAGATATGGAGGGAGAAGATTGTACCAGGCCGCTTCGGCGGAAAGGTCGGGCTGGCGGGGTCCAACCTCCGGCAGCGTGTGATTGTTCTCAATGAGGGACAGGTTCAATGCGATCCCCCATTGTTGGAGATTCTGAAAACTCAGGATCTCTTTGCGCTTGCGTTCGCCGGCCAGTTTCCAAGTGTAGGCGACAAAGAGAAGCCCGCAGGCAACGGCGATCAGCGCAACCACCTCGCGCCCGACCAGACCCGATCTTCCACGTTCTGTGGGGAATGCGTTCATTCCAAAATCATGGGCCGGCCCGTCGCCATTCCGGACCCGGCGCCGCATGGGCGAGGTCGGGAACGCGTTGCAGATACGCGAGGAAGAACTCGTACTCGCTGGGAAAATCCATCGGCTCGATCGTTGCCAAACCGAGCTGTTGCTGCAGGAGCGCCGCGTAATACGCGGAGGTGGCGAGGTGCAGATCTCCTGCCTTCCGGCCGACGCGCTCCCAGATATCGAGCTTCCTGAGCTTGAGCAACTCCGGCAGCCGCTCGTGCGGGACGGTCACCCGGTAGAGCGGCGCGGTCCAGGGCAGGCAGTCGTAGACATGACTGGCTCTCAGGACCCCCACGCTCCATGCAGTTCGGATCGATTCGGGCGAGTAAGCAATGAGGTCAATGTCTGGCAACTCCGAGAGCGCGGCCACATAGGTGCGGTAAACCTCCGCCTGCGATCGTGCGAAGGAAAGATTGCCAATCGTTGCGTCCGCCCGACCGATTGCCTCTCCGAACGGTTCGATCGCGGCTCGAATGGCCGGGTCGGGCGGGGCCGTGTTCGCCGTCAGCGGCACAACCTCGGTCCGCAAGACCCGCCAGCGCTCCCGCTCGCGGCGCAGGTCGGTCCGGGCCAGGGTGAACCCGAGATTGCTGCGGAGAACGTTCTCGGCCACCGGTGGAATCCAGTCGGGCGCCCGGGCGGCACGCAAGGACTCGGGTTCCTTCCCACTGTAAATCCGATGGGCCAAGATAAGATCGATGCCAAGCTCGCGCAACCGTTCGAGAAACAGCCCGGGAGGTTTTTCCCCCGGTTCGAACTTCATCCACGCGAACGCGTCGAACGGAACCCCTTCAAGCTTCGGCAGATTGCGCAACACCGGTTCGTAGTCGCGGATCGGCAGTACACGCGCGCGGGAGGGTCCGAAACTCGACGGAAATCGAAGCGGATCGGATTCGACCAGCGTGTCACCGTAAAAGTTGGACAGCAGGGTCACCGCAAATCGTCCCCGGACGAACCGCGCCCCGGGAACCGTTCCTGGCATGGCGGGGGTGCCATCCGGGCGCTGGAACGGGCAAAGCACCGGCACCCGGATCTCAGCGATCAGGTCGGCGGGGAGATCAGCGTCGAGATTGCCGAGGGCAATGGCGTCATAGCGGAGCGTATTAAAAAATGCCGCCATGTTGCGCCCGCGTGTCACATGCGCGGCGAAGGAACCGGAGAGACTGTCGCCCAGATCAACGAGGAGCACTTCGGCTCCTTGCTGGACCGCCTCGGCCCGGACCGCTTTCACATAGCCGGCGAGATACGCATAGTGCTGGAGAGGAAACTCCCCGCGCATTTCGGAGGGGTATACGTTGCCCCGGAGGCGGCCGGTTTGAAGGATGATCAGGTCGGGGTGGGGGGCTGGGTCGGGACGACATCCGGCAAAGAGGAGGCAGAAACACAGGAAGCAGAAACATCGAATCTGAATGGACTTGTGCATGGCAGTCATTGATTCGCCCCCACGGCGGTCTCCTCGGGCCCTGCATAGCTCGACGACCCGTGGGCCAGTCGAGTCACCACGGGATTGTCAAACCCGATGGAATCAAAATGGACAAATACCATCCAACGCGCCGGGGGAGTTTCAGGAAACTCCTGGCGGAGATGCCGGCCCCCTTGCACCGAGATCGCAACCTGGGCCGGGGTGCCTGCCGGGAACTGGATGTCGCCGTGCGACCCGTACCGGACTGGCACTGGGTCGTTGGACCCGGAGACTTCAATCGAGCGGCCGGGCAACAGATTGTAAACTCGGACGCTTGAATGTTTGGCGCCTTCAGGTGGGGGCGCCGCTTCATGGATCCACAACTGTTGGAGCCCGAGGGTTTGATTGCCGTGGGTAACCAGAAGCGTCCGGCCCCTCTCAGAGATCTTCAAGGCGGCGGTTTGAGGTGCGGTCCGGTTCCCGGCAGACCGAATCTCCACGCTCCACGTCCCCGCTGGGAACTTGGTTTCGGGATAGTACCGGCCAGGACCCAGCCAACGAACGGCCGGGAAGTCGCCCAGCCAAAGGCCAAGCGGTTCAGACACAAAGAAGAGATTCAGCCAACGAAATTTCGATTCGACCTTGGTCCAGTCAATGCTTCGGGGGTCGAACTCCTCCGCGTGGAGCGGTGCGGCGCCAAGCACGCTCAGGAGGGAGAAAAGGGCGTACAAATGCAGCTTCATGGATGTTTTGTTTGGAGGCGTTCGACCACAACGCCCCGCAAGGCTCCCGTGGAATCGTCGTGGTCTGGCAGAAAGATTGCCGACGTTTCAAGTCGTCGAGTGGCGCGAACGTGGACGACGGAGGGATTGACCGCCGACTCCGTGACAAACTGGCCGACAACATGCAGTCGAAAGGAATGGCTGTTCGTGGAGAGCAGACCCGCTGTCCGATGAAAACTTTCTTCGCGGGTGGCATCCTTCACTGCGAGTCGATCCAGTCGAAGGTTGGGCTCGGGTTGGGCGGTGGGCGGGGGGTGCTGCTCGAGCGGAATCTGATTGGACAACAAACCCGGGTCGCGCCAGCAAGGGAGCTCACTTGCCATTCCAACGGAAAAGAGAACTCCCGCGTCACGCCAGGTTGTGACGGTGCGATTGCCATCCGGGAGCGGATAGATTCCATCTCGAGTGAACCGGGTCTTCAAACAGTCCTGGACAATCTGCCCGGCCTGGATTGACTGGTTCCCAAGCGTGCGAAGCCCGGGCAGTTGGAAGGCGAGCGCGAGGTTGCCGAAGGTGGCATTGCCCACCTGAACGGTGCGGGGAATATTCAGATTAACCCTGCCGCTCCACGTCGTCGGAACGAACTGCACGGCAGGGTTTGAATCGGCTCCAAACAGGTCCATCAAGACCCAGGAATTGGCCCACAGCCTGGAATTCTGGCAGGGCTGGCCGACGCGCAACGTGGCGCCCCCGCGGAAATGCGAGGTGATCGTCGAGCCATAGGCAACCTTCGCACGCGTGGCAGCCACGGCGAGATTCCCGCTGCCGCCGGGATGGCTCCAACCAGGGTCCAAAATGTTCCCCAACTCGGCCGATGAATAAAACGGGCGGTTTGCGATGGAGGTGACGTTGGCCGTGGAATAATTCGACGTCGAGCTCGCACCATCCACCCGGTCCATCCAGAATCCAAAGTGCTGGTAATTGTAAGGTCCTCCACTCGCACCCACCTGATTGTTCACGGTCCCAAGCGAACCCGGCTTAAAACTGCTTGAGTCACGGTCCAGGACATGAGTAATCAAAGAGGGTGAGCTGATGAGATCCGTGAAGCTACGCAACGGCTCCATCCTCGGGTCATTCATCTGGTTGCCCTTGCTTCCTCCCCGGTTCCCGATCCCGACCGCATTGAGGCCGTCCACCGGGGCTTCAATTCCCTCGTGGTAGGTGGTCGAATGAAGCCATGCAGGATTTCCGCCAACATGCAAAACATAGGCCGTGCGTGTATGGCCGTCCGGCTGATCGTCCGCGGTCCCATCGGCTCCAAGCCTAAATGCCTCCCACGTCGAGCCACGGTCGTTTGGTCCGGTTGATACAAAAATCTGAGTGACTTCGACTGTACGGACTTGGCCGGGTGAGAACGTGAGGTTGCCCAGATCGAACATCATCTCGGATTCGGGAGGGATGGCGGTGCCGCCAAACCCGAATGCGCTGGCCTGAATCTGCTGCACGAAATAGCCCCGGACAGCATAGTTCCGCGCCGGAAGCTCCGAATGGTTCATATTCCAAAGCTCGAATTTCCAAGTGATGGGGATGCCATACGTGGTTGAACCGTTGCTGCTCGTTCGATTCATCGTGCTGTTCAGGGTTCCGGTCGCGGGATCCGAGTTCCAGATGATTTGAACTTCGTTGATGCGGGGAACAGCTTCCGCACCGAAGAACGCCGGCGACTGGGTCGCGTTCAGCAACCGGACGTTCAGGCCCGGACTCGGGAGGGTCGCGGGATCTGTTGAGGCAAGCCCTTCGCCGGGCCTGATCTGAATGTCTTGAGTGGGGACGAAGTCAACGTCCGCATAATCGATAATCGAGGCCGCAATGTTGTCGATCATTCTTCTGCGCAGGCCAGGATTGGCCCCAGGGGGAGCGACGTACCCGAAGTTGACCCAGTCGGGCGCGCCCTGTTCCATCCAGTTCGCAAGCCACTGAACCCGCTGGATCGCCGTGTAAGTGGTCGCATCATAGAGACGCTCCCAATTAAGGTTCATGCGCGGCTTTCCCCGGCCAGGGTCGGCAGCGTCGGGATCTACCGGTGCCCATTGAATGCGATCCGATCCCCGGGAGGTGGTTGTCATTAGCAACGCCAGTTCCGGCAGTATGGCATCCGCGGGGAACCCTTGCCGCAAAGTCATCGGGGTGACGAGCAACGCTCTCAGGTCGGCGAGGATTCCCATCGCCGGGGCGCTCGTAAGGTGAAAGGGCGGTAAATCGGAAATACTCCCGCCAAGGCCCCTGGTGTGTGCGCTGGTCACGCTCCCATTGCCCGCGAGGCCCACGTGGATGCGGGAACTCTCGTCATCAACCCAGTATGCATACCGATGGATTTCATAAACTCCGTTTCGAAGGACGCGAGAAGCCTCCGTCCAGGGCACCCGCATCCCTTCGCGGGTTTTAAAAAAATGCGACCCATCATTGAACGCCGTGGTGTTTGCAGTACCGAGAGAGGAGATCTGATCGGGATCGGCAGCCGCGCTGAACGAGATATTACCGGAACCATCCCGCAGAACCAGGTTCGAAAACAGCCACTCGGTGTTGGTCGGGTCCAGATAAGTGGTGTTCGCGGAGAGAATATCGGGTGCCCCGACCGTCATGGCAATGTAATGGTCGTCTGTTGATGGATTCGGGTGGTAGGCCCATGTCGTGAAGGCCACGCTGTTGCAGGTCGCATTTAAGAGTTGCCCCTTGATGCGTGAGATCGCCTCCGCCGCCCCCGCCTCCGCGGCGAGCTCCGCCCGGTGCATGTTCAAGTAACTGCGGGAGGTGAGGCGCTCGACGGTCATCGATTGCAGGAACGCGATGACGGTGATCGTGAGCACGGTAATCACCAGGAGCGTGGTCACCAACGCGGCTCCGGAGCGGGTGCCGTGCGTGCGGACGTTCCGTGCGGGGTACCCTGGGGGGCAGCGGGTCGCCACGTTGCTCCCGAGGGGGTTGCCCGCCTCGGGCGTTGCGGATGGATCGGGTTCACTCATTCCGGCAAAGCGATGCGCGTGGTGAACGATTGCAGGCTGGCCGTCACGAGCGGATGGGTGGCGGTCCAGGTATTGCTCCCACCGAGCCGAACAGACGACTGACTGTTGATCGCGGTGATGGTGAGTTCGATTTCGGCGGGCCGCTGAGCCACCGGCCAGGGCGTTCGCTCGACGAGGCCGGTGTAGTTACCCGCGCTGTAGCTCCGCTCGAAGGTGCGCACCCGGAAGTCGACGATGTTGCGCGCGAGAATCTCGCTGTCGGTGAGCGGATTGGCCATCCACAGGGGAAGGCCGCCTGAGAGGTTCGAAAAGGTCGCGTCACTGCCCCGAAAGGTGCGGAAGATTTTGTAGGACCCGCTCCCGCTGACAGCGATGTTCTGGTGGAACGGCGTCCGGTCGCGGGTCCATGCAAGGTAATAGCCGACGGAGCAGAGATCGCTCCGCCCGGCTGCGAGGTTCTGCGCGGTGGCTGGCAGGAGGGTCAGGAAGAAGGCACTGCTCGCGCGGTTGGTTCCCGCGACGTCCGCGGAACGGGTGACGTTTGCGATGGGTGGATCGAGCCAGAAAACCGGCAGCGCACTGCCGTTGCGTGAGTAAAGCGTGCGGATCTCGCGGCTCATGACGTTGAGGGCGGCCCGGGCCTCGCGGTAGCTGTCGACGCGATTCTCGTTCCATCGCCAGGTCGAAGTGGTGGCTTCCATCACCGCGAGCAGCATCACGCTAAGCAAGGCCAGCAGGGTCACGGAGATGAGGATCTCGATGAGAGTGAAGGCCCGCCTGCTGAACGCGCACCCCGCCGGTCCATCGTCCCGGCTCCATGGGGCGATCTCCCTGTGGCGGCGGGTGGTCGCGGGTGGTGCGCTCATTGCGGGATCAGGGTGGTGAAGTAGTAGCGCCTGCGATTCGCGTCGGCTGCCTGGGCAGGCTGCTCGACCGAGGCCTCCAGCCGCGCCAGATTGGGGATCGAATCGTGCGGGCCGCCCGTGATCTGGGCCAGGAAGGCCGCCGGGCGGGCCGCCGACCCCCCAAAGCCCAAGGCGAACTGCGCGGAGGTCAGATTGGCCATCGGACGCCCGGATTCATCATAGGCGACGTAGAACGAATGGGTGGCGTTGGTGGAAAGGTCGAGAGCCGCCTGGGTCTGCGTGCCATTCGCTTCAAGCACCGTCGTCACCGGCGCGTTCGTGTAGACGCCGGATCGCAAGTCGCCGAACACGAGTTGCGAAATGAATGTCGCCCTCGCCTGGTTGCGACTCTCCTGCGCCGCGTCGAGCGCCACCGGCAGCAGCCCCAAAATCGCGACCAGGGCGATCGCCACCACGCCGAGAGCCAGCGCGATCTCGATGAGCGAAAAGCCGCCGCTGCCCGCGAAGCGGGACTCATGGAACGAGCGAGGAGACTTCATGGCGCACGCGCCCCGTGAATCGGGCGAACTCAAACCGCTCGAACAAGCCGGAGCCCGCCCCGCCGGTCACCACATCGACCGACCCATTGAAGAACCCCTCGTACAGGAACAATTGGAGCGAGCTCGAAGCCGGAGCGCTGATCGTCCCGGCACTGGTGAAACTGAGCACCGGAATCGAGAGATTCGCCGTCACCCCGGGCAGGCAATCCGCCGCCGTCAGATCGATCGCGGCATGGGCACGATTCACAATCGAGTTGTTCTCGCTCTTGAACGAAACCCCGCGCGGGAGCTTCCTCCAGGCTGTCAGGCACACAAATCTCGGCACGCCCGGCCCGACGGCGGGGGAGTCCGAGGAAGTGCGTTCCCGGAAGACAATGAACTTCCGGTAGCGGACATCATCGCCGGGGGTTGACAGCGGAAAATCGCGGTCCGCGAAGCCGACATGAACCGCCGCACCGGATTCCAGCGCGGCGACCCGGGCCTGCTCGAAGGTGTTCAGGACCAGATTGATGGCGCCCCACCGAGCCCGCTGATTCGCGGAGCCAGCCAGCGACAGTCCCAGCATCCCGAGCAGGATGAGCATGATCCCCAGGACAACGATCAGCTCCACCAAGGTGAACCCCTGATGCTGCGGTCGCTGCCCTGGCGTTCTGCTCATGCGCTCAACCTGTTGGAACCGAACAAGCAATCTACTGCATAAGACAATCAGTTCGCATTGTAAAGCCAGACCACTGGATTGCGCGACTGGCGTGCCTGATTCGAAGTGGGTGAGGGATCGGCTCCCCGGTGGCCTTGTGCCACCGGGGGCGGAGTTCTCCCGGGCTGCATGGCAACCAGCCGCACCCTGCCGCCGACCACTCAAGGTGGCCGGGGACGCTCACCTACTTCGAATCACACCCCGACTGGCCCGCTCCGGTTTCGCCGTTCCCCCACGGGCCTGGCGCAGACCTTTGCCATGATTTTGTGACGATCGTCACAAAAACGCGGCAGCCTCCCCGGCCGAGCCGCCGGAACCGGCCAAGCCAGCCGAGCCAGCCGAGGCGCCCTGAGGCACGCGGACGCGGGGATCACGTGAGTTGGAAGTGTGGTTTGGAGTTGCACCGGCGTCCTGCGCCACGATCAACTCTCCCCGAGTGACCAAGAATTTCATCACCGAAACCAACGAGAACCCGGATACGCCCTTTGATGTCTCCCTCCGGCCGCCGGTCTTCGCGGAGTTTTCGGGTCAGGCAAAAGTGCGGGAACGCCTGGAATTGATGGTGGAAGCGGCGAAGGGCCGGGGCGATGCGCTCGACCATATCCTGCTGTGTGGTCCGCCCGGGTTGGGCAAGACGACCCTCGCTTACATCCTCGCTGCAGCAATGGGAGTGAACGTGAAGAGCACCAGCGGCCCGATGATTGAGAAGGCCGGGGACCTGGCCGGGTTGTTGACCACTCTCGAGCGGGGCGATCTGCTGTTCATCGATGAGATCCATCGACTGCAACCGGCCATCGAGGAATACCTGTATCCGGCAATGGAGGATTACAAACTGGACATCCTCATCGACCAGGGGCCGAACGCCCGTAGCGTGCGGCTGAACCTGCCGCGCTTCACGCTGGTGGGGGCGACGACCCGGGCCGGCATGATCAGCGCGCCGCTCCGGTCCCGATTTGGCATGACGACGCGTCTGGATTACTACACCGCGGAAGAGCTTCAGACGATTGTGCGGCGAAGCGCGGGGTTGCTCGGCGTGAACCTGAGCGACGACGCGGCGCTCGAGATCGGGGCGCGTTCGCGGGGGACGCCGCGGATTGCGAACAACCTGCTCCGCTGGGTGCGCGATTTCGCCCAGGTGCGCGCGGGCGGTTCCGCCACGCGGGATGTGGCTGACCGGGCGCTGTCGATGCTGGATATCGACGCCGACGGACTCGACGACATGGACAAGCGAATCCTCGAGGCGATGATCCACAAGTTTGACGGCGGGCCCGTGGGATTGAATTCGCTCGCAGTGGCCGTGGGAGAGGAATCCGGGACCCTCGAAGAAGTGAACGAGCCGTATCTGATCATGCAGGGCTACATCAAGCGGACGCCCCAGGGCCGCGTGGTGATGCCGAAGGCGTACGCAAAATTCGGCATCAAACCGCGCACCCGCGAGGGTGAGCTGTTTGAAGGGTGAGCGGCCCGGGCCTGCGTGGGAGCATAGGCTTCCAACCTGCGCCCGAGGGCATCCGTGCCCGGGCAGTCTGCATTCCCGAGCAACGAATCGCGTTCGGCAGGATGCCGAACGCATGCACGCAGGAGGCGTGCGCTCCCCAAGGCCGCGGAGTGATCGCGCGCTATTTCGCCAGCCCGAACGCGTCGTGGGCGACGCGGGCGGCGCTCTCGATGTGGTCCTGGTCGATGATCACCGCGATCTTGATCTCGGAGGTGGAAATCATCTGGATATTGATTCCAGCGCTACTGAGCGCCTCGAACAGGCGGGCCGCGACGCCGGAGTGGGAGCGCATGCCGATGCCGACCACGCTGAGCTTGGCGATGCCGCTGCGGGCCGTGAGTCCTTTGGCGCCGATCTCGGCAACCACCGGAGCCAGGGTCTTCTCGGCGCGGGCCACATCGTCCTGGTGCAGCGTGAAGGAGATGTCTGTGGTGCCATCCGCGGCCACGTTCTGAACGATCACATCGATCAGAATGCCCGCGGAAGCCAGCGCAGTGAACACCCGGGCGGCGGTCCCCGGTCGATCCGGCACCTGCTGGACGGTGGCCTTGGCCTGGTTGCGCTCGATGCTGACGCCGCGGATCACGACGTCCTCCATGCTCTTGGATTCTTCTTTCACAATGGTTCCCGGATTGTTGTTGAAGCTGCTGCGGACCTCGAACAGGACGCCGAATTTCTTCGCGAACTCGACCGAGCGCGATTGCATGACTTTTGATCCTGAACTGGCCATCTCGAGCATCTCATCGTAGCTGATCTCCTCGATCTTTCGGGCATCGGGCACCACCCGCGGATCGCAGGTGTAGACACCGTCCACGTCGGTGTAGATTTGACAAATATCGGCTTTGAGTGCGGCGGCGAGCGCGATGGCGGTGAGGTCGGACCCGCCACGGCCCAGCGTGGTGATGTGGCCCTCGTTCGTCTGCCCCTGGAACCCGGCTACGATGACGGCATGGCCCGCATCGAGGTGTTCCCGCACCTTTTTTGGGGTAATGTTCGCGATTCGAGCCTTGGTGTGAACCCCGTCGGTCACGATTCCCGCCTGGGCGCCGGTGGCGGACTTCGCCTTGCCTCCGAGCGCCTGGATCGCCATGGCGGTTAGGGCGATGGTGGTCTGCTCGCCGGTCGCGAGGAGCACGTCCATCTCCCGTTCGTCGGGGGCATCCGACACCTCGCGCGCAAGCCGAATGAGGTTGTCGGTCACCCCGGACATGGCGGACACGACGACAACAACCTGGTGTCCCTGCTGCTGGGTCTGGAGCACGCGGCGCGCCACGTTGCGGATCCGCTCGGGGTTGCCGACGGAGGTTCCGCCGTATTTTTGTACAATCAGGCTCATCGAAAGGGAGGCGGATGATCCGTTGGACTCCGCGGGCTGTCAATGCCCGCGGATGCCCCGCCCAGCGCGGCAACCTGGTCTTGCGACGACCCCGCGACTTCCGGCGCTGGGCGCTTGAATTCCGTTCGGGGACTCGCGATCCTCCGCCATCGGCACCGTTACGAGACCATGAAACTCTCGGTCCTCCTCTCCAAATCGGTGCCCAGTGGGTATCCGGGGCGAGATTCGGGCGTCCGCCCTTGGAACGCGGCTGCCCAGCGCTCAGAAGCGGCTTCCTGCGCTCGAAGCCCGGAGCCGCTCCCGGGAGGACCTCAAGAACACCGGCAAGGGCAACCTGTTCGTCATTTTCGGCGAGCCCGACAGCACCCTCCTGGACGAGCCGGCGGGCACGGTCCGGGTGAAGGTCAACGGCGTGGACGTGTTCGACCCGAGCACCGGCGAGATCCGGAGCGACAGCGCGGGAGGAATCGCCTGCTGGTTCATCGACTCCGAGTACAACGGCGAGAGCTTCTTTGTCCGCCATGCCTACTTCCTCGGCCAGAACGACCCTTACACCGCCCTGAAAACCACACTCAAAGCTGAGATCAACCCCGAAGCCTGGGCCACGCTCCACAGCGACATCTCCCGCTCCTTGCAGAAGCCGAAGTCCGGCCGGATCGCGATCAAGGTGATCAACCATCTGGGGGACGAGGTGATGAAGGTTTTCCGGGTGTGACCGGGGCTGGACTGAACGCAGGACCCGGGGGTAGTGTCAAAAACTCGCCCAGATGAAGATCCCCTTCGTTCAGCCACGGTTTACCGGAGTTCGTTTTTCCGAGCATACTCTCCCCTTGGAGGTAGCACGGGATCTGGCTGCCTACGAGACTCTTGTCGTGGAACTGGCGAAGCACCTTTTCCTGAAGGACCATCCCGAGCGCCAGCGGGTACTAAAGGGGTTTGCGGGGGATTTCCACCTGCATCTTGAGCGGATCGATGCTGGATCAGCACGCCCTACGCTTTCTGTCGTTGCCGCAGGGGTGCTGGCGCTTGGAGGGGGCGGAAACGGCTATTTCGAGCGGGCCCGCGACATGATAGCCGCGTGCATCGCTGCACCCGATGGGCAGATTCCGGTCGATTTTCCAAGGGAGTTGCTTCCGCACTTCAATCAGGTTGGACGATCGCTTCGCCCGGATGAACAGATGGAATTGTCGACTGCCGAAGGATCAAGCGCAGTTCTGACGCCCGACCGGAGGAAGCACTTGGTCCTGGCAGCGGACAAAGTCTATGAGCGAGAAGTTGAGTTGAGCGGAACGATCGGAGAAGCAGACTGGGAAAAGTCCAGTTTTCGGCTGCGTCTAACCGACGGCACCTACGCAGTGATTCCCATGCCGGAAGGCTTTCATTCCCAAGCGCGAGAGTTTGGGGGCAGGAGTCGCCATCAGGTCACCGTGACTGGAATTGCAACTTTCGATTCGTGGGACAAGCTTCAGAAAGTAATTGCCGTGAAGGCGCTGGATATTCAGCTCGACTATCAGCTATCGGCCCGGTTCGAGGCCCTGCTGTCTCTCGCTGACGGCTGGCTCGATGGGGCTGGCTTCGCCCCAGACAAAGCAAGGATGGGTGAGCTAGTCGAAAAATTAGTGGGACACTACCCCGAAGCGTTGCCGCTACCGGCAATTGCTCCCACGCCGGAAGGTAATCTCCTCTTTGAGTGGGATGCGCCTGGGGCACCGTCGATCGATCTCGATCTAGACTCAATGAAGGCGGAGTTTCACGCTTTTCAGCCGGATGAAACTGAAATCGAGAAGGCGATGCTTCTCAAGGACGAAGACTCGTGGGCACAGCTCTTTTCCTTCCTCGGCGAGATACTGCAGCAGTACTCCGCATGAATGCCGAAACACTGCTGCTTCGCCAAGTTCACCCGGACTTTATTCCCGACGGGCAACTCACCAGCCAGGCTTTCATGCCTTTTCCGAAGGATAAGGGAAAACTTTCAGTCTACGATGGGGATCAGATCAGTGCCGCAGAGTCCCACCAACACTATACCCAAGTCTTGCTCAACGCATCCGAGAGCGCCTGGGGCGTCACGTGCGCAGAGGTCGCAAAAACCAACTTGACCAGCGAATCCGCCCCCCTGAAGAATTTTCCCGCGCACGCTCTAATCGATTTCACGATCCACCCCCCAAACTCCTTCCGGAAGCTGGCGAAGAAGCTGAAGGAGTTCGCCCTGACCCGAGGGCGCTTGCACCCGAAGGAGTAAGGGCGTCTTATGCAGCCGGCGTGGGCACGGAGACCGGCACCTCCCCGCCCGGATCGGACGGCGTGGCTGGCGGCGGAGGCTGACCGTCTCCTGCCGGGGAGGGAGCACCGTCCGCCGCCGGGATCGGGACCGGCTTGGGGGCGCGCTTGGTCCCGGCCTGCCGGGTTCCGAACGGCACCCCGTATTTCTCCCCGCGAAGGATCACAGGGAACCCGATCGGCAGGTTGTCGAAGAACAGCACCGATGTTTCACGCGGCAGGCGCAGGCATCCGTGGGACGCCGGGTAACCGGGCAGGACGCCGGCGTGAAATCCGGTGGGTGTTGATTTGCCCGCGTTGTGCAGCCGAAGAAAGTTGGCCATCGACGCCCCGCGATACGTCAGCCCGGGCGGGGCGGCGTCGATGCGCGCGTCGACATTGGCGACGGCGACCGAGCCGTTGGCCCCGATAAAGTCGCCATAGACGTTGGATCGATGATCCCTGGACTTGGATCCCACCTCGAACCGCCCGGTCTCGGTCCGATGATTGCGGCGCCCGCTGGAGATCCGGGTGACGGCGACGAGCTGGTTCTCGTGATAGAGATAGGCCCGCTGCTGATCGAGCTCGACCACCACCCCGCCATTCTCGGGAGTCAACGCCGGGAGCGGATTGGAGAACTGATGGAGGCGGATCTTCCGCGTTGCGAGGGCGGCATCCGCCGCGGCGACATCTTCGGGTCTGGCGGCCTCCGGCAAAGCGGGGGTCTTTATGCCGGGGCGCCGGAGGTGTTCCAACGTCGCACACGAGGTGAGCGCCAGTAGGGAAAGCGTCACGCCCAAGAGTCGGGCCGTTGTGTCGCGCGGGGCGGGGCGTTCCATAGGGGGATGCACACACTACACCCTGCCACATCGGGCCGGATGCGTCGAGCACAGCCTTGCATGCCGGTTCGCGAATCTCCCCGCGGTCGGAGCTCCACCGCTGCCGCGTCACGATCCAACCCGCGGGAGCATTCGCGGGCTTGTTTCCGTCTGATCCGGATATGAACCTTTCACGCATGAACCTCTCCCTCCGTCTCGGTGCCCTGGCGGTCGTTGCAGCCAGTCTCCTGCGGGCTGAGCCCGCCCTCACGATCTACAACGCCAACTTCGCGGTGGTCCGCGAGATCATTCCACTGAACCTTGAAGCTGGCACCGGGGAGGTCCGGTTTTCAGATGCCACCGCGCATGTGGAGCCCGAGTCGGTGATCCTTCGCGACCCTGCCGGGAAGGCGGCCTTTCAAGTCCTCGAGCAAAATTACCGGAACGATCCACTCACCCAGCAACTGTTGCTCAGCCTGTTCGAAGGCAAGGAACTCGATTTTCTCGTGAAAGAATCGCAGAAGCCGGATGTCATCGTGCGGGGCAGGGTGATCCGCAGCGGTTATCAACCGCACAGCCCGCAGGCGATGCAGCGCTACGGCAACGCCTATTACCAGTCCCAAATGGCCGTGGTGTCGGCGACCAGTCAGCCGATCATCGAGGTGGAGGGTAAACTGCAGTTCCAACTGCCCGGGGTGCCGATCTTCCCGTCGGTCGGTGACAATACGATCCTCAAGCCGACGCTCTCGTGGAAGATCGCGTCGCCCAAAGCCGTGAAGCTCGATGCCGAGCTGGCCTACGTGAGCGGGGGGATGTCGTGGGATGCGGACTACAACCTGGTCGCCCCCGAGAAGGGGGATCTGGTCGAGCTCACGGGCTGGGTGACGATTGACAACCAAAGCGGGCGCACGTTTGAGAACGCCGGGATCAAGCTGATGGCGGGGGATGTGCAGAAACTTGCGCGCGGACAGCGGGGGGAGGCGGCGGGTGCGGGCAACCTGCGCATGCGGGCCTCCTCCTACGCCCAGGACGGCTCCGAACCGCAGTTCGCAGAGAAGACGTTCGACGAATATCACCTCTATACGCTCCAGCGTCCGGCGACGCTCCGCGACCGGGAAACCAAGCAAATCGAATTCGTCCGCGCGGGCGGTGTGAAATCGCAGACGCTCTACGTGTATGATGGGTTGCAGGTGGGGCCGCAGCATCGCGGTTGGGATGCGCGCACCATCCGGGAGAACGCGGACTACGGCACGCAGTCGAACCCGAAGGTCTGGGTGATGCGCGAGATCAAAAATAGTGAGGAAAACCGGCTCGGGATGCCGCTGCCGAAGGGCCGCCTGCGCTTCTACCGGCGCGACCATGACGGGAGGCTGGAATTTGTCGGCGAGAGCGAGATCGATCACACGCCCAAGAACGAACTGATCCGCGTTTACACGGGCAATGCCTTCGACCTGGTCGGCGAGCGCAAGCGGACCAATTTCCGAGTCGATTCCTCGAACAAATGGGCGGACGAATCGTTCGAGATCACGGTGCGCAACCGGAAGAAGGAACCCGCCGAAGTCCGCGTCGTCGAACACCTCTACCGCTGGACCAACTGGGAAATTCGTGAGCAGAGCGAGGAGTTCGAGAAGAAGGATGCGCAGACCCTCGAGTTCCGCGTGACCCTCAAGCCGGACGAGGAACGGAAGATCCGCTATACTGCGCACTACAGCTGGTGACCGGCGGCCGGAAGGGGCGGCTCGGCTCATTGCCCGCGCCGCGCGGGAGCACCGTCGGGGAGGCTCATCCACCGCGCCCGCGCCCGGGGTTCCCCGGCTCAATCCAACAATTGATACCAGTTGTTTCGCCGCCGCGGCTCGTAACCGGCTTCGCGGATCAGGGTCTCGATCTCCTCCTTTTGCAGGCGGAATGAAGCTCCGGCGGGGGTGACAACATTCTCCTCCATCATCACCGATCCGAAATCGTTCGCGCCGTAGGCAAGGGCCAGTTGCCCGATCTTCGGGCCCTGCGTTACCCACGAGCTCTGCACATTTGGGAAATTATCGAGGTAGATCCGGGCGAGCGCCTGCGTCCGGAGATACTCGGCGGCGCCGACCTTTTCGGCACGCAGCCGGTTGTTTTCCGGCTGAAACGTCCAGCAGATGAAGGCGGTGAACCCGCCTGTCTCCGCCTGCACCTCGCGAAGCCGACGCAGATGCTCGATCCTGTCCTCAACCGACTCGACATGGCCGAACATCATCGTGGCGCTCGAGTTCAGCCCCAGGTCGTGCGCGATCCGCATCACCTCCAGCCATTGATCCGAGTTGCACTTGAGCGGGGCGATCCGGTCGCGGACCCGATCCACAAGGATTTCGCCACCTCCGCCGGGGATCGATCCGAGCCCGGCCTCCTTGAACCGGGTGATCACCTCGCGCAACGTCATCCTGAAAACACCGGCAAAATGATTAAACTCCGGCGGGCTGAACCCGTGCACGTTGATGTGCGGATATTTTTCCCGAATATGGGCCAGCAGATCGAGGTAGTAATCGATGCTGAGCTTCGGGTGGTGTCCCCCTTGCAGCAGGACCTGCACCCCGCCGATGGCGCTGAGTTCGTCCAGCTTCGCGTCGATGTCCGCCTGGCTGAGCACGTAATGGTCGTCGTCCTTCTCGGTCCGGTAAAACGCGCAGAATTTGCAGTAAACGTTGCAGACGTTGGTGTAGTTGACGTTGCGATCGATGATGTAGGTGACGATGTCGTTGCCGCGTCCGTCGTAGGAATCGGCCTTGATCTGACGCCGCCGGGCGGTGGCCAGCTCGCCGAGCTCCTCGAGCGGGGCGCGGTAGAGGGCCAGCGCGTCGGCATCGGTGATCCGCCCGCCGTCGAGGACCTTGTCGTAAATGGAATCGGCAACCGCAGCCAGCATGAGGCGACTATAGAGTGGCGAACCCGTTTGGCAACCTGGGGAGTCCATTCCGCGCGGGCTGACGGACCGGTCCCGGGCTCCTGCGCGGACTAAACAGGTTGCCAGCCCCAGCCCACGGAAGTATCAATCCCGGCCCGATGAATGGCAGCCGACGCCAGCCCGAACTCGATTCCCTGCGCGGGATTGCAGTGCTTTTGGTGGTCTTTGATCACTTCGGCATTTCCCGTGTCTGGAACGGATTTCCATGGGGGATCATCGGAGTGAAGCTGTTGTTCCTCTTCTCCGGGTACTTCGCCACGAGAGAATTTCTCAAGTATCAGGAACCCACCACCGGACAGGCGGTGAACCTGGTGCTGGGCCGGCTCTGTCGGGTGCTTCCCGTCGGCGCCGCCATCCTTATCCTGGGCTGGTTGCTTGGCGTCGAGGGCGCGGAGACCGGAGTTCCGCTTCATCTGCTGGTCGCCGGGAATCTCCAGATTCTCCGGACCGGCGAATGGCTGGGTGCGTTTTCGCATCTCTGGTCGCTGGCGCTGCAGATCCAGTTCTACCTCCTGTGGCCCCTCCTCTTGATCAGTGTCAGGCCGCGTCACTGGTCGGCCCTCTGCTTTGTTTGCTTCGCGCTCGCCTGGGCCTATCGCACGGGCTGTCTCGCCTCGGGCGCCCCCGACCTGCTCCGGTGGATGCACCTGCCGGGATCCGTGGATGCGTTCGCAGCCGGGGCGTTGGTGGGGATCATTGAATCCAATCGCCCGGCCTGTGTGGAGTGGGTCCGACAGCACCGGGGAGCTGTTGCGGGAACCACCTGCCTCCTGCTCGCCCTCGGCTGCGGACTTCGCCTGGGCGGATTCCCGGCCCCGCTCCAGGCCTTGATGGAAACATTCGAATGCGCCTTCGCCTTTGGACTCCTTGCGTTGCTGCGTTCGGGAGCGCTTCCGTTCGCCCGGTTGCTCCGGATTCCACCGCTGCCATGGATCGGGCTGATCAGCTTCGGTCTGTATGGATTTCACCCGGTGATCGAGAATCACCTTCGCCGTCAGGATTGGGCCCGGCACCTCGATCCAGTTCCGTGGTTGTTCGAAGCGATGCTCCTCGCCCTCAGTCTCCTGGCCGGTTTTGTATGCCTGGTTCTGGTCGAGCGACCGTCCTCCAAGCTTCGCAGGAGGGTAAATTCGTGGACTGCGGGAGGCTGGCTCGGAACGCGATTCAGCCCGTTTCCGCTTCGAGGATGCCTCGCTGCAGCGGCAGTCTTCCTGGTCCTGCCGGTCGTGATCGGACAGGCTCCCCTGGAGACTGCCGCAACGTCCACGATTGTCGATTCGGGCGAGGGCGAATCTGGCGATCACTCACCCGATGCGGGCGAGGCACCGGGCGATCCGGGAACCGACTTTCCGGACGTTCTCCCCCACCCGGAACTTGACCCAACCACGGATGACCCGGTGGAAGCTTGGGGCGGACACGCCTGACGAGCGGAGGCGCCCCGGGCAGCTTCCATCGTCCCCCGCTCAGCCGGATCGGGCTAGCCCGGTTCCAAGGTTTGCGGGCGCCGGGGCATGAACCTGTCTTCCCTGCCTGGCCCCGCGCCGGGTTGGTCGAAAATGTACATGCAAGTGCCGACTGCGCGGAACGCCGCACGCCCGTCTGCTCCCCGGACGGCCAGATCACCCCCTTTGCAGTCCCAACTTTCTCTGGGAGAGGCGCGAGGTCCCACACGTTGGCACGGCGTTTGCTTGTCGCATTTGCTGGCGCGTTGCGCGTCGCCGCCCGTCTGGGGATGCGGAGGACCTGAGGGTCCGTGACCCCGGTCCGGGCGGCGGCGGCGGCAACCGACCCGATTGCCGATCCCCCCGCCCGCGAGGCGCGGGGGGGTGCGGTCACACCAACCCTAAGGAGACAACAAACAATGCATACACAGTGGAAAAGATTCGGGCTGCTCGCCCTGGCGGGAATCCTGGCTTGGTCGTTCGTGGGAGGCGCTGACACGGTGTGGGCTCAGGATGCGCCTGCCGATGCCGCGCCTGCTGCCGAGGCGCCTGCGGCGGATGCCCCGAAATACAAGGACTTGGAAGAGTTCGCCGGTTCGGCGGGCTATGCCCTGTTCACGGTCAACAACGTTTGGATGATGCTCGCGGCCGGCCTGGTGTTCATCATGCACCTTGGCTTCGCCACGCTCGAATCCGGACTTTGTCGATCGAAGAACGCGGTCAATATTCTGTTCAAAAATTCGCTCATCCCGTGCATCGGCATCCTGACCTATGCCATTGTCGGGTTTAACCTGATGTATCCGGGGGTCGATTTCGCAGGCAAGTTCTTCGGGTTCGCCGGGTTCGGCGTCAAGGTGACCGACGACGTCGCGAGCCTGACCGACGCTTACAATGCCGGATACACTTACTGGACCGATTTCCTGTTCCAGGCGATGTTTGCCGCGACCGCGGCGACCATCGTTTCGGGTGCGGTTGCCGAGCGGATCAAGCTCAGCACTTTCCTCGTTTTCTCGACGATCTTTGTCGCGATTGCCTACCCGATCACGGGTATGTGGAAGTGGGGCAACGGCTGGCTCAACACCATGGCCACCCCGTTCTATGACTTCGCCGGTTCGACCCTTGTCCACTCCGTGGGCGGCTGGGGTGCGCTGGCGGGAGTGATGCTGCTGGGAGCCCGCAAGGGGAAATATCTGCCCAACGGCAAGGTGAAGCCGATCCCGGGCCACAGCATGCCGCTGGCCACCATCGGCGTATTCCTGCTCTGGTTGGGATGGTTCGGGTTCAACGGCGGGTCGGTGCTCTCTGCCAACCCGGGTGCGGTCTCGCTCACCCTCGTCACGACCTGCATCGCCGCCTCAGCGGGCGCGGTGGGCGCGATGTTCGCCTCCTGGGGTTTTCTGAAGAAGCCGGACCTCTCGATGGTGCTCAATGGCATCCTGGCCGGCCTGGTGGGAATCACGGCCGGAGCGGATCAGATGGATATGATGTCCTCAATCTGGATCGGCCTGATTGCGGGCGTGATTGTGGTGTTCTCGGTTGTCTTGTTCGACAAGCTCAAGCTCGACGATCCGGTCGGCGCCCTGTCGGTGCACCTCGTCTGCGGTATTTGGGGCACCCTCGCGGTCGGCCTCTTCGGCGCCAAAGCCGGGGGTGCGCAGCTGATGAGCCAGCTCATCGGGGTCGGTGCCATCGGCGCCTTCACCTTCGTGTTTGCCTTCGTGTTGTTCCTTATCCTGAAGGTCACGATGGGCCTGCGAGTCAGCGAGGAGGAGGAGGTCGGCGGACTCGACATCGGCGAGCACGGGCTCGAAGCGTATCCCGACTTCCAGACCGTCAACGAAGCCTAGTCATGCACTCGGGGGGGCCGGGCCAACCCCGGCCTCTCCACCACCCAATACGAAAGACTTATCCACATGAAAAAAATCGAAGCCATCATCAAACCCTTCAAGCTCGAGGAGGTGAAAGATGCCCTCGCCGAACTCGGGATCGAAGGGATGACCGTCAGCGAGGTCAAAGGGTTCGGACGCCAGAAAGGCCACACCGAAATTTACCGGGGGAGCGAATACACCGTCGACTTCCTGCCCAAGATCAAGATCGAGGTGGTGCTTGCCGACTCCGCGCTCGACAGCGCGGTGGCGGCGGTGCTCAAGGCCGCCAAGACCGGGAAGATCGGGGACGGTAAGGTCTTCGTGCTGCCCGTCGAGGATGCCGTGCGAATCCGCACCGAAGAGAAGGGCGACCAGGCCATCTGACCGGCCTGCTCCTCCATTCGGGGACAAACTCAAGGGACTGGGGAGACCAGGGAGTGGGATCCAGGGGACACAGGGGGATAGGGACATTCGACGGCGGCGGGGGAGCGTTCCCCCGCCGCCGTTGTGCTTTCGACACAAAAGGAGCGAGGAACCGCGAAAGACACGACAAGCTTTTCAGCCCGCGGAACGCTCTCCAGACGGCGTTGCCGAATAGAAGTTCCCAACGATACGATACATCCATCCAGAGCGACCTGTTGCGGGTCACTCAGCTCTCGGGCATGACGGGCTGGAGCTGTGGAGCCTCCGGCTTTCCGGGCGATTTCCCGGGGTTTGGTTCGGCGAAGTCATCGGCGAAGTTCATCGCAACCAATGTCAGCATGGGCCACGGGCCGCGGGCGCTGAGGTTGGCGACCATTTCGCGGATGGCACCGTAGAGCACGGAGGCACCGTTCACGCCGACCAGCTTGTCGCGCCCCTCCTTGGGATACCCGGGATGGACCGCGAATACGCCGATCGCAACAAACTCGCCCAAGTAGCACGGATTGTTCTCCTCCAACGGCACAAGCCGCACCGTGAGCGAGACGAGGTAATCGTCGGGACTTTCGTTGATCCTGCCGACATCGATTTTGGTCTCGATCCCATTGATGGCCGCGGGATCTCCCTTCGGCTGCGCGAGGATCGAGGCCTTCGAGAAAAAGTAGTGCTTAAGCTGCAGTGGGGAGTGGTTCATTGGGCTGATCGAACTCAAGAACGGTCTGGAACGTTTCGGGCCCCCATGCGGGGCGGACCGGGACGGGGACGGCATGGCGGGCGGGCTCGTCTTTCAGAAAACTGAGCCACTCGCCCACGGTTCCGTCCGGCTGCAGATGAATGCGAAGCTCCGCGTCGAGCTGACGGGCGAGCTTCACCATGGTCGCGACGGTGAAGTTGTTGTCGCCCCGCAGGAGTTTGGTGACGAACGAGGGATTGCGTTGCAGCCGCTCCGCCAGCTCGGTCTTGCTCACGCCGAGGTGCTCCATGCGGACGACGACTTCCTCGGTGAATTCGAGGATGGCGCTCTCAACCCAGAAGCTATCCCGCTTCTTGGCGCGGTCGAAGTGTTCGGTGAAGGTGCTGGGGCTCATGGGAGGTCGGGTTCGGTGGGGATGGGGGCGGAAGCCTTGGCGTGGAAATAAAGTTTGCGAAGCTCGATGGCCCGGCGGATCTCGCGGTTCTGAACTTTCCTCTGCGGCTTGGAAAAACCGTGGGTGCACTCCCTTTCTCACACGATCCCCAACCCCTTGAGGATCGCGAGCATGATCGAGGCGGCCATGATCGAGCCGATCTGGCCGCCGGTGTTGGCCGCGACAGCGTGCATGAGCAGGTGGTTCTGACGGTTGGCCTTGAGCCCTTCATTCTGAACCAGCCGCGCCGCTATGGGGTACGCGGAGATGCCCGCGGCCCCGAGCAGGGGATTCACCTTTCCGCCCGAGAGATTATACCAGATCTTCCCGAACAGGACGCCGCCGGCCGTATCCACGATGATGGCTACCAGGCCGAGTGCGAAGATCATGATGGTCTGCGGACGCAGGAACTGGTCCGCGCCCATTGTCCCCCCGATGGCCAGCCCGAGCAGCAGCGTGGAAATGTTGGCGATCTCGTTCTCGCTGGCCTTGACCAGCCGCGGGACCACGCCGGAGACTTTCATGAAATTGCCGAGCATGATGGTGCCCATCAGCGGCAATCCTTTCGGGGCCACGATGCCGACAATGGCGGTCGCCACCAGCGGAAAGAGTACGAGCACCGGACGCGACACGGTGCTCTTGAAGGAGGGCATGTGCACCGCGCGCTCCTTGGGGGTCGTGAGTGCCCGCATGATCGGGGGCTGGATCACGGGAACGAGCGCCATGTAGGAATACGCCGCCACCGACAACGGCCCCAGCAGTTCCTTGGAATACTTGGAGGCCACGTAGATGACCGTCGGCCCGTCGCACGCGCCGATCATGCCGATGCACACCGCATCCCGCTGCGAAAACCCAAACAGCAAGGCCAGCCCGAGCGTCAGGAAGATCCCCAACTGACCCGCCGCACCGAACAACAGCAGCCTCGGGTTGGCGAGCATCGGGGTGAAATCGATCATCGTGCCGATCCCGATAAAGATGAAAAGCGGGAACAGCTCGGTCAGGATCCCGAAGTCATAGATCACCTTGAGAAAGCCCTGTTCGTGGAAGAGCTCGCTGAGCGGGAGGTTCACGAGCACGCAGCCGAATCCGATGGGCAGGAGCAGCAGCGGCTCGACGCCCCGGGCGACGGCGAGGTAAAGCAACCCCCCCCCGACGCCCAGCATCACCAGGGCTTGAAGCCCGGCCGCAGAGGCCAGGAACGCAAACCCCTCGCCCAGGCTTTGCAACGCACTCCAGATCGCGGGCATCATGGCGCTTTCCCTCCATCCTTGTCTTGCGAAGGCGGAAAAAGGAACCGAAGGAGATCAATGATCAGGGTCAGCAACCAGAGCGTGAGCATGGTGCCGCCCATACCCACCACCAGCATCGTGAGTCCGAAGGTCAGGTTGTTCATAGGGGGTGTGGAGCTGAGAACGGTGCGTCGGCGCTAGCGCGGATCGGGCCTGTCGTCCGGCCGCGCCCACTCCGCCTCGTGCCGGACCTCCCCGGCGATCACGACCGAAAGCACGACCGAGAAGGCGAGGATGGCCCCGATGACCGCCAGCGAGACCCACGTGTGGGCCTTGAACCACGCATCCACCGGTTGATGGATCCCGGCGAGCATTTTCGCCCCGATGAAGAACAGCACGAGGCTGACCCCGTGCTTGAGGAAGCGGAACAGGCCCATCACGCCGCGGATGGCGAAAAAGAGCGACACCAGCCCGAGCACGGCAAACACGTTGGAGGTGATCACCACAAACGGTTCCTCGCTGATGCCCATGATCGCCGGGATGGAGTCGATCGCGAACAGCACGTCGGTGCTGCCGATGACGAGGAACACCAGGAACAGCGGGGTGATCCGGAACCGGCCCTCCTTGCGGGTGATCAGCCGGTGGGTGTCGGGATCGGGATCCATCGGCAGCCAACGCGAGGCGATCCGGTGAAGGAAGTTGTTCGTGGGATCCACATGGTCCCCCTCCTGCGCCAGCAGCATCTTGAGGGCCGTCCAGATCAGCAGCGCCCCGAAGGCGTAGATCAACCAGTGAAACTTCGCAATCAACGCGATCCCGAACAGGATGAAGCCCACCCTCAGCACGATCGAAAGCAGGATGCCCAGCTTGATGAGCTTGGGCTGGTGCCGCTCCTCCACCCCCATGAGCGAGAAGATCATGATGAACACGAACAGGTTGTCCACAGAGAGCGAATACTCGGTCAGATACCCCGCGACGAACAGCGGGGCAAACTCCGCCCCGCGCGGATCCCACAGGTAGATCGCCAGCCCATACAACAACGCCAGCGATACCCAAATCGAGGTCCAGAACAGCGCGGTCCGAAGCCCGGCCGGACCATGGCGATGGGTCGTCGCAAAAAGATCGATGGCCGTTACCCCCAGAAACAGGACAACGAAACTCAACCAGAACAGAAGTTGGCGATCCATGCGGGGATTGCGCTGCGGTCAGCCGCCAAGATTTGAGGGGTGCCCGACCCGGAAGCAAGACCGCAATCCATCCGCACCACGGAATGGGTGCCGGTCCCATCGCCCCTCCAAGTGACTCTATTTGATCAGCCAACGGGAATCATCGCTGCACAAAACGCGCCACTCCTCCGATATCCGGACACAAACCACTGCGATACGCAGCTAAGTTCGGAAGGTTGGCACGCGGCATGCTTGAATGGACATGCCGTCCAGTGGGCGGTCAAACCGTAGCCAACCCCAACCCGACACCCTTCCATGAAATCACGCATGTTTCGACGAACCCTGCTCGCGCTGGTCGGGAGCCTTTTGCTCCCGGCGGCGATTCCGTCCCTTGCCGCCCAGGAGGCGGCGGCACCCGCGCCGACGTTGGAGCAGCGGGTGGCGGGAATTGAAGCCTACTTCGGCAATGTGGACCCCTCTGCCCCGCTCAAGGCCGAGGATGGTGCCATCCCCGAAGGCCTCACCACCCCCACCGTCGGCGTCGCCGGTCCCGGTCATAACGCGTGGCTGATGGTTTCCGCCGCGCTGGTGCTCTTTATGACCCTGCCCGGGCTGGCCCTCTTCTACGGCGGACTGGTCCGCTCCAAGAACGTCCTCTCCGTGGTCGCCCAGTGTTTCGGCGCAGCGGGCTTGGTGACGATCCTCTGGGTTGTCTGCGGCTACACGCTCGTCTTCGGCGAGGGTGGCACCCCCTTCCTCGGCTCCATGAAGCACCTCTTCATGGAAGGCGTCACCGGCGCTCCCGACACCAACTACTGCTACTGGGTCAGCGAGAACGTCTTTTCCATGTTCCAGATGATGTTTGCCATCATCACCCCGGCCCTCATCGTCGGCGCCATCGCCGAGCGCATGAAGTTCTCCGCCGTCATGATCTTCATCGGCGCCTGGATGTTCCTGGTCTATTTCCCCCTCGCCCACATGGTCTGGGGCGTGGACGGTCTCATGAACGGCGTCTGGAACGGCGCCGCCAAGATCAAGGCGATCGACTTTGCCGGCGGCACCGTGGTTCACATGAGCTCGGGTTGGTCCGCCCTGGTGCTCTGCCTCATCCTCGGGCCGCGCATGGGCTTTAAGAAGGAGCCAATGCCCCCGCACAGCATGGTCCTTTGCGCCGTCGGCACCGGCATGCTTTGGGTCGGCTGGTACGGCTTCAACGCCGGCTCCGCCCTCGCCGCCGACGGTCTGGCCGCCCAGGCCTTCACCACCACCACCATCGCTGCGGCCGTCGCCTCCTTTGTCTGGGCCGCCCTCGAATTCATCACCCGCGGCAAGGCCAGCATCCTGGGCTTCTGCTCAGGCGCCGTCGCCGGCCTGGTCGTGATCACCCCGGCCGCCGGGTTCGTGAGCGTCAAGAGCTCCCTCATCATCGGTATCCTCGCCGGTCTGGTGCCCTTCTTCGCCTGCACCAAGCTCAAGGGCTGGCTCGGGTATGACGATGCCCTGGACACCTTCGGCATTCACGCCGTCGGCGGCACCCTCGGCGCCCTGGTCACCGGCCTCTTCGCCAGTGGCGCGGTCAACGCCAACCTCACCGAGGCCAATACCTACGCCAAGGACAACGGCCTGGCCGCCATCGTCGCCAACGGCGGCCTCTGGATCGAACAGCTCAAGGCCATGGCCATCACCGTCGTCCTCTCCGTGGTCGCCACCGTGGTCATCGCGCTGGTGATCAAGGCCGTCATCGGTCTGCGCCCGACCCCCGAGGCGGAGTCGCAGGGCCTCGACATCAACGACCACGGCGAAGAGGGCTACATCCTCTGAGCCTTGCCCCCACACCAACCCACCACAGGCAATCGCGCACATGAAAAAAATCGAAGCCATCATCAAACCCTTCAAGCTCGAGGAGGTGAAGGACGCCCTCGCCGAACTCGGGATAGAAGGAATGACCGTCAGCGAGGTCAAAGGGTTCGGACGCCAGAAAGGCCACACCGAAATTTACCGGGGGAGCGAATACACCGTCGACTTCCTGCCCAAGATCAAGATCGAGGTGGTGCTTGCCGACTCCGCGCTCGACAGCGCGGTGGCGGCGGTGCTCAAGGCCGCCAAGACCGGGAAGATCGGGGACGGTAAGGTCTTCGTGCTGCCCGTCGAGGATGCCGTGCGAATCCGCACCGAAGAGAAGGGCGACCAGGCCATCTGATCGACCGGCCCGGGTCGGGGGCTGAGGGCGGCGACACGCCGCCGCTCCGCCAGGCACTCTAGGGACTAGGGAGACAGGGGAGTAGGGACCAAGGATCCAAGGGACACAAGGGGGATAGGGAGACTACGACGGCGGCGGGGGAGCAATCCCCCGCCGCCGTTCGGCTTTGAGGAAGGGGGACCCACTCGCTGACATCAGCGGCGCGAGGTGCCCGCCCAGCGCAGCATCCCCTCGTAGCGGAATTCCCAAGAATTCCGTCTTCGCTCCCAGCGCCATCGAACCCGCACCACCCAGGCGCACGCCCCCCGCCCCGCAAGTCTTGGGACTTCCACTACAGGAAGCCTGTCGCCGATGCGGTCGCCGGTTCGCTCGATGTTACGGCCCACACCCCGTTGGGTGGTGCAACCGCTCAGAAAAGCGGTTCCAAGGTCACAACTCCGGGCTCGCGCGCTCCCTGGGAGGCCCCTAGATTCGCCAGTCCCATGGCCGAAACCGCTGAGCGCAAGACCCTCGATGAACGCAGCCGCATGACCGATCTGGAACGATTGCGGCATTCGTGCGCGCATGTGCTGGCGACCGCCATCCTGCGGATTTGGCCGCAGGCACAATTCGCGGCCGGCCCGCCGGTGGAGAACGGGTTCTACTACGATCTCGACCTCGACCACCGGATCACGCCCGAGGATTTCGCCCGGATCGAGGAGGAGATGCGCCGGGAGATCAAGGCGAACCATCGATTGGAACGGGTGGCGGTGCCGCGGGCGGAGGCGGTCGCCATGGCGGAGCGGGGCGAGCTCGGCGCGCTGGGGCCGCGTCCGGAGCCGAGCAAGTTCAAGCTCGATATTCTGCGCGAGATCCCCGAGGGCGAGGAGATTACGATCTACCGGAACGGTGAATTCACGGACCTGTGCGCGGGGCCGCATGTGATGCGCACCGGCAACATCGGGGCGTTCAAGCTGACCACGATCGCCAGCGCCTACTATCGCGGGGACGAGGGGAACCCGCAGCTCCAGCGGATTTACGGAACGGCGTTCAAGAACCGGACCCAGATGGAGGAGCACTTTGCAATGCTCGAGGAGGCGAAGCGCCGCGATCACCGCAAGCTCGGGCGCGAGCTCGAGCTGTTTGCGATCGACGAGGCGGTCGGGCCGGGCCTGGTGCTCTGGATGCCGCGCGGCGCGATCGTGCGCCAGGAGCTTCAGGCGTTCATCTCGGCGGAGCTGACCCGGCAGGGTTACCAGCAGGTGTTCACCCCGCACATCGGGCGGCTCGGGTTGTTCCGGACCTCCGGGCATTTTCCGTATTACCGCGAGTCGCAGTTTCCGCCGCTGATCGAGCACGATCATCTCCGCAAGCTGTCGGAGGAGGGGTGCACTTGCGCCGAGCTGTCGAACCGGCTGGAGCAGGGCGATATCGAGGGGTTCCTCCTCAAGCCGATGAACTGCCCGATGCACATCCGCATCTACGACCAGCGCCCCCGCTCGTATCGCGAGCTGCCGATGCGCCTGGCCGAGTTCGGCACGGTTTACCGGTGGGAACAATCGGGCGAGCTGGGCGGCATGACCCGGGTGCGCGGATTCACCCAGGATGACGCGCATCTGTTCTGCACCGAGAGCCAGCTTCCCGCGGAGATCGACGGGTGTCTTGGTCTGGTGAAGACCGTGCTCGGGACGCTCGGGATGAAGGATTACCGCGTGCGGGTGAGCCTCCGGGATTCCGCAAGCGACAAGTATGTCGGGGACCCGGCCAACTGGGACAAGGCAGAGCAGGCGCTGCGCGAGGCCGTGCAGCAGCTCGGGGTCCCGTTCACCGAGGAACCGGGCGAGGCGGCGTTTTACGGTCCGAAGATCGATTTCGTGGTGAAGGACGTGCTCGGGCGGGAGTGGCAGCTCGGGACCGTCCAGCTCGACTACAACCTGCCGGTCCGGTTCGACCTTTGGTATACGGGGCCGGACAACAAACCGGCTCGCCCAGTGATGGTTCACCGGGCGCCGTTCGGGTCGATGGAACGTTTCATCGGCGTGTTGATCGAGCATTTCGCGGGCAATTTCCCGCTCTGGCTGGCACCCGAGCAGGTGCGGATCCTGACCATCGGCGACGAGGAACCGCTGGCGGCGTATGCCCGGTCGATTCATGAGGAACTGCGCGCGGCCAGGGTCCGGGCGGAGATCGATCTCTCGACCGACCAGATCAACGGCAAGGTGCTCAGGGCCGAGCAGCTCAAGGTCCACACGATGCTCGTGATCGGCCGCCGCGATCTGGAGGCGGGGGCGGTCAGCGTGCGGGTGCACGGAAAGGGAAATCTGGGCGCCCGTCCGCGCGCCGAAGCCGTCGCCGACCTGCTCGCCGCCATTGCAGAGCGCAGGCAGTAGGCCGGACCCTCCCTCCGCCCCATGGGCCTGCATCGCGCCCTGTCCGCGTTCTCCCCACGCTCCGCTGGTTCCGGAGCACCGGTGGTTTCCGGCTGACAAAGCACTCCGGAACCGCTTGCGAGAAGCTGATTACGCCGCTGGTGACCAAGATCCGCGCGGCCGTGCATGAGTGGCGGGGCCCTTTCTATTATCCACAAAGTCGGACGAGAAATGTTTGTAATTGGTAAGCGGGATGTGATGGAAAGCTTGGGATGCGAACAAAACCAAGCGAACATGAAGGAACGGAATGGGTCAAAGAGGAGATGGAGGGATGCTGCTTTAGCGACGAACGTCTGCCCAGAGAGCGCATTGGCTGGTGGAACAAATGGGCACGATGGTCGGAGCAAGTATTCCGGCGGCCTGCCAGGACTGGGCGAACACCAAGGAGGCCTACCGGTTTTTCTGCAATGAGTGCGTCGAAACGACAGGCCGCAATGAGAATGAACCACAAAAGTTGAAAAATCTGGATGCGAGTTCGGAGAGGAGGTGATGGCTATGTTTGGGTCTGCCGGGTCTGTAATTGGATAATTTGGGAGGGTAACAACAGGATCGTTTTCACGCGGCTTCCAAATTGATTCCGGCAAGATCCTCTTTGGAAAGGACCGATTTGTGTGCAAATAGGAAATCAAGTTGGATCAGGATACCGCCCGACTTGTGGATCTCAGTAACCTCGACAGGAAGGAACCCGAGTTCACCCATCGTAGCCATGTATGAGCCGAGATTTGGCGCTCCGATATTATATCTGACCGTCGGAAGTTCCATTAATACGAATTTGGCATTCCGGAAGATATCTGTCCCTCCTGATATGATGTCGATTTCCGATCCTTGGGTATCTATCTTGATCAGATCTGGCTGGGGGAGGCTCTCCGCCGCTACAATCTCTCCGAGTGTTCTGGCACTCAGTCTGACCCCGATGGTGGATTCGAACGCCGGACTCACCTCTTTGTAATATGAGGCTCCGGTCGATGAAGGGGAATCCTCCGGGATGTAGAAATCGCATTCGGTGATACCGGGATTCGAGAGTATTCCCATGAAATGTTGGAATCCCTTGTCCTGAAGAGACTGCGCGTTTCGTGGATTCGCCTCAAAGCAGATGATTCTCGCCTCAGGCATCAATGACTGTAGTTCCTCTGCCCAATCACCCTTGTGTGCGCCGATGTCGAAGACCACCCGGATACCGGATTTTCGCTGTTCGGCGCAGAGGCGTTCCCGAAGCCGCTGGTCCAATAGTCGGTTCAGTCCGTAGAACTGGAAAACTTTGGCGGCCAGCTGTTTGATTGTCTGGGTGAAATACTTGGTTGTAGAAGTGCTGTGTTTCATGATCCTGTCATTGATCGGGTTGGGTGAAATCTGCTAACTGGAGATTGGTCAGAGCCTGTTTGAAAAGTCAAACAGGCGCAGTGGCTCCGCATTTCAAAGTGTACTTTTTTGACCACTTGTCCCCGCAGAGTGGGGATGCCTTACAAATCTGACCTCAGCGACACAGAACGGGCCAGCATCGAATACTGCTTCCCGAAGCCGAGCCAGACCGGCCGCCTTCGCGAACACAGCTATCGGGACTTGATCAACGCCATCTTCTACGTGGCTCGCACGGGCTGTCAGTGGCGCAATCTTCCGGGCTCGGCGGCCTCCTCACCGCCACGGGGGCTTCGAGCGCCACCGTTCGCCCGAAGGAGGTGAGCGGGTGAGGGTGCCGCGTTATCGGTGCCCGCGCTGCGGGGGCACGTGCAGCGTGATCCCCGCCGGAATGTTCCCGCGGCGCAGCCTGCCGGTGGAGCGATTCGAGCAACTGGCCGATGAGCGGCTCGGGATGGCGGGCGGGAGCGCGAGGCCCCCGCCCGCCACCGTGATCGAGGAGGGCTGCATCCGGCGGGCTCTACGAAAACTGTCGGAACGCGTGGCTTTCCTCTGTGGGTTGCTCGGCCAGCAGCTGCCCTTGCGGGCGCGCCGCGACCTGAGCGGGTTTTGGCGGGCCCTGCGTGAGCTGGGTTCCACCGAAGCGATGCTCCCGGTTCTGGCGCGCGAGTTCAAGACCTCGCTGTTGGGATGTTACCGCAGCCTGGCCCCGCCGGATTGGCGGCGGGAATCGGCTCCCGCTTGAGCTTCGCGGCGCGGCGGCGCGCGACCCCACAGAACCTTTGGGTTGGAGCGCGGATCGGGCCCGGGCACAACCCCTAGCCATGGACAACATCCAGCCCCAGCCGAAGGAACGCCTCGCGCTTTTGCGTTTTGAGGTCATCTGCCACCTGAAAAACCTGCGCCAGGAGGGCTTGCCGCTCTCCGAGTGCCTGCGGGCCGCCGCCTCGCGCCCGTGGCCCGAGCCCGAGGGGCCTTACTACTCGGTGCGGACCCTGGAGACGTGGTGGTATGACTACTCCAAGAGCGGGTTCCAAGGGCTCTTGGGCAAGGCAGCGCGCCGCGATGTTCGGCCCGAGAGCGGGCGTGATTCGAAGTGGGTGCGTTCTCTGTTGTAGATGGGCGCTGACCCCGGTGCTCGTGGGACGTGGACCGGGCGGGGGTGGCAATATTTATAGCCAAATATACCAACCTCTACTTCTGATCGGATAAACGAATAGAAATTGCTGCAATCCGATCATTCCATCAAGAGCCCCTTTGCGCTATTGCCCCTCTCGGGCACGGCCCCGAACGGACGGTCAAAATCGCCGATGCCCTCAATGTCAACCCCAGCAGACCTAGCCTGGCTTTTGCAACAAGCGCACCCAGAGAGGGATAATCCACGGCCATGCGAGGCGCGAGGTTTGCGGGTTGCGCAGATCGTTGAGATCTGGAAGGCTTTTCCGAAAGATGCCGCAGTCGCCACATCCCGAGGAATTGACCTTCAGGATTCATCCCGCTGGGGGTGGATCCGAAGTCCCGGTCTCCCTCCTGACTCAAAGCCTCTCGACCCTGCAGGAGTTGATTCACCTGTTCGCCTTGCAAGAGGAGGGCCGCACGCTCCGCCAGCGGCTGCGTCTCTCGGACGAACTAAAGCGCCGATACGTGTTGCGCTGCCGCCCGCCGCAATCGGGCAGCTTCGCGGTGGCCGGACGTGTCGCCGGCCTGACCGAAGACCTTTTCGCTCCCCAGTTGGCGGCCAGCGTCGTGGGGAACCTTCGAGAGTTCAGCCGGGCGGCGGTCGCCGGGGACCAGGACCGTCTCCTGGAGATGGTCCCCGACAGCCGACTGCGAAACCGAATCCTAGCCAGGTTGATCTCGCTCTCCCCTCCCGCAGGCAGTGGCCACCGCTACGAGCTGTGCAGCGGGGCCGGGCCGGGCATCTCGCTGGAAGAGACCCTGCCCGGCCGGATTGAGGCTTGGCTCAAGCCCACAGCCGAACGCGCCGAAGCGCAAACCGTGACCGGTCGGCTGGAGGCCATCTCCTTCAGCGAGCACCGCGTAACGATCATCTATCGTCCGCGCCGCCGCGGTTTGGACTGCTTTTACGACGAGGACATCGAACCGATGCTCCTCGAGAATCGCCGCGACCTGATCCAAGTTACGGGGCGGGTGCTCACGGACGATGACGGCCACCCGGTCAAGATCGTCGAAGTTGAGGAAATCCGGGAGCTGGATTTGTCCCCATTCGTCATCAGCGAGGTTCCGGGCCGGGGGTGGCGGCTGAAAGCGTCCACACCGGTCGAGCTGCAGCCTGTTCTCAGCGAAAATGAACAAATCCTGCGCCTCCAGCACGACGAATGGGGTCTGGATGTCTTCGCGCCGACGCGCCCCGGGCTTTTCGATGAGTTGAAGGAGCAGTTGCTCATGCTCTGGACCGAGTATGCCCGCGAAGCCGACGAGGCGCTTTCGGAGCCAGCGCTGCGGGTGAAGGCAGCCCTGTTGGCCCAGTTCACGGAGGTGCCTGATGCCTAGGGACAAGCGGGAAGTCGAGGCCGGCCTGGCCAACAAAGGATTCGAACAGCGGACGGGCGACCACAATTACTTCATTTACCGGGCTCTGGATGGCAAAAAGTCTCTCGCAAAGACCAAAACCAGCCTTGGACGAGGGGTTGAGATCGACGACAGCCTGCTGGCTCAGATGGCCCGCCAATGCGGCATCACCAAGAAATTGTTCTTGGATTTGGTGGATTGCCCGCTGCAACGGCCTGACTACGAAAAGTACTTGAAGCAAGCGGGCAAGCTCTGAGGCAAGCTTGCCCCGACCACGAATGCTACGGCCTCTCCGCTTCTGCCAGCCCCTGATCCGAACCGGACGGTGCCTGCGGCGCCATCCCTTGCGCCCGGCCCAGGTTCTCCCGAATGCTGCTTGGAGCGGGGAAAGGCGGGCATCGTCCTGGGGGGGCGTTTGGGGGCTCCAAATTTCACCTTGCGGACCCCGCCCCGCTCCGATATTTGAAAGCACGAATGGGCCTGCCCCGCTTCCGCGTGAGCTTTACTATCCGATGAATTGCCGCCCCGGTCAGGTGGTGGCAGTCCGCCCTTTTCCAGCCGTGTCCTCCCGCACCGGGATGACGTCTTGCGCACGCATACACTGAGCCGAACCGCCCGCGGCGCGGGGCCCGCTCCAAGGAGATCCAGCCATAGCCATCCAGACCCAGCAAATCCGTGTCAACCAGCGCATCCGTGCCCGCGAGGTGCGGGTGATCGTCGCGTCCACCAACGAACAATTGGGTGTGATGAAGACCGGGGATGCGTTGCGCCTCGCCCAGAGCCAGGGGCTTGACCTCGTCGAGGTCGCCCCCAACGCCAACCCGCCCGTCTGCCGGGTGGTCGATTACGGCAAGTACCGCTACGAGCTCTCCAAGCAGGACAAGGCCGCAAAAAACAACGCGGCGAAACTCAAGGAGATCAAGTTCCGGGTCAACATCGACCAGCACGACTACGTCACCAAACTCCGCCACGCGGAGGCGTTCCTCGAAAAGGGGAACAAGGTGCGGGTCAACCTCCAGTTCCGCGGCCGCGAGATGGCGCATCAGGAACTGGGCGAAGCGCTTGTGCGCCGGGTTGCGGAGGATCTGTCGACGATGGGCCACGTGGAGATGATCCCGCGCAAGATGGGCCGGAACATCACCATGGTGCTCGGACCGCTGCCCGCCTCGAAACGCAAACGGCGCTTCCTCAAGGAGGCCGAGGAAATCGAACCCGTCGAGGAACACGACGGGGACGATCACGAGGACGACGACACGCCCGAAGCCTGAGACCACCCGCTTCGAACCGGCCCGGTGGCCGGGATCAGTCCTCCTTGATCCGCAGGGTCAAGTCCACGCGCTTCCCGTTGACGAGGTTCCAGCCCTGGACGCGCACATCGCGGACACCCGGGGTGTTGCCGATCCTCACAAGATCGGCGGTGGGAACGATCACGAAACGCGGGCCCGGCTGGGCGAGGTAGCGCTCCACCTGACTGATCTTGAGCTTGCGGTGGAAACCGCGGACCTTTTTCCGGAAGTACCAGACGAGGCTGGGTTCCTCGAAAGAGACCGAGGCGAATTCCATCCCCGGTTTCAACCACGGCGCAGCGGCGTTCAAAAGACTCGGGCTCGGGAAAAAAGGGCGGGCAATCGCCGCGCCCGGCAGGCAGAGAATCAGCCAGGCGAGCGCACCGGCCAGGCAGGTGCGGCGAAGCGTCGCGCTCTCGCGTCCCGCCCGAAACCAAACCATCGACAGCAGGAGCGCCAGGGCGGGGAACGCGGGGAGGGTGTAGTGCGGCAGCTTGGTGCTCACGAGTGTGAAAACAACAAACACCGTGAGCACCGAGGTGAACAGATACCCCACGGCGGCATCGGCCATCACCCCGGTGGCGCGCAAGCGACGCACCAGCCACGGGAGGAAGATCGAGCCCGGCAGGAAGGAAAGAAACACCGTCAGGAAAAAGAACGGCAGCATGAGGAGATAGCCCACGGCGCCGTCCGCCCCGTGCCCTTCGAAGGCATCGACGGATCGATGCACCACATGCTTTCCGATCCCGATGCGGAAGAACTCTCCGTCGGTCCGCACCAGCGCCGGCCAAGCCCAGAGCAGCACGACGCCCGCAGCGGCCACGAGACTCACCAGGGTGCCCAGCGCAATTCCGGCCGGCGCCCGGCGTCCGCGGAACGCCCCGATCAAGAGGGGAACGACGGGCAGCCAGGCAACGGGGCCTTTGGCGAGGAATCCCAAAGCGAGCGCCGCGATCCAACAGGTCCAGGCGACCGGCGATCGGGGTCGTTGGAGGATCTCCCAGCCCGCCCACAATGCCGCGGTGAAGCACAACACCATCGGCATGTCCGCCACCGCGGCGCGGGCATGGACGGCGGTCTGCAGGGAGGTGCTGAACAGCGCTGCCGCCCAGAAGGCGGCACGGTCTCCGGAGATCCGGCGTCCGAACCCGTAAAGTACCAGGGCCGTGAGTGCGGCGCACACGGCGGATGGGAATCGCGCTGCAAACTCGCTCTCGCCAAACGTCCGGTAAGCTGCGATCTGCATCCAATAGATCAGCGGGGGTTTGTCGAACCGGTGGGTGTTGTTGAACCAGGGGATGACCCAGTCGCCCCGCTCGATCATTTCGCGTGACGCCTCGGCAAAGCGGGGTTCATCCCGGTCGATCAGAGGCAGGATCCACGATCCGGCCACATGAAAGGCGACCAGGGCCACCAGCCACACGGCAAGATGCGTGCGGCGAACAGGCAGGGGCACGGGGACGGAACCGGAAGGCATCGCGGCATCATGCGTTGAACGGGGCGTCGGGTGGAATCGCGAAGTTGGGATGGGGCTGCAGGTGGGCGAGATTGGAAGTGGCTGAGGGTCGAGCCTCCTTTCCACTGTAGACGGGGTCGGTGATCCCGTTCTGCACTCCCCGCCCAACCCACGCGCCGCGCGCACCGGGCAGACCCAGCTCAGCTACAACGGAAGCCTCACCCACTGCTAATCACGTCCGGGAGCGACCTTCCCCTCTCAAATCACTTCTCGGCGGGAGACCGACAGGCCGGCCCGCCATCCATGCAAATCGGTCGGGGTCTCCTGCAGTGCACGCTGGTGCGGGGAGCGTCCGCTGTTAGCTTCTCCGATCCGGCCCCGACGCATGGAGGCCGGAGATTCCATCCACGCTCAGAATTCCCATGAATATTCGACATCTGCCCTCGAAGCTCATCCTGCTTTTCAGTTCTGCGGGCGTGGCGCTGCTCCTGATCGAGCTGGCGTATCGCGTGTTCCTGTTCGGCCCGGCGGCATTTTCCATCCGGAAAGTGAATTCAGCGCACGACATCGGGATCTCGGGCCTCATCCAGCCCTCCCCGCACCAGGAGATCGCCTATGAACTGAAACCGAATCTGGACACCATTTTCAAGCTGGTGCCGTTCCGGACGAACTCCAAGGGCTTGCGCGACCGCGAGATTCCCGTCGAGAAACCGCCCGGCGTGTTTCGAATCTGCGTGGTGGGTGACTCGATGACACTGCCGGCGGGCGTCGCCATCGAGGATGCCTGGCACAAGGTGCTTGAAACCCGGCTCAACCAACGCGGGTCTGCAACCCCGGTCGAGACGGTGAATTTCGGCGTCGGAGGGTACTATCTGCGGCAATACCTCGGGGTGATCCACGAGAAAGCCGCGCTCTACCGACCCGACCTCGTGATTGTGGCGTTTTGCGCCCAGAACGACCACTGGCTGCCGCCCGGGCAACTGTTCGACCGCCCCTACAGGGTTCTGCCCAAGACCCATCCGTTCTTCGAGTCGTTCGCCCTCGACACCGCGCGGCGGATCTACTCGCATCTCCTCCGCCGATTCCGCGGACAGGCGACCTGGGTGGAGAAGGGAACCGAGGAGCGGACCGCCGTCGCCCAAGAGCAGCCTGCGACCGGCGTTTACACCGCAGCGGAGGAGAGCTACCTGGTCACCCAATTCGGCCGCCTGGCCTCGTACTCCCGGGAGGCGGGCGTGCCGGTGGTGGTGGTCAACCTGTTCCACCAACACAACGCGGCCTACTCCGCCGAACTGGATCGACTGGTTCGTGCGGCGGGCCTCCCGTTTGCGGACGTGACGTCCGCGTTCCAAGGGACCAACGTGATGCGCTTCCGGATCTATCCGACGGACAATCATCCCAACGCCGCAGGCCATGCGATCTTTGGCGAGACCATCGAGCGCGCGCTGGTCGGGCAGAAGTTGATACCGGAGTAATCGCAACGCCACTCACGTTGGTACAAGCGCCGGCATGAGCTTCCGGCTCATGCCCCCTGCAAACCCAGCGCAGCGGCGGGGTGACGACGCCACGCAGGGGCAGTGCACCGGGAGCCGTTTGGGTGGCGGTGCACGGCTCTCAGAAGAGCGTGTAGATGAACGGGGCCGCCGCCGACCCGCCCAGCACGATCAGGGCGGCGAGGAGCAGCAACAACAGAATGATGGGTGTCAGCCACCACTTCTTGTTGTGGGCCAGGAACGCCAGCAGTTCCTTGATCAAGTTGCTCTTGTGCGATTTTCCGGCTTCCTCGAACTCGTTCTTGGGCATGGCTGATTCCTCGGTTTCTAAAACTGCCGATAATAACTTGCCGACGGCCTCGGCTCACCGCGGTCGGTCCAATAGCTCTTCCGCTCTCTGTCGATGGCCCGATCCAACGCATCGCGGCCCGTGCGGCGGAAGAAAAGCCCGACCGCCCCGAAAACCAGATAGAACACGGCGCCCAGCAGAACATGACTCACCACGAACCCGATGGGCAGGGCGATGAGGGTCAGGAGCAGATAAATCGGCCGGACTGCGCCGGGCGAGATCATCCCGAGCACGGGGGTGATCACCGCAAACGCCCAAAAAAACATCGCGACCGTGGGGCTGTGGAACTTGAACCATGCGATCAGCCCGAACAGGCCGAACCCCGCGAGGCAGATCCAGGCGAACTCCCGGAGTTTGCGGGTACCAGGTTTCCAGTCGATGGTCAGCATGCCAGGGTAAGGGGTGGGTGCGGATTTTGGAGGATCGGGCGGCCGTCAATCGAGCGCGAACTTGGCGAGGTAATCATCCAGCTTCACCTCCGACGCCCCGGGCTGCTCGGGCTTGAGCAGCATGTGATTTCCCAGCACCAAGGCGTCCATGTTGGTGGCCATGAAGCAGCGATACGCGTCCTCTGGAGTGCAAACGATGGGCTCGCCGCGAACGTTGAAACTCGTGTTGATGATCACCGGACACCCGGTCTTCTCCTCGAACCGCTTGATGATCCGGTAATACAACCCGTGCCGCTCGCGGTCGACGGTCTGGATGCGGGCGGAGAAATCAACGTGGGTGATCGCGGGGATGTCCGACCGGATGATCGGCAGTTTCGAAACTCCCTGGGCGGCCTCGAGCTGCGCAGCACAATCGGTGCGGTGCCCGGGCCGGACATCCGCCACGAGCAGCATGTACGGGCTCTCCTCCTCCGGGCGGGTTTCGAAATAATCCGCCACCCGCTCGCGCAACACGCTCGGGGCGAATGGACGGAACGACTCGCGGAACTTGATCTTGAGATTCATCACCTTCTGCATCCCGGTCGAACGCGCGTCGCCCAGGATGCTTCTCCCCCCGAGCGCACGCGGACCGAACTCCATCCGGCCATGCACGAGCCCCACCACTTTCTCGGAGGCGAGCAAGTCCGCGATGGCGCCTGCCAGCGCATCGGGGTCGGGATGATGATGGGAAACCGCCCCCTTCGATTGGAGGAACGGACCGACCACATCATCCTCGAAAGCGGGGCCCAAATAACTGGCGCTCTGGCCGTCGGGCTTGAGGGGCGTGCGCGGGTTTTCCAGGAGCTGATACCAGACGAACAGCGCAGCTCCCAGCGCCCCGCCGGCATCCCCCGAGGCGGGCTGGATCCAGAGGTTCTCGAACGGTCCCTCTCGCAGCACCCGCCCATTGGCGACACAGTTGAGGGCGACCCCGCCCGCCAGGCAGAGATTGCGCTGGCCGGTGATCTCATGCGCATGACGCGCAAGCCTGAGCACCGCCTCCTCCGTTACCTCCTGAATGCTCGCGCCGATGTCCATGTAGAACTCGGTCAGCTCCGACTCCGGCTTGCGCGGCGGCGCACCGAACAGATCGTGAAAGCGCCGATTGGTCATCGTCAGGCCCTGGCAGTAATTGAAATACTGCATGTCCATGCGGAACGAGCCGTCCTGCTTGAGATCGATCAGCTTCTCCCGAATTCGGTCGGCATAGATCGGCTTTCCATACGGGGCCAGCCCCATCAGCTTGTACTCGCCGCTGTTGACCCGGAACCCGGTGTAATAGGTGAACGCCGAATACAGAAGCCCGAGCGAATGCGGGAAGTTCTGCTGCTGCAAGATCCGGACCCGATTGCCCTCCCCCCTGCCGATGGTCGTGGTGGCCCACTCGCCGACCCCGTCGATGGTCAGAATCGCAGCCGCCTCGAACGGAGAAGGGAAGAACGCGCTCGCCGCGTGGGACTCGTGATGCTCGGTGTACACGAATGGGCCGCGGTACTGCTTGTCGAGCCCGTTCCGCATCTCGCGCGGCAGGAAAAGCTTCTGCCCGAGCCAGACCGGAAGTGCCTGCCGAAAGCTCTGAAATCCCTGGGGCGCGTAGGCAAGATAGGTCTCAAGCAATCGCTCGAATTTCAGCAGCGGTTTCTCGTAAAAAACGACATAGTCCAGGTCGCCGATCCCGATTCCCGCCTCTTCCAGACAGTACGCAATCGCCCGTTTGGGGAATGCCGGATCGTGCTTCTTGCGGGTGAACCGCTCCTCCTGCGCCGCCGCCACGATGCGACCGTCCTGCACGAGCGCAGCCGCGGAATCGTGATAAAATGCGGAGATCCCAAGAATATTCATCGCCCAGAGTAAACCACGATATTGGCGGTGAGCCGCACCCCTGTCAATCAGAGCCCCTCCCCCCGGTCCACAGGCGCTGTAGCGAAGATTCTCGCCTGCAGGTCCGGTTAAAATGGGGCCTTCACGCGTTTCAATCTTGGCAGTGGCGAACGGCTGTCACGGGTGCCGGCCGATCTGCCACGGTTGGGGGGTGGACTTCGAGCTCGGCGCGCGATGGGGGGAGCGGGCGGTTGTTTCGACTCAGCTCCGCCGGAACACCATCAGATTCTCGTCGTAATCGGAGAGCATTCGACCACCGAACGCGCTGCGGATGCGGGCAACCGCAGCCTCGTCATACCCCATGCCCAAGGCCGCGTACTTTTCGATCCAATAGCTCCGGGGTTGCATGTTGAGGTGGAGATGCCCCCCCTGTCCGGGCGGTGCGGCCGTGAACACCAGAAGCGGTGCCGGGCCCGACAACAGGCGGCAGAGCCGGTCCGCGTGTTCCGGCGGAATGTGTTCCGCCACTTCCAAACAAATACACAGATCCCCGCGGGCGGGGATCGATTCGGCCCGACAGAGATCCAGATGAGCCACGTGGTCCACCCCACGCCGGGCCGCGAAGGCGACGGAGTCCGTGCTGCCATCGAACGCAAAGACCTCGCGCACGCCGCACGCCTTGAACGCCATCGAAATCCCGCCGGACCCGCACCCAATGTCCACCAACATCCCGGGTCGAAACTCCTCGAAAAGGGTCTTCGCGAGCAACGGATAGTGCACGGCATTGGCCGACTCGATGCCCTCGTAGTAGGAGGTGTCATATCCCCGGTTTCGTTTCAGCAACCCGTAGGCATGAAACCGGAGACGCTCGTAGGCTTGCGGGCTGAACAGAGCGCGCAGAAGCCGTTTCAGAGAGGGGGGGCATCGATGCGTTGGGCCATGCTGACCTCCGAATACCGTAGCAGCCAGCCCGCAGCAAGGATGGAGGGGGCGAGGGCGGATCGGCTCGCGGCGTGCATGCCGGGCGGTGGCTCGTCCGCCCCCCGCTCCTCTGGGACGCCCCAGAACGTTCGCGGAAGGCGGCCCGCTTTCGGCTTCAACCCGTCAGCCCGGCCCCCAGCCGCGGCGCGATTGCACGCGTGAACGCAGACGTGCGAAGGCTGCGCCTCCGGCTGGCTGGCCGAGAAGCGCTCCGTTCCAGACGGCTTGGACTGCGAACGGCAGCATGCCCCAGCCGAAGGTGCGGATGCAGCGACGCAGGTCCGCCGCGACGGCGCGGAGCAGGAACCGGGCGCCCGGGAGGCGGGTTCCGGTGTAGGCGAGGTTTTGCAGCAACGCGCAGAATTTGATCTCATGAGACCCCGGCATGGCCGCATGGTCTGGGGGAAGGTGCGCAACCACGGCACCCGTTGCGAGGCGGCCTCCCGTGGACCGGGCGATCCGAAGGGTATACTCGATGTCCTCCCCCAGCATGAGGTAGTCGGTTCTCGGCAAGCCCCCTTCCTCGATGGCCTGCCGCGATAGCAGCCAGCTGATGCCGGTGGCCCAGCGGACCCGGGGCGCCGTTTCGGTGCACTTCGGGGCCCATGTCGCGGGCTCCGCGCCTTGGGCGGCACGAAACAGTTTGCGGTCGGTGAAACCGGGCAGCCACGAGAGCCGGCCGGTGTGATCTGTGATGCAGGGCACAACCAGCCCCGCCTTGGTGGCTTGGGCCACGCGCACCAGCGAGCAGAGACAACCCGGGTCCGGGATCGCGTCATCGTCGAGCGTCCAAATCCGTTGCACCTCCGCGTGCTCCAGCGCTTGCCGAATCCCCAAGGCCAAGCCGCCGCCCACACCGAGATTGGCACCCGCGAGCACCAGATTGGCCCAGGGCGAATGGTGCGCAACCACGCCTCGCGTGGCCGCATCGTCGCCGTTGTCAACAATGATCGCCGCACCGGGGATGAGACTGCCGGAACGAACCGCATGGAGCATCCGGTCCAACAGTTCAGCCCGGCGATAGGTGACACTGACCAGAGTGACCTCGCGTGCCTCGCTCGGCTCCGCGGCTTTGGGCGAGGGGTCAGGACTCATGCTCGCAGCACCAACCGGAGGCCATTCCTGTCGAGGTGGCGGTCATATTGATGCAGCACCGGCACCGGAAGGTCGTCCGGGCCGATCACGCGCCCCGCCGCGTCGAGTCGGATGGCGGAGCGAGCCATGCAACCCATGGTCAACACCGCACCCTCGAAGTTCCCAAATCGTGTCACCGGGAATGGCTGGGGCGTCCAGGCGATCCAGTTGTGGATGCCCTGATCCTCACCGCCCACCGAATGGAGTTGGCGCACCCGGAGCAGGCGATCGCACATGGTGTCGACATACCCGAGCATTGCTGCGGCGTCGCCGATCGTGACGCCCGCGCAGCTGACGATCCGATCGCCAATTTCCTGGATCATCTCGGGCCCGAACGCGCGGCCGATCCAGGCCGCGTTCAACGGTGACTTGCGGATCGGGATGGACGGATCTTCGAGAAAGGTTGAAATGCCATCGGGCAGCAAGGCCGCGAACGGATCGCTTTGGAACCAGACATCGCGAATGTCGGAAAGCAGCACCCTTCGCAGCCTGGGCAGATTGACTCGCACGTAATCGCGGTAGAGCAGGAACCGAACGTCCATCAGATTGAGCGCCAGTCGCCCCACCGCGGTCCGCAGGGGCTCCGGGCGGCTAGGTGCCGAGAGATGCCTCAGCAGCGGCCAGGCGTAGGCGAATGGATTTCGCATGCGCACCAGCGGGGTTCGGAAACAGAAGACCTCCACTGCATTCCGCCGCAGCTCGATCAGGGTCGCGGGATCCATCCGCGACGCAAACAGACATACCCTCGCACGTGACCCGGTGGCCCGGAGCGATGTCAGGAATGGCTCGATGGCCTCGAATCGCATCCGATGCGCCGTGCCCAGAATCACATTGGCTGCTTCCGGCGCGCTGGGAGTCATGCATGCGAGTACATACCACGTGCCGAGGGGATTGGTGAACGGGAATCGGGAGGGGCAGGCAGGCGGGTGACCAGAGCAGTGAGCGGCGGTGGATCGCGGCCGCCGGCCGCGATGTGGGAGTGGACCTTGAACCTTGAGGCGAGGCAGATTCCAGATCCCCCCCGTCGGCCCGCGATTGCGCCGGGAGCGGGTTCCCGGTTTACTCCGCGCGATGAAGGTGCTTCTCGCAGCGGCGGCATGTGAACCCGGACGCGGGTCCGAGCTCGATGTCGGGTGGCGCGCGGCGACCCTGATTGGCTCGGTGCACGAAACGTGGGTGCTCTGCTCGCACGGCAGCCGGGAGGCCATCGAAGCGGCGCAGCGCGAGGGAAAGGTGCCCGGGGGTCTCCACTTCGTCTACTGTGGAGGGCCGGTCCACTGGCACCCCAACCGCATGCTGGCACGAATACAAAGCTGGGGGGTCTATCGTGATTGGCTGGCCGAAGTCGAACGCCGGGCGCGCGAACTCCATGCCGGGCACCGTTTCGACGTCACCCACCACGTCACCTACTCCACCGTCCGCATGGCGTCGCCGCTCTGGCGGCTTCCGGTGCCCCATGTCTGGGGCCCGGTGGGCGGCGTGGGAGAGTATCCGATGCGGTTCTTGCCCATGCTCTCGCGCGGCGGCGCCTGTTTCGAGATCGCGCGCACGCTTTCCAACCGGTCGCTCCACGTTTCTCCCTCCATCCGCGGGTGCGCGCGTCGATCTCGCATCCTGGTCGCATCGAACGACGAAACGCGCCGCGTGCTCGAACACTGGCGCGGATCGGGCGAGGGGATCGAAACACTCTCCGCGGCGAGTTTTCCCGCGGCGAAGGTTGCCGCACTCCGCGCAGCCGGGGCGGACCGGAGCTCAGAAGGGCCGCTGCAATTGTTCGCGGGGGGCAACTTGATCGGGTCCAAAGGAGTTGCATTTGCACTCGAAGCGCTGGCGGAGGTGCGACGCCGCGGCGTCCCGTTCCGCTATCGTGTCCGCGGGGGCGGGCCCGAAATGGCGCACCTTCAGCACTTGATCGCGTCGCTCGGGCTGGGTGACTCCGTGGAAACCGGGGAGGCCTTGTGCTGGCCGGATTATAGTGCGGCCCTCGGTACCTCGCACCTGTACCTCCTCCCGAGCTTCCGCGAAAACGCGCCGCTGACGCTCCTCGAAGCCATGCTGGCGGGAAGCGTTCCCGTGGTCGTGGCCTCGAGCGCCCAAGGGGAAATTGTCCGCGCCAGCGGGGCTGGCGCGGCGGTCGACATCCAAGGCGGCTCGCGCGAGGTGGTGCTCCGGCTGGCCGATGCAATTTGCGGGTTTGACGCCGACCGCACGCGCCTTGCGGCCGACTCCCAGACCGTGGCCGCGTTTGTGGCAGACCGCTATTCCGAGGCCCACTACCGCCGCGAGATCCTCCGGATCTACGACAAGGCGGCGGGGGCGGAAGGATGAAGGCGGAGGTCCGTTGTAGCGGCGGCTCTCCCGAAGGGGTGCCGCCGGGGGCGCGTTCGCACACCGCCTGCCCGGTGGCACGTCCC
>ENA-ORBV01001674-ORBV01001674.1-microbial-mat-metagenome-genome-assembly--contig:-NODE-1674-length-48586-cov-12.756354_pt1 | contig 48586 bp, 33 predicted proteins | sample MGYA00237777_ERZ505514 | MGnify/ENA primary metagenome ERZ505514 (study PRJEB26160, sample SAMN06269048) | microbial mat metagenome | isolation source: Oligotrophic lake microbial mat | place... | reverse complement strand
CGGTTACCACCGCCGCCGCCGCCGTATCCGCCGCCACCGCCACGGTTGCCACCGCCGCCGCCGCCGTATCCGCCGCCACCGCCACGGTTACCACCGCCGCCGCCACGGCTTTCGCGGTCTTCTGCTTCTTTAACCACGATTGTGCGGCCATCTAATTCGCTTTCGTTCAGCGACCGGATCGCTGCTTTGGCTTCGTCATCATTTGGCATTTCTACAAATCCGAAACCTTTAGAGCGTTCCGTGAATTTGTCAAAAACAATTTTAACAGAATCAACTTGTCCGAATTCCTCGAACGCTTGACGTAATTCCGACTCTTGAGTGTCGAAATTCAACTTAGCAACAAAAATGTTCATACAAATAAAGATAAAAAGTTAAAAAAACGAGGTTCCTGAAGACACTGAGTTGGAGCTTGCGACCTGAACTACAGTACCCGGCAGTTACCACTCGATGCTTTTATAATACAAAGATAGTGCTTATTGCGGTTTTTGCAATTCTCGTCTTCCGCAGATGCTAAATAATATCTTCAATGCGCTAAAAAAAACGCACAAACCGGCTTCCTGTTGGCTAAACCATCTGCTTTGCGTGCTCGAAAAGCATAAAAAAAAGCGACTCCCTGTAAAAGAGCCGCCCTTTTTACTTCAAAAGTGATGGATAACCGCTCACGGCCTCAAGCTTCCCGCCTTCGCCAACACGGCGCGCTTCGTCAGTGGCGCGTATCCGGATGCCTGCACATCAACGAGTTCATTGTCACCCAAAGAAAGGGAATCAAAAGGATCATTTTTGAATACCTGAAACTGATAGCCGTCATAGCGGTTCAGGCCGTTTTTAGTAGAAAACCAGAGAAAGCCGTCGTCGTCCTGGCAGATGGCCGGCACAAAACTCTACGACAATGCCTGCTCGATGGAAATGGTTTCCACGAGTGGAGACTGAGCGTATAGCATTATGCTGCAACAAACCAGAAAAAAAGGGCGGACACTTCATAACCTCATATCCCAAACTCCACCTGAAACATCCCAAGAAACCAGTCTCTGGTGCTTGTGCTGTCAAATGCGCTCTGGTAGCCGATATGCGCCTGCAATTTGATCCGGTGTTTGTTGATGTACTTGTTAATGCCGACCAGCACCTCACGTTGTTTTTTGAGCAGTGAGCCTGTTTCCGGATTCACATTGCTGTATCGAACTGCTGCTTCCCAAAAATTTCGGGTGGTGTAGCTGTACTGCACATTTAAGCCTGTTCCAGCAGAGATGGCCACCGGGTTGCCCGCTGCATCCGAAGCCTCCAAATCGCTGCTTTTGCGGCGCATCCATTCCACGAGACAGGCATGCCCGTTCCATTTAAAAGAAAGGTCTGTGATCCAGGTGTTCAGGTTTACGCCTTCTGCTAACGGAATCCCCAATTGACCGCCACTTTGCCGGGTTCTTTCATTGCGGCTGAACGCAAGCGCCATTGATAATTTGGGTTTGGGTTCAAATTCCAGGTCGCCTTCCGAATAATCTCCACTATTGGTAAAGGCGCCCAAGGGGAGCCACTCGCCGCGCACGGTATACGCCAGGCCGTTGTCGGTTCGGGTAATGTTTCTTCCTTCTCCGGTGGAAACGGACGCTTTTCCCTTGAACAACATTTCATTCAGTTGGCCCGAATAATAGCCAAATATCCCAAAATCGCGATCTAAGGTAAATGCGCCGTTGGCAATGGAACGATCTGCAAACTGCAAATTGCCCGAAGAGTTCACCCGCTGCCGGTTGCCGGGCAATTTCGACTGGCCGAAACCGATGTAAAAACGGTCGTTGAAATGGTAATAAATAATGGCGTCACGGATGATTTTGGCCTCCCCGCCATTGTCAAAATCCTGATCAGCCCTCGAAAAAGCCAATTGAATGTAGTACTGAAGCTTGGGGCTGCCCATAAAGCCGTCGAAACGCAACCGCAAACGCCGCACGCGGGCTTCAAAGTCATTGACCGACCAATCTTCGATGCTGTTGGTTTTTACACCGATCCGGTTTTGCATCCGGAAGCGGATGTTCAATAAAAATATGGAATCTTTTGATAAGGAAAGCCCTTTCGATACATTGATCATCGCCCTTTCGTCGGTTTCGGTTTGGGCGGAGGCGGAAAAAAATCCCCCCATGAGCAGGGCGCATAAGGCAAATATGCCAAACGGCGTTGGCACACCAATGGGCGCATGGCAGGAAGGTTTTCTCATCACAAATTCATGTTTTGGTATCAGCCCGGCAAAGCTATGAAAATTGCTGTGCTTGCGTGTGGTCGGGGAAATTGCTGATGGGTGGATTTTGTTTTTCAATATTTGGTTGTGACTTTCTGGGACTGAAAGACACTTTTCTGGAAAAAGACCTTGACCGGGCCATCCTGGAAAAAATAGAACATTTTCTGCTCGAATTGGGCAGGGGCTTTGCTTTTTTCGAACGCCAGAAGCGCATGGTCATAGACGGCAAAGACTATTCACTCAACCTGCTTTTTTACCACCGGAAACTGAAACGCCTGATTGCCATAGATTTGGCCATCATGGCCTGCATGGCTCCGCAACCCGAAAAGACCATCGCCTGACCCGGCTTGCGGCACGGGTGGATTTTTCTTCGCCGCCTACGACTACCTCTCCGACGAGTAACGCTCCCTTTCGCACGCACCACCCACGCAAAAAAAGCGGGGTTTAGGTTAGGTGTCGGACACTTTTGGAAGTGTCCGACACCTAAATCTAAACCCCGCTTTTTTAACCACGAATCACCTATTTTAGCTTACCTGCCGCCATTCGGATCCACCACCACGCGGCGCACAATCCTGCGATCATCCAATTGGATCACCACAGTATAGACGCCAGCCGCGCCTGCAATCCGCATGTTGTGGGTTTCCAAATTGCCAGGAATTAAGCGCTCCTGGGTGATCAATTCTCCCAGCGTATTAAACACCTGAATTGTACCCGGTTTGCCTGCATGGACATCCAGATTGATGTTTACTTCACCCGTAGTCGGGTTCGGGTAAATCTGAACATGGTCGCCGCTTTCCGATACGAATTGGTCATCGGGTCTGCCTGCGAGCGTATTCGGCGTACCCGTCACGGTTACGTTGTCGAATGTCGCGGTATTCACCGTTGAACCATTGATGCTTTCCGAGAAGATGCCGACATAAACGCAGCCGTTCATGCTGACCGTCGCAGCGAAAGCAAAACTCCAGGTGACGCCATTAGTCGAAGAATAGCCCACAAAATTGCCGCCTGAGCGTTCCAGCCTCAGCCAGGTATGACCCGGACGAATGTAGTTCAGCGAAGTCGTTGTGCCATTGGTTAGTGAACGGATTTCGCGTCGGATATTCGTAGTCAACTGCGTCTTCATCGCTACTTTTTTCGCACCTGGCATCAACGTTTCCCGGATCATTACACCACCCCAGCCTGCGCCGCTGATGCTCGTCACGCGCGCTGTAACGACCGTATTGCCACAGATTTCCGTAAAAGCCATGTGCAATTTGTCGCTGCTTGCCGTGCCAAATCCAAGTGAAGTCAACACGAACGAACCATTTTCACCGGTACAGGGCGAGAAGACAGCGCTGCCATTAGCCACGCCCACATTGCTGTTGTCCCAACCCGGAGGCAGGGAATTGTCTTCGTCCACCGTGATCATCGAAATGCAAGTGCTTTGGTTGTTGCAGGCATCCGCTACCACCACCGTTACCGGTACGGTCGTATTTTTCTGGGCGCAGGTCACTGTTGCCGGCGTAATGCTCACTACGGTCAGCGTACCCGGGCAGTTATCCGAAGACGCATTGGCATTGAATACATCCGAAGACAACAGGGTATAAACTCCTTGTGAATTCACAAACACAGTTGAGTTCTTACAAACCACTGTCGGCGGCGTATTGTCAATATTCGTCGTGTAAGTTGCTGTTGCGCTGTTGCCACAAAAATCCGTTGCCGTTACGGTCACCGTTGCGGAACACAAGCCTACTGTGGAAGCCGTTTTAGTCACCGTGCCCGGGCAGTTGTCCGTCGCCGTTGTGGCGGCGATTGCTGCTGCTTGTGCAGCAGCCACGGTCGTGTAGCAAGGCGCAATCGTGCCTGGTGTCACCGTTGGCAGCGTATTGTCTATGCGGGTATTGTAAGTCGTCGTAGCGCTATTCCCGCACCCATCCGTAGTTGTTACGGTGATTACAGCCGAGCAAGTTCCTGCTGTAGAAGCCGTTTCCGTCAAGGCACCGGGGCAGTTGTCAGTGGCCGAAGTCGCAGTAAGTGCCGCCGCTTCTGCCGCTGCTACGGTTGGATAACAGGCAGCGATCGTACCCGTTGTAACCGTCGGAGCAGTATTGTCTATCCGGGTATTATACGTCGTTGTGGCGCTGTTGCCGCAGCCATCCGTTGCCGTCACCGTCACTATGGCCGAACAGGTTCCCGCTGTCGCAGCGGTTTTGGTCACCGTACCCGGGCAGTTGTCGGTGGCTGTTGTCGCAGCAATAGCCGCCGCTTGTGCAGCCGCAACCGTTTGATAACAAGCAGCAATGGTTCCCGGCGTTACTGTCGGCAGCGTGTTGTCTATACGAGTATTGTACGTCGTCGAAGCGCTGTTGCCGCAGGCATCCGTCGCCGTCACCGTCACTACCGCTGAGCAAGTGCCCATTGTAGAAGCTGTTTTGACGATGGTAGAAGGGCAATCATCGCTGGCCGTCGTTGCCGCAATGGCCGCTGCTTCCGCAGCCGCTGCAGTTGGATAACAAGCTGCAATGGTTCCGGTTGTTACCGTTGGATCGGCATTGTCTATGCTGGTGTTGTAAGTCGTTAGCGTGCTATTGCCGCAACCATCTGATGTGGTCACGGTAATTACTGCGGTGCAGGTTCCCACGGTGGAAGCCGCTTCGGTCAGCGCGCCCGAACAGTTGTCGGTGGCTGAAGTGGCTGCCAATGCTGCTGCTTGTGCTGCTGCAACCGTTGGGTAACAAGCCGCAATCGTGCCGGTTGTCACCGTTGGCGGTGTATTGTCTATGCGGGTATTGTACATCACCGAAGCGTTGTTGCTTGCGGCATCTGTACCCGTCACCGTGATGACTGCCATGCAGGTTCCTGTAGTTGATGCGGTTTTGGTCACTGTCCCCTGACAACCGTCCGTTGCTGTTGTTGCAGCGATGGCGGCTGCCTCTGCTGCTGCTACGGTTGGGTAGCAGGTCGCAATCGTACCGGCAGTCACTGTTGGTGGTACATTGTCGTTCACCGTCACGGTTTGGGTACAGGTCGCTGTCAGACCATTCACATCCGCGATCTGATAAGTTCGTACAAAGCTGAGTGGTCCGCCTGTCTGGCTTAACAACATAAAGCTGCTGCTGTTGATGGCGCAATTGTCGCTTGTTGAACCGCCTGCCGAAGTAAATGCTGCCAGCGTGGCATAAGGTGGCAAATCGGCAATATTACAAGGCGTTGATGCCGCCGCCGGACAGGTGATCGTTGGCGCGTCGTCGTCGGTTACCTGTACCGTTACCGTACACATATCTGTTAGGTTGGCACCATCGGTGATCGTCCATACAACCGCGGTCGTACCGATAGGCAGAAGGGTGCCTGCCAGGGTGTTTGTATTGTTAAAGTTATTGGTTAGGGTAAAGCCCGGGCAGTTTTCAGTTACTGTTGGATTAAATTCTGTACCCTCAACCGTGTAAGAGCAATTGCCGAGGTTCGTGCCACGCGATTGTGTGCCCACCAGACAGGTAATGTCCGGCGCTTGCGTATCCGTAACCGTAACCGTAAAAGAGCAGGTGGCATTGGGCAAAACCCCGTTTGATGCGGTTACATCCACCGTTGTCGTCCCAATTGGGAAAACATGGGGGGAGGTGATGACCGTAACGCCTATCCTATAAATGATGGTCGGCGTGGCGCAACCCACGGCGGTGGAAGAGAAGCTTTCGCTTGCCGTGCAAAGGTTGGGGTCGGTGCCCGTGGTGATGTTCCCCTGGCAAACCGTGATGGTTGGAGCGATGTTCAGGTTGGTCACCGTTGGGTTGGCCGTGCCTGCGACGCCGGGGTCGTCCGTCAGTACATTGGAGAAATTGGAACCCGTCACCGTGCCCTGGTTGCTTACCGAGCAAACGCCAAGCGGGAACGGATTGTCTATGGTCACCCGGAAAACGATGGTCATCGTTCTGTCTTCCGGTAAGGTAAAGCCAGGAACGCCGCCTACCGTGACCGTTTCACCCGACAAAACCGTGAGGGCCGCAATTTCCGGGGTTGTGCCCGAAGTGGGCGCTACGACCTCCTGAACTGCCGGCGCTGCTTCTACGGGCGGTTGTTCATTTGCGCCAAGCGCAGCCAATTCTTCATCTGTCGGCGGAGCAAAAGCGTTCGGGTGGAGGGGGGTATTGCAGGTTCCGCCGAAGGTGATTACAGCAGGTGCCTGTGCAAAAGAAATGAGTGTTCCGCCTGCATTGGTATTGCTATTACCCGTCCAGTTTGCCGTTACATCAGACCCGATTCCCTGCAAATTCAGAAATGCGGATCCATTGACAACCCTTGCCCGAAAAGCGCGCGAGCCGGCTGTGGTGACGTCGTTGTTGGCGATGCGGCTGCAATTGGTATTGGTTTCGGTGCCCGCTGAACTCTGCCCTGCCCGGGTTTCTATCCCTTCCAGGATGCCGGCACCGTTGGTCACATTGTTATTGTCTACTATAAAATCCAGGCGGCTGGCTCCGGTGGTGCCAATTCTGGACATACCGAGCACCCCTTCCTGGGCGTTGGTAGAGCTAATACTGACATTGTCCTTGATTTCTAATTTAGCGACGCTGTTTCCTTCGTGGAGCATCCGTGTATTGGCAAAGATGCTTCCTTCGGTATGGCTGTAAGTAATACTGGTATTATTGTTCACCCGCCCGTTCAGGATAGAAGTGCTGGCTGTAGAGCCAAGCACTGCTACCTCAAGCGACGCTTCAATGGCGGTATTGTTGTTGATATTGTAATTGATCGTAGCCGTGCCGACCGAACCAACCTCGATGCCCGCCATCGTACCGCCAAAACGCTGAACGCTACATCCGGTAATATTCAGGTTAAACGTAGAACTTCCTTCGGCCAAACACTGGATACCTTTGGAGCGTGCGCGATGAAAATTGCTGCTGGTCAGGTTCACCGTAGCCGTTGCGCTGCCCTGGGTGCGCATTTCAAAACAGTCTTGCCCCACCGGCGAAGCAGCCGAGTTGTTAAAGGTGCAATTGTTTACCGTAAGGGTCAGGGCACCGGTTGTGTTGATGATGTGCGCAATCCGGAAAGCAGAAAGCTCAAACGTGGAGCCGGTAATGGAACACGTGCCAGAGAGGTTTCTGAATTTGAGCGCATTTTCTTCGTTCAAGTTGCCATTTCCGGTAGCCGAGCAATTCGTTATGGTCAGGTTGCTCACGTTGTTGCCCATGATGCCGTGCTCTTCGGTGCCATCAATATCAAGGTTATTCATGACAACGGTAGTTACTCCATTCATGTAAATTGCGGCATTACAGGCAAGGACATCATCTTCATCGCACAAGGTATCGCCTCCGCCGTCAACACTTGAATTCCCTGATGGGATGTTCAAGTTCCTCAGCGTAATGTTGGTGGCTGAAATTAATTCAATCGCACGGGTTGTAATGCTCATAAAGGTACCGCCCGTCCCGGCCGTAGTTCCTGTTCCAGTGATTTCAAACGAACCGGTGGTGTTTTGCAGGCGAATGCCGTGTGACGCATTAGAAGCCGAGATGGATTGAAAAATGGCATCCAAAGCGCCGTTCGTCAGGTTGAGGGCGATGCCACCGTTACTACTCAGCGTCACATTGCGCACTTTCAGCGTCCCGAGGTTATTGCCGGTGACGGCCGTACCGCCGGTGTTGTTGATGGTGACCCCGAGCACGTCATTGTTCATGGCGGTCGTCAGAGTTGTCACTGCGTTGGCAATTGTCGGGTTGGTTCCGCCAAGCGTGGGCACCACCGCCGGAGATATTGGCGGATGAACAGAAAAAGTAACCCCGGCTAAGCTGGCAAGCGTACCCACCGCGCCCTGTCCGATCAGGTTTTGCCCGTTCAGCAACACAAGGCTGCTGGAATACGCGCCTGTGTACAAGAAAATATTGTCATTCGGATCATCCACCGCAATCGAGTTGAAGTTGGCTATGCTGCTAAACGGCGAGCCTAAGCGGCCATCGCCGGGCGCCGTTGCCCCGGTTTGTATATACCAGATCATGCCGGTCACGGTCACCGTCACGGTACCTGTACTGGTAAACATGCCGTCGCTGACGGTATAGGTAAAGGTGGTGGCGCCTTCAAAACCCGGGGCTGGATTAAATGTAAAACTGCCATTTGCGTTAAACGTAACATTCCCCTGGGTGCCGGCTGTATTAACGGCGGTCACTGTGAGCACATCCCCGTCTAAATTCAAATCGTTCGCCAACAAGCCCGATCCGACGGGAACGGAAATAGAGGTGTTACCAACCGTACTATAAGTGTCATTAAACGCGACAACAGAAGTTTTTACGGAGCCTGCAACCAAAGTTGTATTCGGGTCAACCGTATCCGTGAACTTCGTGCCAGTTGCGTCCATCGCCCCGGCTGCGTTGGTAATGTTAACCGTATATTCCAGCACGTCTCCAGGGCTGGGGCCTGCCGGGCCAATGTCAGGCGCGATCAGCATAAAGGTTTTGGTGGCGGTAATGGATGGCACCATAATCCGCATCGGAAGCGGTGTTTTTTTCAAAGCCTCCGTTTGTGCCTGGTATTCGACTAAGCCCGCCAAAGCGCGCTCTATCGAATAAGGTTGTTGTTCCTGGCAAATTTCCGCATCGGATGCCGGTTTTTGGGGTACCTCTGAAGGGTTCCCAAACCAAAAGGAAATCAACGCACTGATTAGGGTGTAAGAAATGAGTTTCATGTAGTGATTATGTTAACATGAGTAATTAGGAATAGACGGAACTTGTTCACGCGCCTTTCATTAAAAAAATTGAGTGCTATAAAAAAACAGTGTAACCGGCAAGTGGGTAGGGAATGCCGGAAACTGTAGATCCAAAACCTTAACGCTTCTTCAAAAACCCTGAACAAGCGCTTGTGACTTTTTGCTGTTTTTTGTAAAGCCAATATTTTATCAAGTGCGGGATGAAGGCAGGGGTCCTGATAAAATGACCAGCAACAACAACGACGCGAAATTAAAACAATTTGCAATAAAATTATGGTATATGTGTAAAATTTTTTTTTTTGACAGGCTGGTAAAATTTTCATCATTATAGTTCTATATTTGCCACTGCTATATATAACACGTCATTCTTATGCAAAGAAGAACTTTTCTGTATAATGCTTCATTGGGTGCCTTGGGCGTTACCTGGTTTTCAGGATTCGCCTCCGGACTGAATCCACAACGCTTTGTTGCTGCGCTGGATGATTTTTTTCAAGCCATTGGCGCGCGCGCCCAAAGTTGGCTTGCCAATGACCCGACGCTGGAAGAAGCTTTTACCCATGCCTTCGTCTCCTGGAAAAAAATAGGCTACGTGCCGGTTCACAACCAGTTTTATATTTGCCAACAGGCACAAAAATCCATTTTTATCCTGCACTTACCCCACCCTAAATCGGGTTCCTTAGACGTCTCTGCCTTAGTTTTCCAAAAAGATATTGCTACTCAAAACTGGCAATTTTCAGCAGCACTCTCCGGTTTCCAATTGGAAGCCCTGACCAAAGCATCGGCAGTTTTACAACCTGAGCACGCCCCGGATCGTTTAGCCGGGCTTTTGCTTCCGGTTTTAATACCTTTGAAAAAACAAACGATGGGCCGCTACGCGACAGAACTGGGTGAAGCAGGTATTTGTGCGCATTTGGGCAAAGACAAAGTAATGAGGGTTGAGGCGACCGTCTATGAAGCTGGTCAGGTGCTTTGGTCATCAGGCTTTGTCTCACAATACGGTCAATCTGTGTGATGATTGATGTGGAAAACGTACAGATGATTGATGATTGATCAGGAATAAGTGAATCCCGTTATATGGGACAAGTTGTGGTAAATAATTACCAGTTTTTTATGCTTGACTAAATAATCAAAATATCATGGCTGAACCATTTTTATCCGAAATCCGGCTTTTCAGCTTCAATTTTGCGCCTCAGGGCTGGGCGCTGTGCAACGGACAACTGTTGCCGATCAATCAAAATCAGGCGCTGTTTGCTTTGCTGGGTACCACTTATGGCGGCGATGGCCGGGTAAATTTTGCTTTGCCCGACTTCCGCGGGCGTGTGCCTTTCCACATGGGGAACGGGCATACGCTCGGTGAAAGAGGCGGTGAACAAGCGAATACGCTGAGTATTGCAACCCTGCCGGTGCATACGCACGTCGTCAGGGCGACTTCTTCCGGTTCAGATACCGTTGCACCGTCCAACACCTATTATGCTGATTCTGCGCCTTCAGAATTTTATGCCGGTGCTGGCAACATAGCCATGGCTCCGGAGACTTTAACCTCTGTGGGCGGCAGTCAGGCGCATCTCAATATGCAGCCTTCCTTAGTGATTACCTTCGGCATCGCGCTTCAGGGAATATTCCCAAGTCAAAACTAAACCCAATCCGTATTATGGGACAACCTTATGTAGGCGAAATTCGCATGTTTGCGGGCAATTTTGAACCGGCGGGCTGGATGTTTTGCGAGGGGCAACTACTGCCTATTTCTGAAAACGAAACCTTGTTTCAGTTGATCGGCACCACTTATGGCGGCGACGGTCAGTCCACTTTTTCATTACCTGATTTACGTGGGCGGGTTCCGATCCACCAGGGTAACGGCTTTGTCCTGGCGGAAAGGTTGGGTGCAGAAGAGATTACGCTGACCGTTAATCAGATACCGGCGCACACCCATGCGGTACTTTCTAACGGTTCCTCGGGCGGTGGCACCAGCCCTTCCGGCTCCGTGCTGGCAAGAAATGCCTCTGCTGATGCCTATTCAAACGATACGTCTGTGGGATTTTCGCCGCTTAATCCCGGCGTTGTCCTGCCTGTCGGCGGATCGCAACCGCACAGCAATATGGGATCTTATCTGTGCCTCAATTTCATTATTTCACTCTTTGGCATTTTCCCTTCTCCATCCTAAACAATACCGCTATGGCTGATCCTTTTGTAGCAGAAGTCAGAATGTTTCCTTTCAATTTCGCGCCCAGCGGCTGGGCTTTTTGCAACGGTCAACTATTGCCGCTCTCCCAAAATACGGCGCTGTTTTCTTTGCTGGGCACCACGTATGGCGGCAACGGCCTATCCACTTTTGCCCTGCCCAACGTGCAAGGCAGTGCTCCCATGCACCCCGGACAGGGGCCTGGGCTTAGCCTGCGAGACCTTGGCGAAACCGGCGGTTCGGAAACCGTTACCCTTTTGGAGAGTGAAATCCCCGCGCATACTCATACGGTGAGGGGGGTGGATGACAGTGAGCTTCAATCTTCGCCGGGAGGTGCCCTGAGTGCTCGGGCGAATATTTACAGAGCTGCTTCAGGCCCGCTTGTTAATATGTCGGCGAATATGCTTGCGCCAGCAGGAGGCAATCAGCCGCACAATAACCTACAGCCTTACCTTACCGTGAATTTTTGTATCGCTTTGCAGGGCGTATATCCGCCGCGCACATAACCGTATACCCTTGAAAAACATCAGCTTGCGCCCGAGAGCGCCTGAGGATCAGGCATTGTTGATGGCCATATACGGCAGTACCCGGGAAGCCGAATTAACCCAGGTTACCAATTGGGACGATGCGCAAAAACAGGCTTTTATTGCCCACCAGTTTAATGCGCAGCATGATTATTACAACCAGGTTTATCCTGATTCGGAATATTCTATCATCCTGCAAGACAATCAGGCGGTGGGCAGGCTATACGTGGAACGGTTCCTGATTGAGGGCACCATTCGGATCATTGACATTGCCATACTGCCCGATTTTCAAAACCAGGGCATCGGGGAATACCTGTTGAAGAAGCTTCAGGACGAAGCCCGGGAGGCCGGTAAATCACTGACCATTCATGTCGAAAAATTTAACCGCGCCCTCGATTTTTACACCCGTTTGGGGTTTGAAATTGTCAAAGAAACCCATGGCGTTTATTTGATGATGGAATGGAAAGTGCGTTGAGTAATCAATCTATTTAAACCACATCCTTATATATTATGACAGATTTACTAACCCTCGTCGTGGAGGATTTTGAGCCTTTGCTGAATCAAACGCTGCAAGTCCGATTCGCGCCGGAAGTTACGCTGGACGCAACCTTAGCGGAGGTGACCCGCCTCAACAGCCACTTTGACGTGCCCCGGCAGCCCTTTTCCTTCATTTTGAGAACTGCTCAAAAAAACGAATACTACCCGCAGGCTGTGTTTTCGGTCGTGCATCCGGTAAAGGGCGAATTGCCGGTTTTTCTGGTGCCGATTGGCCCCGATGAAAAAGGGATGCGTTATGAGGCGATATTTACCTGATCCTTCATCTAAAATAGGATGACTTACGAATCTGCTTTTCTGGAATTGCAGGAAATTGTGGCGCATTTGCAACAGGATGCAACGGGCATAGACGAATTGTCGGGCAAAGCGGCAAGGGCCGCTGAATTGCTTGCCTTTTGCAAAGAAAAGCTGCGGGGAACAGAAGAAAAATTACAACAATTATTTGAGGGTTAAGAATTAGTTAGTCTTCAAATATTATTTTATATTTGCCACTGTTACTACCAAAGTACCCTTGCAATTTCTATTCTTTATTTTTATGCTACCCGCTCTGTGGTCTTCCAGCAGCCGTGACTCATATTAGATTCACGCTGTAAAAAGTAAGACCTGCCGGCGGCATTCTGAACTTGCAAATACCGTTTTTATGAACAGGAGAATTTTCCTCTATCGTGCTTCAATGGGTGCGCTTGGTTTTAGCTGTTTTTTAAAATTTCCATTGTACGCTAATCAGCCCGGCGTTGCTACTTCATTAGAGTCCTTCTTTTTATCCATAGGTGCGCAAGCCGTAGAAAACAATTCAACTTTAGCAGAAATTTGCACAAAGGAAAGTATTCCCTGGATAAAAACAGGCTACCAACCTTTTAACAACAAATACTACCTCTGCCAAAAAGGACAAAAAGCAATATTCCTCCTCCATTTGCCTCATGAGGAAAATGGCTCCTTAGATATTTCCGCGCTTGTCTTACAGGAGGACATCTCTTTAGAATCCTGGCGCTTGGCCGCTTCGCTTTCCGGTTTTCAATTAGAAGCGCTCATCAAAGCAAGCACTGCGCTAAAAACCAATACCTCCCCAAGTCAATTGGCAGACCTATTGCTCCCCGCGCTCTACAAGACCAAAAAAATGCCCGGACGCTTCCCTACGGAACTGGGTGAAGTCAGTGTCAATGCTGTTCTGGGGAAAGACAACGTTATCCGGGTTAAAGCGGCTGTTTACGAGTCCGGTCAAATGTTGTGGTCTTCAGAATACACCTCGCAGTACCTGCAATCGCTTTAGTCGGAGTAGACCGACTTTGTGTTTGTTTGTTATTTTGTACAAATTTAATTGAATTGGAATCTAATTTTTTCACCTAAACTCTGCAAGTATTATGGCTGAACCATTTTTAGCGGAAATCCGGATTTTCAGTTTCGGTTTCGCACCAAAAGGATGGGCGTTATGCAACGGACAACTGCTGCCGATCAATCAGAATCAGGCGCTGTTTTCTTTGCTGGGCACGAATTATGGCGGCAACGGGCAAACCAATTTTGCCCTGCCCAATCTTCAGGAACGTGCCCCCAATCATGTTGGAGACGGGCTTACCCTTGGCGAACGAGCTGGCCAGGCCAATGTCACGCTGGCCCTGCCTCAGCTTCCTACGCACCCGCACTTGGCCAGCGCTACCACCGCTACTCAGAACGCAATTAGTCCGGCTAATGCTTCTTTTGCAGATTCTACCCCCTCTGAGTTTTACAGTGGCACACCTACTGTTGCGATGAATGCAGGGGTAATTGCTTCGGTTGGCGGATCTCAACCGCACAACAACGTGCAACCTTCGCTGGTCCTGAACATGAGTATTGCGCTTCAGGGAATATTCCCAAGTCAAAACTAAATCTCCTTACGATTATGTCACAACCTTATGTAGGCGAAATCCGGATGTTTGGGGGTAATTTCGCTCCTCTTGGCTGGATGTTTTGCGATGGGTCCCTGTTATCTATTGCTGAAAACGAAACCTTGTTTCAGTTAATCGGCACCACTTATGGCGGCGATGGGCAGCAAACCTTTGCCCTTCCTGATCTGCGTGGACGCATTCCGGTACACATGGGCGGCAATGCAGTTCTGGCGGAAGCCTTCGGAACGGAAAGCGTCACGCTGTCCGTCAACCAAATGCCAGCGCACAGCCACCCTTTCTTAGCAACCGACAACAACGGCTCAGGAACCAGCCCAAATGGCACGGTACTGTCCAGAAATGCTTCGGCAGATGCATATACCTCCGACGGCAGCACCGGGCTTATCCCGCTCAATAACGCGACGGTGTCGCCAGCTGGCGACTCGCAACCGCACGAAAACATGGCGCCGTATCTATGTGTCAGTTTCATCATTTCCCTTTACGGCATTTTTCCTTCACAAACCTAAATCATACCTCGTTATGGCTGATCCTTTCGTAGCGGAAATCAGAATATTTGGCTTCAATTTTGCCCCAAAAGGCTGGGCCTTTTGCAACGGGCAACTATTGCCAATTTCTCAAAATACGGCTCTATTTTCCTTATTGGGTATTAACTATGGCGGCGACGGAAAATCTACTTTTGGGCTTCCCGACCTCAAGGGCCGATTCCCCATGTTTTGGCAACAAGGCCCCGGACTATCATACTGGTCTATTGGAGAATCTTCGGGTACCACCAGCGTAACCCTCCTGCAGAGCGAAATGCCTGCGCACAGCCATGCCCTCCAAGGCGTGAATGACTCCGGATTGCAGTCAGCTCCCGGAGGTGCCTATCCGGCCAGAGCAAGTTTTTACAATACGGCGGCACCAGGCAGTGCAACCCTGTCTGTTAATGCTATTGCGCCGGCGGGCGGAAGCCAGCCCCACGATAACATGCAGCCTTATCTTACGATGAACTTTTGTATCGCGATGCAGGGAGTATTCCCGCCGCGTGGTTAATTAGCAGAACCGTTTACTCCGATCCGTTGGGGTTGTGTAAAGAGGCAAAAGGCAAAGCGCAAAAGGCGATTTTATTTCATAACACCTGTTGTTTTTGAAAACAAACAGAACGACTTTTTGAAATCAGCCAATTTCGTGGAATTATTGCCTTTTGCACCTTGCACCTTATTACACAACCGCAAGGGTCATGGATTTGGGCGACCGCAAGGGTCGCCCCTACGTAACGGCAATCCTTTGTTTTATTTTTTCATTCAATCCTGCATACAACAATAACTTTAATTCGGGCGCGCTGATGTTGATTGCGTTGCTGAAATTAGTGCGTAAATCGGTGAGCGTGCTGCTCCCGTTGTAGATGCGGATGATGCGGCTGAAAGTCGGCGATGCTGAAGCGCTCCCCGCTTGGTCGTGCTCAAACCATACCTTCACCGGCAGAGGATTCTGGTGGGAAAGATAAAACAAGTGAATGCCTTGTTCGCCTGCCAGCAGCCAGTTTAAGGCATACCCTTCCACCCAGACGCGCTTGGACTCCCGGTCTGCCTGGTACGAGACATTGAGCAGGGAAAACAGCGATTCGTAACAATCAAGCAGGTAGTGTACTTCCGAAATACCCTGGCCATCTAAGCAGGATTCAATGTTCAAATAGCCCTGATCCAACCGATCTTCCTGAAAGCCCGTGACCGCGAGCTTCAGCAGCATCACGTCAATGCAGTGGTTGAGCAGTTCTGATTGTTCACTGTCGAATTCCGGGACGCCATAAAGGTACGCCTGATTGATTTCCGCCAGCGCTTCTTCCTGAAACAGTCGGTCGCGCAGGCTTTCTTTTGCCGCTCTTGACCAATCTTTTTTCAAAACCGGGTAGCCGTGTTTCAGTCGGAGCGGAATGACCGGCAGGTGCGCCGAGGCTGCCTGGCCTGTGCGCAATATGGCGTGTTGCAGCGTCTCTTTGCACTCCTGAATATTGGAAACCAGGTCAAAATAACGCCACTGTCTTTTTCCTTCCTCGCGGTCTATCAGGGTATTTTTATTGTCATTTTTTGCATCGGCGCGCATTTTCAGTCGGTCGAGTTCCTGGATGAGTAATTGGTAAAACCGGCGACTTTGCTTCTGGTCTGGTAATTTGGGCAACCATTCTCCTTCGATTGGCTCTGCATAGTCGAGCGGCGTGATTTCCGGCTTGAGTTGTCCATCTTCCAGGCTGATGTTCAAAATAATGGGCTGGTCGCTGTAAGTAGACACCAACTGTTCGGCGGAAAGGGTGGTCAGGTCGCGCTCGATTTGGCGTTTCAGCGCCCGCCCGCCCATACTGGCGTCGTAGCCGCGTTGGGCCACCCACGCTAATGCTTCTTTTGACACGCTGAGCATGGTGGTTCGGCGCACAAAGCCATCGCGCTGCAACAATTCTTTGATTTGAAGCCGGGCGATATCGAGGATATGGTCGAGTTCAAGCGGATTAAAAATCACCACCTGATCGAGGCGGTTGACAAATTCTGGGCGGAAGAAATTTTCAACAGCTTTGTTAAAAATAGCGCGATTGTCGCGCTTGCTGCCAAAGAAGCCGGGTTGCGCGCTCACCTCCGACGCGCCAAGGTTCGACGTCATGATGATGACCGTATTGGAAAAATCAACGGTTCTGCCAAGGCTGTCCGTTAACCTGCCGTCGTCCAGCACCTGTAACAATAAATCAAATACAGACGGGTGTGCTTTTTCAATCTCATCCAGCAGCAGCACCCCGAATGGCTGGAAACGAACTTTGCCGGTGAGGTGTCCTTCGGGTTGGTAATAATTGCCGATCAGTCTGCCCACCGCGCCGCCGTCAATGTATTCGTTCATGTCGAGGCGCATCAGGCGGTTTTCACTGCCGCTCAGGTATTGACACAAGACTTTGGCAGCCTGCGTTTTACCCACCCCCGTCGGACCAGTAAACAGGAAAGAAACGATGGGCTTTTTGCGATCTGCCAGGCGCGACTTAATCAATTGGATCACATCCATCAGCACACCGACGGCCTGGGGTTGTCCCACCAAAGCCCGGGCGAGGTCGTTTTCCACCGCTTCGGGTTCGATGGTTTGTGCAGCGTCGAAAATGTGTTCTTCCATGCCGCTGAAAATCCGAAACTCCTCGCGAACCTGGGTAGCGTCAATGCGCCGGTTGCGGTATTTTACAGCTAACTGGCGCATCAGATTCACCACGCTGCCCGGCAATGGTTTGTTTTTGAGATAATTTCGGTGCAGGGTTAGCAACTGGTCAATGGCTTGAATGCTGATGACGGTGCCGTTGTCCTGTTCTAATTTTTTTCGCTGCTGGAGGATAATTTTTGCTGCCAGATCCACCGAAGGTTCGGTCATTCGGATGACCTGAAAAAGGTCGCTGAAGCGCCGGTCTTTTTCCTGAACGATTTGCCATTCACCGGGTGTCGCCAACACGATGACCTGCAACTGCCGCTTTTCCATATACGTGCGCAACACATCGCTCAGGGTGAGGCTGCCAGAGGCCGATTTGCCGATGTGCAGCAAAGCAATGACGTTGTCGAACATGATTTTGTCGGGGCGCTGCGCGTGTTCTTCCGGACGGCGGACAAACTTAAGGATGGCTTCGAAGCGCTTTTCCCACATGCCTACGATGCTCATCCCCGAAATTACCCGCAGCGGATCGAGGTGCCAGATGCGCTCAGTGCGCTGGTTATTGTCGTTTTGGTGGTCATTTTCGGTGCGCCGGCCAGCCATATAACGCCAGACAGTTTCCTGAACGACGGCGTGTTTGCCCACGCCTTCCGGTCCAATAATGGCCAAAGGCGATTGATCGCCGCTGAAAATAATTTTGCGCAGGTTTTCCACTAAATCGTCCTGATAGAATGCACGGTCGAGGGTGCCGGGATAACGGTTGTTCAAGTCGGCACCAATCTTTTCAATTTCCACATCCCCTTCAAAATCAACCGTGCTGTTTATGCGGTGGAAAAACTGAAAATTGCCGGTTTGCTCCGTTTGAAAAGGCCCCGGTTTGATGTGGACGTCCACGCGAATGTCGGTGATGAACTCCTTTTTTGTTGAAAAATATTGTTCCGGATCAAATTCTTTGTCGTCCCGGTCGCGGATGCCGCGCAACATTTCCCGCAATGCCGCCTTCGTCTGGGTTTCTACAGCCACTTTTCCATGTTCGTCGGGTTTGGCCATAAACATAAAATTCTCAACGAAAGGCAAAACGATGAAGGTATGCCCCTGGATTTTGAAATCTGCCGCCCCAAACAGGCCTTTCACAAAATAGCCCCCCAGGTTAAGGTCGAATTGATGGTGGTGGTATTTCAATTCCGGGTGAAACTGGTACCATAGGAGTTGTTGAGCCGTGCCGGGCGTTAGGGTAAAACCTTTGAAAGCGTTTTTAACATCTTTCTGGTATTGAGCCACTGCCTCTTCGTAGCGCCGGAATACGACAACCGGATAGGCAACAAAAAGTGGGCGCAATAAATAATGCGACGCTCCGTCTACCCGGAGGTGTCTTACAAGGGTAGGTATTTCTAACGTTATCAGGGCCATTCGGCAGGGCTTGGTTTGAAGAGCGGGAAGTTAGGCAACCTTGTTGACCCGGCAAAATTTCGTGCAAGATTGTTTGTTAAGAGGCAAATTGGCAAAAGGCAAGGAGCAAATATGCAAAGCGCAATTTTCATTTGGCAAAGTAAGGTAGTTCGGTTTCCAATTTGCACATTTGCCAACTTCATTTTGCAAAAGCGGAAAATTCTTATAATTTTGATGAACCATAGTATCAACTCTTATAATCCGATCCAAAAAGTAAAAACGACATTGAATGACGGAAGGCTATTTGGTTCCAAGTCACGAAAAATTTAAATTCAGGGATCTGAAGGTTTATGCCTCCACAGAGTGGCTGGCCGACAACAGAAAAAAATACCGCCAGGTATTCGACCGTAATGAAGTGACCTACATCTACGCGGAGTTGTCATTTTACAACAAGCTTTTTGATGAAGACGACTGGGAAGTGAACGTGGAATTGAAATGCTTTTCGGTTAAAAAACCCCAAAAAGAGGTTTGTACCCTGCCCCTGCACCGCAAAGTGAGCAAATGCGACAACATCGTCTACATCCGAGAAGGCTGGGGCAACAAAGCAGAGGGCGCTTTCTGGAAAAAAGGCGCTTATTACTGGGAAGCCTGGATAGAAGGCGAAAAAGTAAGCGTCAAACATTTTCATGTGGAAGACGGCGGCAAAAGCCTTTTGCCCGGCGAAAACCCATACCTCGATATTCAGTCCATCAAACTCTACGAGGGCCCTTACGATGATGTACCGGAGGAAGATCGCCTGTACATGCGGCGCTTCAGCAGCGAAGAAACTTGCTACATTTACGTCGAAGTTGCTTTAAAAAACCTGCTTTTCCATAAAGCCTGGCAATGCGAATTGTTCGTTAAATTCTACAACGATGCCCGCGAACTGAAAGGGCAGGTTGTGCGGCTGCACAAAGTGGAAAAACACGACGAAACCATTGTGTTCACTGCCGGTTGGGGGTCGAATGTGAAAGGTTCCTGGCGCAAAGACCGCTATACGGCTGAAATTGTCTTCATGGATCGGCTGCTGGCCGTAGCGCCTTTTGAAGTCGGCGACGTTTTTGAAGAAGGCTTTGCCGGGGCAATTTTGCCTTACCTGGATACGCCCGCCTTGCTGGCCGCTGCTGAAGAACCCAACCTGAGTTTTGAGGACTTAGTGGAACGTATGGACTTGCTGATCGGGCTCGCCGCAGTTAAAAGCCAGGTGCGCAACCACGCCCGATACATCCAGTTTTTGCAGTTGCGCAAAGAAAAAGGGTTCGAGGAAAGAACGGAGATTAATGTTCATTCGGTGTTTATTGGCAACCCTGGCACCGGTAAAACCACCGTGGCCGGGATGATGGGCATGCTGTACAGAAAAATGGGGCTGCTTTCCAAAGGCCATGTTCACGAAGTGGACCGCACCGACCTCGTCGGCGAATACATCGGGCAAACCGCCCCCAAAGTCAAAGAGGCCATCGAAAAAGCCCGCGGCGGCGTACTCTTCATAGACGAAGCTTACGCCCTTGCGCGCTCCAATGACGACACCAAAGATTTCGGACGCGAAGTCATTGAAATCCTCGTGAAAGAAATGTCGAACGGCCCCGGCGACCTGGCTGTGATCGTTGCCGGTTATCCGAAAGAAATGAAATATTTCTTAGATTCGAATCCGGGTTTAAAATCGCGATTCAAACTCCACTTCGAGTTTCAGGACTATTTACCGCAGGAACTTTCCGAAATTGCCGAATTCGCCTGTCGCGAAAAAGGCGTGCAATTCACCCCGGAGGCGAAAGCCCGCATTGATGAAATCATCGTGGAATATTACCGCAAACGCGACCGCACCTTCGGCAATGCCCGCTTCGTTTTTGATTTGATTGACAAAGCGAAACTCAACTTAGGGCTGCGCATCATGGCACTTGAAAACCCACGGGCGCTGGATCGCGACGCCCTTTCGCTGATTCAGTGGGAAGACGTGGATCAGATCGAACTGAAACCTGGCCGCGTGCTGCCGCATATTCCGATTGACGTAACCCTGCTACAGGAATCGCTGGATGAATTGAATAAACTCGTTGGGATGTCTAAAGTGAAAGAACAGATCAGCGAAATGGTGCGCTTAGCCCGCTATTACCGGGAAACGAACCGCGATGTGCTCAATAGCTTTTTCCTGCACACAGTGTTCATTGGCAATCCGGGCACCGGCAAAACCACGGTGGCGCGCATCCTCACGAAAATGTACAAAGCCCTCGGCATTCTGGAACGGGGTCACATGGTCGAAACCGACCGCCAGGGATTAGTGGCGGGTTATGTAGGTCAAACGGCCATCAAAACCGCAGAAAAAGTTGATGAATCCATGGGCGGCGTGCTCTTCATAGACGAAGCTTACGCGCTGACCAACCATACGGGCAGCGCGCACGGCGACTTCGGCGACGAAGCCATCCAAACCCTGCTCAAGCGCATGGAAGACAACCGGGGCCGCTTTTTCGTCTTTGTAGCCGGGTATACGGACAATATGGAAGCTTTCCTCAAAGCCAACCCGGGACTAAGCTCGCGTTTCGACAAGATATTGCGCTTCGATGATTATTTGCCCCAAGATTTGCAGCAAATTGCGGTGCAGATGCTACAATCCGAAAACCTGTCCGTCACCGCAGAAGCGTCCGATCATTTAGGGAAATACTTATCGTTCATCTACGATTACCGCGATAAATACTTTGGCAATGCCCGAACGGTGCGCAGCATCGTCCAGGAAGCCGTGAAACAGCACCACCTGCGCATCGCCAGCCTCCCTGCGGAAGAACGCGCTTTGGTGCCCCTGAATGAGCTGTCGCTGGAAGACGTGTCTTCCTTCAAATTGGACAAAAGCGGCTTTATTTTTAATAAGAAAAATATCGGATTTCAACGGCAGACGGCGGAAGGAAGATAGCCTAAAAAAAACCCATCCTCCACGGTTTCCATTTCGCCCGGATCAACGTAAAGTGTTGTTGTTCTTTGTTTTCTTTTCTAAAAAACAACAAACCAAAATCGTACAGGTCTACCGAAATTGTGACGCGGGGATCCCGGCGAATGGTTTCCCAAGCCCGCTCCATATCGGACGACCAATGGATATCGGCGAAAACAAAAAGGCTGCCTTCGTGGGCAAAAGCCATGCATTGATTGAAATAAGCGAGGGTGCGGTCGGCTCGGTGGTCGCCGTCTACATAAAGATAATCCAATTTTTTGAGTACTTGCAAAGCACCAGGAAGGGCGACCTGAAAATCGCCTTCCACCACCTTCACCTGTTCCAAGCCTGCTTCTTGGAGGTGACCCCGGGCCAATTGCGCCAACGCCGGGTCGCCTTCGATGGTGATCATTGCAGCTTCCAGCGCTGCCGAAGCCTGGTAAATGGCAGAAATTCCGACGGAAGTCCCCAATTCCAGTAACGTAGCAGGTTTATGCCAGTAAACAATGCGGAACAACAGGCGCCCCAGTGCCGGGGAAATTGCCGTATGGCTAACCACATCGCATAAGCGCCGATGATTGGAATCAAAAATGGCGGAACCCGCGCCGAGATCGGTCACCGCCAGTTTAGTACGATCCTGCAAAAGCCTTTTTCGCAGAATTTCTGCCGTTGAAAAGACGTAAAACCAGCGGTCATCTCCGCATGTATGTTCCAAAAAATCAGCGACGTATGGCGAATGCACGTCGTATTTCGTGTGCGCCCAAAAGTAATATCGCAGGTATCTGAAAAAAGAGAGAATGTAAAGTTCAAAAAGGCGCATGCAGTTTATTTAATTAGTGTCTGTCTTTATAGTCGGTGTCTGTTCTTTAGAGTTCGAGAGCAAGGCACGCTTGACCCAAAAACGGGATTTTACTCGCGTAAATGACCGATTTTTGGGCAAAATACAACGCAGTTATCGGACTATAAAGACAGACACTATTTATCCAAAACCTCCCCTAATTTTTCATGATAATAATCAAACTGGTTGAGGTTTTTATGGCCGCCACCTTCGATGACAAAAAAGCGGTCGTCCCCAACCCAGGGCTTGAGTTCAAGCGCGGCTTTGTAGGGCACGATCCAGTCGTGGGTGCCCTGAAAAACCGATTTTGGATAGGGCACTCTTTGCAAAAAATGCTCCACCGGAAAATGGACGGGAGCGCCAAGATTCGCAATAAACTGCGGTACTTTATAGGCAATCAGTTTGGTCATACTGGGAAACGGCGTCTCCAGAATCAATTGCCGGGCAGGGCGACGGGCTGCCAGCCACGATGCCATCGCTGACCCCAGTGACCGCCCGTAAATGATGATCCGTTCGGAAGCGTATCGTTCTAAAGCCCAGTTGTAAGCCATTTGGGCGCTGTGATAACAGCCATCTTCGGTGGGTTGTCCCGAACTTTTTCCATACCCCGGATAATCAATGACCAAAAAGTCGTAGCCGTGCCGGGTAAAATCCGCAGCAAGCTTGCCCCAGCGCTGCAGATTTCCGGCGTTCCCGTGAAAATACAGAATGAGCCGCCGGCCACTCCCCCACTCTGCCGAAAAAAACAAGGCATTGATGCGGAGTCCGGACGTCAAATCGGTCAGAAAAAATTCTTCAAACGACTGGTCAAACTGAAAAACGTAGTCGGCCGATAACCGCGTCGGCTGAAAAATGATCCGTTTCTGCAGGGCTTTTAACATTGTGCTTTAAGGATTGCTGATGCAGTTAATAACGACATTGGCTATTGTCCGGTTTTATGTACCAGGATTTATAATTTTTTGCTTTGGGATCCATGCACCCTTCTAAGTTGAGTAATTCCACTTTTTTAAACTCAATGGGGTGGCTTTCGCCTTGCAGAGAAATGTAGCCGCCGGTAATTGGTGTTCCGTCTTTTTTCGCTGCGGGATCAAAGGCATCCACGACCCCGCCGCCGACGACCGCACGACTGTAAGTCAGCACTTTATCGCCGTTGATGTAGTGTTCCAGCAAAGAATCGCCGAGCACTACCGCTTCAAACGTAACCCATTGATCGCCGGGATAGGTTTTGGAGTTGGCGCTGATGCAGTGTTCCGTCACCAATTTTCCGTTCATTTCCACGTGGGTTCCCGGCGTACACAAATTGCCGGTGGTACGCTCGCCTTCCGCGCGGCCTCCCAAAAATTGGGCTTCGAGGCTGATGGGAAAGTCTTGGTCTTTGCCCATGCTTTGCGGCGATTGGCCGTGCAGCATCACCCCGCTGTTGCGCCAGGCCCAGTCGGGACCACCGGTTGCCTGCTCGCCTTTAAAGCGGTACACGATGCGCAGGCGGTAGTAGCTAAATGGTTTTTCATAAAAAATATGCCCGAAACGGCTGTCAAAAGTGGGATACTGGTCGTACGCGACAACCATTTTTTTCTTTTGCACCCGAAAGGTATTTCCAAAATTCTCGTCCAGCGCATAACCCTTGATTTTGGGATGCCAGCCCTTCAGGTTTTTCCCGTTGAATAATGGTTGCCAGTCGCCTTTTTTCTGGGCGGGAAGCGCTGTAACAAGGCAGCAGAGGAGGAGGAAAATTGCGATTCTCATATAGAAAGGTTAAAGTAGAAAGGTTAAAGGTCTCAAATCTGATTATTGCTTATTTTTTATTGATGATTGATGATTACATGATTGATAATTGATGATGTGGGCCTCTGTAAAGCTCGAATGTATCCGTATTTTACATCAAAAATCATCTATCATCAATCATCAATTAACCGACTTATACATCCCCTCAATCTCTTTCCCAAAACGCTCCAAAATGCGTGCCCGCACCGGTTTCATTGTATACGTCAACAGGCCCGATTCCACGGTCCATTCCTCGTGGGTGAGGTGAAACCCGCGGATGCTTTGGTAATTGGGCAACCCCGCATTCAGACGCTGGATTTCCGAATCTACTTTTTGACGCACTTTGATGTTGTGTACCATGTACGGCGCGCTGGTCCAGTGGATTTTTTGGTCTTTTGCCCAAACTTCCAATACGTCAAAATTGGGTTTGATCAGGGCGGTAATAAAGGGTTTTTGAAAACCAATGACCAAAATTTGTTCGATAAATTGCGACTGCTTAAAGTGATTTTCCAGCGCTTGCGGCGCAATGTATTCCCCCGAAGAGGTCTTAAAAATGTCTTTTTTGCGATCCGTGATTTGCAAAAAGCGCTTCTTTTTCCACTTGCCCACGTCGCCGGTACGCAACCAGCCCTCTTCATCCAGCACTAACTGCGTTGCCTCCGGTTGTTTATAATAACCCTGCATGACATTGGGGCCGCGCACGAGGATTTCCCCTTCGCCGTTTTCGTCGGGTTGGTCAATGCGCACCTCCACGCCAGGCACGGGTAGCCCCACCGTTCCAAAGGAAAAAAGCCCGGGTTTGAACTGGTTCATGGTCACCACCGGCGAAGTTTCGGTCATGCCATAGCCCTCCCGCACTTTGATGCCCATTGCGCCGAACAGCCGTCCCAGTTCGGGTTGCAACCACGCAGCGCCTACGAGGATGCCCTCTACCCTCCCGCCCAGGCGGCGTTTCATGGCATTAAACACCAGCAGGCGCGCTGCCGCCAACTGGAAACGGTAGAACAATTTCAGACCCGTCCGCCCTGTGTATTGCCGGCCCAACGTAAGCGCCCAGTCCATCACCTTTTTCCCAAGCCAACCCTGGCGCGCGCGTTCGGCCAACGCCTGGTCGTACATTTTTTCGAGGATGCGCGGCACCGCCGTCAGCAAATGCGGGCGCACTTCGAGTAGGGCATTTGCGATCTTGTCGCGATCAACCGGCAGATAAACACTGGCACCGGCAGCCAGATAGGTGTAAATGGCCATGCGCTCCAACACGTGGCTGAACGGTAGAAAACTCATCCCGATTTTGCCGGGATAGACCGGTAAAATGGGGACGATGGCCCGCAGGTTGCTCACAATATTGTAGTGGCTGAGCATGACGCCTTTGGGGATTCCTGTGGTGCCCGAAGTGTAGATAATGGCCGATAAATCGTTTTCGCGGACTGTAGCCCGCAGCGCATCCAGATCGTAGACCCCTTCGGATGGCTCCTGATCCAGCAAACAGTTCAGCCCGTTCGGGTCGTCGGCTGTAGTATGCAGGTACACAGGGCAGAGGTTTGGAAACAATCCGCTGTCGCTCAAAAAATAAGCGCCCTGTTCCGGTGTGGCAAAAATGCACAACCAAGCTTCTGTTTCCCGGAGAATATGATGCAGTTGTTCGGGCCGGGAGGTATCGTGTACGGGTACAGAAATAGCACCGATTTGCTGGACGGCGAGGTCGAAAAAAAGCCACTCGGCGGAGGCTGCATGGGGAACCATCACCACGCGATCGCCGGTTTTGACGCCCAAGTTCAGTAAGGCTGTACTGTAGCGATCTACCTCAGCGATGCAATCCTGGATGCTGTAAATCTGCCACTGCCCTTGGCCGCGACTTCCTAAGGCCACAGGGTTGGGAAACCGGTTCAGTTGAAAGCGAAGGATATCGAAAGTCCTGGTCATCATATACTTTCCGGTTGAGCAGGCTTTTCGTAAAAGCCGTTGAGAATATCGTACAAATACTCGTGGTAAGTCGCAAAATCGGTCAGGTTATTGTGGCCGCCGCCCTCGATGGTGAGCAGTTGCACATGCGCGGGATTGACCTGCTGCAACAGTTGACTATGTTTGTAGGGAATCAGCCGGTCGCGGTTGCCGTGCAGGAGGTAGACCGGGAATTCAATTTTTTTGAGAAAGCGGTCGGTACGGATTTGGTAGCGCAACAGCCAGCGCAGCGGCAGCAAAAAGGCATAGCGTTTGATTTGGTGGTAAAAACTGAAATAAGGCGCATCCAGAATGAGCATCCGCGGCCTGTTCCAGGAGGCGACGCGCGCCGCAATGCCGGAACCCATCGAGCGGCCGTAGACCACAATTTTGTCTTCCGGGTAGCTGCGTTTGAGCCAGTTGTACAAATCCTGCGCGTCGTTGTATAGGATTTGTTCGGTGCGTTTGCCCCGGCTTTTCCCGAACCCGCGGTAATCCATCATAAAAAAATCGTAGCCGTTGCTCATAAAATCGCGGGCGAATTTTGCCCAACCCTTAATGCTGCGCGAGTTGCCTTTGAGGTAATAAATCACGCCCCGGCTGTTCGGTACCCGGAAAAACACGGCGTTGATGCTCCCGCCATCTTCCATTTCAAAGGTTTTTTCTTCAAAATCAAAAGAATACTGGTATTTGAAATCGGTGGGTAAGCGCTCGGGGCGGAAAAAGAAAAAATGCTGAAATACGTAAAACACGGCGCTTATGCCTGCGTAAATGGCTGCCAGCGGGAAGAGGAGTAAAAGCCAGTACATAAGCGGTAGTTGGTGAAACGCTTGTTGAGAATTAGATCAGCAGCAGGAAAGTTAGGAGATTAATTTCAAATTGGAAATAAATTTAAAATCTTTGAGGTTGAGGGGGGGATAGCCTGAGCTTGATTCTTAAAAAGTTTTTTATCTTTGCACCATTCCTACTTTGTCGCATCCCTTTGAAGTGATGGAGGCACCAAAGGAGATATAACTGCTGCGTTATCTTGTTAACATGGCAGAAATAACCTTGCTTCAGCCTCCACTCGGATCACTGAGCATTCCACGTTCAGCAAAAGAACTGCATGTCTTCACCCCTCAAATTTAAAGAGGGCAATTCCCCCCACCAGGAGACCATATTCTATCCAAAGCCCAAACCTGAAAACGCGTACCTTTTTGTTCTTTAAAACTAAACCAAGCATTATGTCCAGTTTCAACATCCTGAAAAAATCGCTTGCACCTTCTTCGCCGGTTAATGAAGCAGAACTTAAAAAGGCTCATGGAAAACTGTTTTTAACAACATTGGTTTTTGCCAGTCTGATGGCCATGCCCTTTACCTCGAAAGCACAATACTCAGAGACCTTTCTCACGGCCAACAAAGGTTATTTGCTCAGTTGTGCAAACGACTTGGCGGGCGTAAACTGGACTTTATCTTCTTGGGACGCCACAGGTACTTGCCAGGGTGGAGACCTCCGAGACCCCAATGATTATTTCCAAACCAATGCATCAGGTGTCCTTGAGTCCATCGACCTGGATCAGGAAGTCTGTTGGGAAAGCCCGCTCATGAATATCAGTGCTGCGGGTACTGTATCGCTATCAGTTGCTTTAACCTGGGCGGGTTTTGACATAGATGTTGCCGCAGGAACATGTCTTGGTGATTACATAAGAGTCCTGTACAGCATCAATGGTGGCGCGTATACCATGGTGCCCAATGTAGTGGGGGGTAACCCTTGCGCAACGGTGGCATACCTTTTCGCCGGACCTCCAGGTCCTTTTACTAGCGGCACGACCGTAACTCAGGGTGGGATTTCAGGGACTAACCTCAGAATAAGGGTTTGTGTGTTCACCAACGCCAATGCCGAGATCGTAACCATTGACAATGTTTCAGTTCCACAAGCGGGAGTTACACTAAATTGTAACCAGCCTGTACTAAGCACCACGCAAAAAAATATCGTGTGCAACGGCCCCAACTCAGGTTCCATTGACTTGAGTGTGACCGGCGGTACATCTCCCTATACCTATTCTTGGACCGGCGGAGCTATCACTCAGGATCGCACTGGTATTACTGCTGGAACCTATACGGTAACCGTAACAGATGCGGCTTCATGCACGCAAACTACCATGGCTACTATTACCAATTCCCCCATTGTCCAAAGCGGAGACACTTTTCCGGCCTCCTGCGGACAAGCGAACGGTGCCATTGACTTGACAGTCAGCGGCGGCAACCCAGGCTATACTTATGCGTGGACGGGCGGCGCCACCACGCAAGATCGAACGGGTGTAGCAGCTGGCACTCATACAGTAACCATAACGGATACATCCACTCCCGGTTGCACGTCCACGGCATCTTATGTCGTAGGTTCCGTGGTAGATGGTCCCTACAACGAAACTTTCAGCACGCCCAATAAGGGATACCTGCTCAATCAGGTAAATGATTTCCTGGGTATGAACTGGACTTTATCACCATGGACATTTGATGAACCGGTTACAGGCATCGGTCGCGATAACGGCGACTATTTCCAGACCACTGCCGGCGGCAAATTAGAAATCGTGGATTCCGACATGGATGTATGCTGGATCAGTCCCGAGATCAACACCACGGGCATCGGTACCTTTCAATTTAAAGCAGATTTGTCTTGGACAGGTTTAGACAATGAAGACTACATAAACGTTCAATACAGCCTCAACGGCGGGGTATTTACTACCTTGCCAAACCAGTTTGGCGGAGGAGCAGGAACCATTCAGTACGCCTTCCCAGCGGTGGATCAAGCTGGTTCGTTCACAGTAACGCAAGCAGGATTAACTGCCAATAAAGTCCAAATCAAGATTTGTGCGCTGGCCAACTCGCAGGCTGATGTTTCGCAGGCCGATAACGTGCGCATTTTGGACACCGGAGGCGCACCTGTAAATGTATCGCTGTGTTTTTGCCCATCCATTGCGAATAAAACGGCAACGATTTGTGGTGGCAGCACCTTTACCGTGACGCCGACCAGTAGCGGTGGCGATTTCGTACCGACGGGCACTACATATTCCTGGTCAGCCCCTGTAATGGCGGGTATCACCGGGACGGCCGCAGGCTCCAATGCTGCGAACATCAGCGGAACCTTAACCAATACGACGAATGCACCGATCAATGTGGTGTACAACGTAACGACTACCTCAGGAACTTGCCCCCCCGGCAGTTTCACGGTAACGGTGACGGTGAATCCCACCCCGGCGATTGGGGCTAAAACGGCAACGATTTGTACTGGCGGCACCTTTACGGTGACGCCGACCAATGGCGTCGGCGGCGATATAGTACCGGCTGGCACTACGTATTCCTGGTCAGCCCCTGCAATGGCAGGTATCACCGGAACGGCGGCAGGCGCTGGTGCTGCGAACATCAGCGGCACCTTAACCAATACGACCAATGCCCCGATCAATGTGGTGTATACAGTTACGCCAAGTTCCCCGACGACGCCACCTTGTCCCGGCAGCACATTTACGGTGACGGTGACGGTGAATCCCACCCTGACGCTGGGCAACTTGGTGTATAAAGACAATAACATCAACGGTATTTTCGACGGAGGCGACATGGGCATTAATACCGTATTGGTCAGGTTGTACCTCGATGACGGCGATGGCGTTTTGGATGCAGGCGACGGCGCGGCTATTGCCACTACTAACACGGCCAACGTATCGGGTCAGGATGGCATTTACAGTTTTGTTGTTTGTCCGGGCAACTACATTGTTGAAATCGCCGCTACCAACTTCAATTCCGGCGGCCCATTGTACGACGGTGGCCTAATGACCGCCCTCCTGAGCAGCCCGGTAGGCGGAGCGACCGACCCGGATAACGATGTCAATAACGACGACAACGGCGATCCGGTGGCCGGTTTCGGGGTGGCCTCACAAGCGGTAACCCTGGCCCCCGGCACGGAACCGACCAACGACGGCGATGCCGATAACAATACGAACCTGAGCGTGGATTTTGGCTTCAAAACATCCACCACCCTGTCCATCAATGACGTGACTCAGGTAGAAACCAACGCGGGGATGACCACCTTTAGCTTTACAGTCAGTCTGAGCTCGCCGGCCGGGCCGGGTGGCGTTACTTTCGATATTGCCACCCAGGATAATACAGCCACGACCGCCAATAACGATTATGCAGCCAAATCCCTGTTTAGCCAAACCATCCCGCAGGGAAGTTCCACCTATACTTTTAATGTTACGGTGAACGGCGACCTGGTGGTGGAAGACAACGAAACCTTCTTCGTCAATGTGACCAACGTCACGGGCGCAGGTGTCACAGACGGCCAGGGTCTGGGCACCATTAACAACGACGATGCGGCCACGCTGACGCTCACGGGCGGCATTTCCCAAAATGAAACCAACGGCGGCACGGTCAGCCACGTCTTCACCGCGACGCTCTCGGCCGCAGTGCAAGGCGGCTTCACAGTAGCCTACACGACCAACAATGGCACGGCCACCACGCCTGGCGATTACACTGACAACGACGGTACGTTGACCTTCGCCGGTATCATCGGCGAAACCCGAACCATCACGGTCTTGGCCATCGGCGATATTACCGTAGAATTGGACGAGACCTTTACCGAAAATCTCGGCGCCATCGGCGCTACCACGGCCACGCAGGCCGCCGCCATCACCAAACCCGGTTCGCCACAAACGGGAACGATCACCAACGACGATGCGGCGGTCGTCAGTCTGGCCGGCAACGTCAGCCAGGCGGAGAACCTCACACCGCAGGTTTTCACCGTCAACCTCAGCAATGCGGTGGACGTAGCGGTGACGGTCGTGTTTTCGACCTTAAACGGCACAGCGACCACGGCCGATAACGACTACACAGGCATCGCCGGCCAGACGGTGACTTTCCCGGCGGGCACCACGACGGCCCAAACCGTCAACGTGACCGTCAACAACGACAGCAAAGTAGAGGCTGATGAAGTGTTCAATGTCGCCATCGGTATGATGTCGGCTGGTGGCCGAAATGTAAGCCTCGGCACCAGCACTGGAACCGGCACCATCCTCAACAACGACGCGGCAACCGTCACGCTTTCCGGCTCGGTTTCTCACCCCGAAGGGAACACGGGCACCACCGCTTTTGCCTTCACGGCAACCCTGAACAACCCGGTGCAAGGTGGATTTAGCCTCGCCTACACCACCAATGACGGCACCGCCACTACCGCCAACAACGACTATGTGGACAACGACGCCGCCTTGGTATTCGCCGGCACAGCCAATGAAATGAAAACCATCACGGTATTGGCAAATGGCGACTTTATCGTAGAAAACAACGAGACCTTTACCGTGGCATTGGGTGCTTTTTCCGGCCTCTTGGTGCCCCCGGCGCAAGTTACTACCGTCGGCTCGCCTGCCACTGGCACCATCCAAAACGACGAAACCGACTGGGGCGATGCGCCAACTGCCGCGCAAAGCGGATTTGCGAATTCTTATCCGACCACCTTGGCCGATAACGGTGCCCGGCACACTGCTTTGCTCGGCTTCAGTCTGGGCGCTACTGCAGACGGCGAGGCCGACGGCCAGCCTACTTCCACTGCCAATGGCGACGGTGCCGATGAAGACGGGGTGATTTTACCAGCTTCGCTGATTACGGGCACCTCTGCTTCTATTGCGGTTAATTCTTCGATAGCGAATGCTAAATTAGACGCCTGGGTGGATTTCAACCGCGACGGTGACTGGACTGACGCAGGCGAGCAAATATTTACTACTCAAAACCTGGCAGCAGGCAATAACGCATTCACTTTTGCGGTACCCGGCGGCGCTTCGGTGGGTACCTCTTTTGCCCGTTTTAGGGTAAGTGCTGCCGGCGGACTGCTTTCTACCGGCGTCGCTTCCACCGGCGAAGTGGAGGATTACCAGGTTTCTATTTTGAGCAACCAGTTTGCAGTGGATAACCCATCTGTAATAGAAGGCGACGCGGGCACAACCAACCTGGTCTTCACGGTCAGCAGAACCACCAATACCGGTACTTCGTCGGTGGATTACGCCGTATCGGCAGGAACGGCAACGCTGGGCACCGATTATGCGTCCAATCCATCTGGTACCCTGAATTTTACCGCAGGCGGCGCACTTTCCCAGACCGTGACGGTGACTGTCAATGGCGACCTCGTGGTAGAAAACAATGAAACCGTTATCCTTACTTTGTCCAACCCTGTGGGCGGTGGCATTGGCGTCAGCCCGGGAACGGGTACCATCAACAACGATGACCTGGCAACCTTGACCCTGTCGACCAACGGATCCTCTTCAAACACCGAAGGAAGCATCTTCGATTACTTGGTGTCCATTAATAAAGCGGTACAAGGCGGTTTTACCATTGCCTTCAATACCAACGACGGTACGGCGACGCTTGCCAATAGTGACTATACCGATAATGACAACACATTAACCTTTTCGGGTTCAGCCAATGAAACGCAAGGATTTTCCGTCCTCTCAACATCAGACAACACGGTGGAACTTGATGAAACGTTCACAACCACCCTCGGCACCATTGGCGCTACGTCTGCTGTACAAATTGCGGCTATTACCAAAGCTGGCTCTCCTCAGACGGGTACGATCAACAACAATGACGGCGCCGAGGTATCCATCGCCGGCAGTGTCAGCCAACTGGAAGGGCTAACGCCTCAAACCTTTACCGTAACGCTTTCCAACCCGGTAGACGTAGCCGTAACGGTACAGTTCTCTACGGCGAATGTTACCGCTTCGACTGCCGATAACGACTACACGGGTATTGTTTCGCAAACGGTGACCTTTGCCGCGAATACGACCACCTCGCAGACGGTTCCGGTAACCATTATTAATGATAACAAAGTAGAAGGCGATGAAATTTACAATGTCAATATCGGCGGCACGCTGAGCGCTTCCGGCCGCAACGTGGACATAATATTATCCTCTGCAAACGGCATCATCCTGAACGACGACAATGCCACGGTAACGCTCACAGGCACTACCAGCCTAGCGGAAGGAAACACGGGACAAACGCCGGTGGTATTCACCGCCACGCTGAATAACCCTGTGCAAAGTGGATTTACCCTGAACTATACCACGAACGACGGTACTGCTACTACCGCCAATAACGACTATGTAGACAACGATGGTTCTTTTGCCTTTACAGGAACCATGGGCGAATCGCACCAGATTACAGTTCAGGTAAACGGCGACCTGAACATAGAACCGAACGAAACCTTTACCGTTGCGATCAACAGCCTCGGCTTCGTGACCATTGTAAATCCTGCGTCCGTTACAATTGCCGGCTCCCCGCAAACGAGTACTATCCTCAATGACGAACTCGACTGGGGCGATGCGCCAACGGCAACACAGAGTGGTTTTGCCGGTACGTACCCCACGCTATCAGCCAACAACGGCGCACGGCATGCCCTTGCCGTGGGTGGGCTTCGCCTGGGCGCGACGGTTGATGCCGACCTCGACGGCCAGGCAAATGCCACCGCCACGGGCGACGGCGCGGACGAGGATGGCGTGACCTTGCCCAGCGCATTGATCATCAATACGACGGCCAATATCACCGTCAACGCTTCCGGCTCGGGCACACTCAACGCTTGGGTGGATTTCAACCGAAATGGCTCGTGGGGAGATACAGGCGAAAAGATTTTTTCCGATCTGTCCGTTTCGGCAGGTAACAACGCGCTGAGTTTCGCGGTGCCTGCGGGCGCGTCGCTGGGCACCTCCTATGCCCGCTTCCGCTTGACGACGGCCTCTGGCACGCAGGCGAACGATGCCGCCGCCGACGGTGAAGTGGAGGATTATCAGGTGAACATTGCCAACACCCAATTTTCTATCAACGATCCGGTCGCCATCAACGAGGGCAACGCAAGCACGACGGACCTCGTCTTTACCGTGAGTCGCTCCAATACGTCGAATGCCTGCTCGGTAGATTTTTCTGTTACCGGTGGCACGGCGACTGTCGGCGACGGCGACTTCACCGTCTTTACGCCTTCCCCGATCAGCTTTTCAGCGGGTGGCAGCTCTACGGCGTCTATCATAGTGCGCGTAAACGGCGATACCAAAGTGGAATTGAATGAAACCGTAGAAATCAGTCTTTCTAATCCGGTGAATGGCAGCATTCTGGATGGTCTGGGCGTCGGAACGATCAACAACGACGACGCCGCTACCCTTTCCATTACCAGCCCAACGGTAACGGAAGGCGACGCCGGCACACAAAATATGACCTTTGATCTTGCCCTGAGCAACCCATCAGATGCCAATGTGGTCGTCAATTTCGCCACCATAAATGGCTCGGCGACCACCGCTGATGTGGATTACCAAAGCAACAGCGGCAGCCATACTTTTTTGCCCGGGCAAACTACGAAACAGGTGGTCGTGCTGATTACCGGCGACTGCAAAATAGAGCCGAACGAACAATTTACGGTTCAATTGAGCAGCCTGAACGCGAATAGCCGTAGCGTTACCTTGTCTGGCGGCGGCAGTACGCTTAGCGGCACAGGCACGATCGTCAACAACGACGCGGCACCGGTGATTACCTGCCCCGGGCCGATCACCATTTCCTGCACTGCTTCCCAATTGCCAGCCAATACCGGCATGGCGACGGCTACAGACAATTGTGCGCCCATTACGTTTGGGTACACTGATGTCATTACACCCGGTTCTTGCGCAGGCAATTACACCATTGCCCGCACCTGGAAAGCGACGGACAATACCAACGACATGAGCACCTGCGTGCAAACCATCACGGTGGTAGACAACACCCCGCCGACGCCGGTTTGCCTTAGCAATACCGTCTTCATTGGCGCAGGCGGCACTTATACGCTTCAGGCTTCAGATGTCCTGAATATGAATGCGACCACAGACAACTGTGGTACGGTATCGGTGTTTAGCATCACCCCCGCAACGGTGACCTGTGCACAACTGAACCAAACCATCAACGTGGTAGTAGTGGTCAAAGACGACTGCGGCAACTCGGCTCAATGTACGGCAAGTATCACCGTACAGGAAGACACCGATCTGCCATCGGGCTGGAACAACGGCAATGTGGGTAACGCAGGCGGCAGCTCGATATTTTCCCCTTGCTCCGGCACCAACGGCGGGTTCGTATTAACTGCCACCGGGTTTTCGACTTCGAGCAGCGATGTATTGCACACAGCCTATCAGCAGATATGCGGCAACACAGAAGTAATTGCAAGGGTAGTGAGCATTAGCGGCGCTGGCTGGGGTGGCGTGATGATTCGTGAAAATCTGATGCCAGGGTCGAAAAAAGTGAGCATGAAAACGCAGTTGACGACGAATATCCGACGCGAGATCCGCTCGGTGACCAACGGCGCCGCTGCGATATTGAACTCCATTCGTCCGGGGCATGCCTGGCTGAGATTAGTGCGCACCGGAAGCAATATTGTTGGATACTCCTCTGTAAACGGGACGACCTGGGATTTTGCATTTTCGGCTACCGTCAGCATGAGTGGCTGCGTGTATGTGGGCATCTTCTCGGAAAGCATCAATAATTCTGTAACCAACACCGCCACATTCGATAACGTATCCGTAACGGGAGCGCCGGTTTCATTGGTTGGCAGCTTTAACCAGTCTCCGGTTGCAGCAAGCGGCGACCAGGTTCAGATTTATCCCAACCCGACGACGGGTGAACTGAATATTGATCTGGATGTACACGCCGGGAAACCGGGTGTGGTTCAGGTATTCAACGTCTTGGGTGAATTGGTTACCCAAGAGCGTTTGGTTGCAGGCGAAGTGGAACCGCTCCGCACCCGCATCACCGGGAGTTCTGGCGTTTATACTGTGGTAATCCAGTTGGATGACCGCAGGATTGTGCGCCGGGTGGTGGTAGACCCGGGTGGCGGGAAATAGATTTTTTTGAATCCCGGTAGGGGCAGAAAATTTTCTGCTCCTACCGGGATACACGTCTTTTCTGCCCCTACCTGGATACGCGCCTTTTTTGTTCATCCTGGCGGGTTTGTTATTGGCCGGATTCAGTCTTCTTGCTATGCAGACGGTGTTTTTTGGATATGGGTTTCACTTTTGAGGCTTTGGTGTGTATTTTTACCATTATAATTCATCCCTGTTCTGCTCTCATAAAAATCACACCATGAGAATTATTCAAATTGCATTGTTCGTACTCTTTACTTCCGGAGGTTTGTTTGCACAAATCAAACCTGATGTTCAGGAAAATGCCCGCAAGGCAACGCACCATTATGAACCGGAAGATATTTTACCCATACCCCCTTTGCGCCCGGGCGCGCCGGCAGTTAACAGCTTTGATCTGCCTGCCGGGCAACCCCGCCCATTGCCAGCCCTGACCCGGCTTCAGTTAAAACAAAAAAACATTGAAATTGAGCGCGACCCAGCTTCGGGAAGGGTCGTTGCGGTGCGGGGCGAACTGCCTGCTGAAACGGTAGAAATCCTTGGAAAAACGGCCCTGGAAAACCGCTGTTTCGGTCATTTGCGCGCGCTGCGGGAAATCCTCGGCGTTCAGGATCCTGCCATTGCTTTTGAAATTGCCAATATTCTGGAAACCGGAGACGGTTACACCCACGTGCGCCTGCAACAAATGCACCAGGGCGTCAAAATCCACGGCGCAGAAACATTACTCCATTTCAAAGGCGAACAAGCCTATTTGCTTAATGGCCGCTGGCACGCAACGCCTGCGCTGGAAAATCTGCAACCTGAACTGTCTGTAGAAGCTGCTTTGCGCAAAGCAAAGGACGATGTAGCGCTCGCGACAATCGTGCGCCCGCCAAGTCTGGAAATGTCCCAATGGGCCGGCTCACCTGAAAGCGCTGAACTCGTCATCTGGTATGACGATGAAAAAAAGCCGCACCTGGTCTGGTCGCTTGAAATTGTGCCCAATCTGACTGCTCGCTGGGCGTATTTCATAGATGCCCAAAATGGGGCAATCCTGAACAAATTCAGCCAACTCTGCCAATTGCACGGAAAGGTTGCGTGCCAATCGCCCCACGAAGCAGCGCCGGAAACGAGCGGAACAGCAACCCAAACGCCTTTGTTGATGCCCCCTTCAACTGCCGTTGCTAACGATTTACTCGGCGTGCAGCGCACCATCAATACGTACCTGCACAACGGCACGTACTTCCTCATTGACGCCTCGCGCAGCATGTTCAATGGCGCGCAATCGGTGTTCCCAAATGATCCGGTCGGAACGATCTGGACAGTCAATGCCGGGAATACTTCGCCGGAAAACGACAATTTTAATGCCAATCACGTTACTTCCGGCAACAATATCTGGAACAATACCACTTCTGTTTCTGCACATTACAATGCGGGCAGGGCGTTTGAATATTTCAAAAACACCTTCAACCGCAATTCCATCAACGGGCAGGGCGGCAATATCGTCTCCTTCATCAATGTGGCCGACAGCGATGGTACGTCTATGGGCAATGCTTTCTGGAATGGCGCGGCAATGTTTTACGGCAACGGCGACCAGGCCTTCTCTTCGCCGTTGGCAAAGTCGCTCGACGTGGCTGGCCACGAGATGTCGCACGGAGTCATTCAAAACACAGCGAACCTCGAATATTATGGCGAATCGGGTGCCATGAATGAGTCTTTTGCCGATGTGTTCGGCGCTATGATTGACCGCGACGACTGGAAACTGGGAGAAGATGTGGTGAATCCCGCTGTTTTCCCGACCGGCGCACTGCGCGATTTATCCAATCCCAACAACGGTGGCAATTCGCTCAACGATCCTGGCTGGCAGCCCAATCACATATCTGAAAAATACAACGGTTCTGCCGACAACGCCGGCGTTCACATCAACAGCGGCATCACCAACCGAGCCTTCTTTCTTTTTGCCACGGCAGTTACCAAAAATACGGCTGAACAAATTTACTACCGGGCGCTGACGACGTATCTGGGGCGTTCTTCGCAGTTCATTGACCTGCGCATTGCCATTATCCAGGCGGCAACCGATTTGCACGGTGCCAATTCTGCGCAAGTGACCGCAGCAGCCAATGCGTTTGCCGCAGTCGGGATCGGCAGCGGCCAGGGTGGCGACTACGAACAGGATTACGAATCCAACCCGGGCCAGGAATACATCGTGTATACCAATACCAATCAATCCAAGCTCAGTTTGGCGAATTCAAGCGGTGACATTGATACGGATCCGTTGACGAATGTCGGCCCGTTTGGCAAGCCTACCGTTACGGATGACGGCAGCGCCATTGTTTATGTTGCGCAAAACAAAACCCTGCGCGCGTTGCTCATTGACTGGACGCTCGGGACTTTTCAGACGCAAACACTCAGCGCGCAACCCATCTGGCGCAATGCCGCCATCTCCAAAGATGGCAACCGCTTAGCTGCCCTGACCGACGATTATAACAATATCCTTTACATTTACGACCTGGTGAGCGGTACGAATGAAGAATATGAACTCTATAACCCGACTTACGCGGAAGGGGTCAATACCGGCGATGTGGTCTATCCTGACGTGATTGAGTGGGATTTTTCGGGCGAATACGTCCTGTACGACGCGCTCAACGAAATCAACACCAACAACCAGTCCATCGAATACTGGGACATCGGTTTCGTCCGAGCCTGGAACAAGGCCGCCAATACCTACGGCGACGGTTTAATTTCAAAATTGTTTTCTGGCTTACCAGAAAATACCAGCGTGGCCAATCCGACTTTTTCTAAAAATTCGCCTTACATCATTGCCTTTGATTACATTGACGAGTTCAACGATGAAAATTTTGTGCTTGGCGCCAACTATGAAAGTGGCGATGTCGGGGATATTTTTGAAAATACCATCTTAGGTTATCCGAACTATTCCACCGACGACAACCAGCTGATTTTTGACGCCCTGACCACAGACAATGACGATGTGGTCGCCATCATCCCGCTGGCTACCGATAAGATCAGCCCTTCCGGCAGCGCGTCGGTCTTTATTTCGGATAACAGTGGTGCCAAATGGGGCGTTTGGTTCGCCAACGGCCTACGCGACTTGACGGATGCCGGGGAAATTACGGCTCCCAGCCTACAATTGCAAGCCGCGCCCAATCCATTTGTTCAGGATCTGACGGTCGGCCTCGAACTGCCGCAAAGCACCACCGTCGCTGCCGATTTGTTTGACCTGACGGGTCAAATCGTGGCTTCCAAAACCTGGTCTGCACCAGTCGGGCGTTCTGCCCAGAGTTGGTCATTGCCGGGTTTGCCTGCGGGCATGTATTTGCTTCGTTTGCGGGCGAATGGGGAGCAGGCGACGCTACGAGTTGTAAAACCGTAGAGCTTTGCTCTATGGTACGTATAGCGCTCTTACAGAGCTATTGGCTACAAGCCCAGCCCTGTAAGGGCGCCTGTTCCGGAGCATTAGGGGCATCGCCCTATGCGACCATACGACACCATACGACATTATACGACATTATACGACAAAATCGGCCATTAAGTGACATAGTGCAACAAGGCATGATTATATGCAATATTTTTGCAAAAAAGAGTGCCATGCCTCAGTCTCTAACCAAAGTATACGTACACCTCGTATTTAGCACCAAATACAGGCAGCCGTTGATAGACGATGCCATCAAACCGGAATTATTTGCCTACCTCGGCGGTGTTTGTCAGGCTCTTGAATGCCACCCAATCCGGGTTGGCGGACACGATGACCACGTACATATTTTGTGTATTCTTTCCAAAAAAATCGCCTTGATGGACTTGCTGGAGGAAGTCAAAAAAAGATCCTCCAAATGGATCAAAACAAAAGGAGAAGCTTACCTGAATTTCTATTGGCAAAGAGGTTATGGCGCCTTTTCGGTTAATCCAAGAGGCGTACCGGTAGTCGCACGCTACATTGACAACCAGGCGATTCACCACCGAAAAAAGGATTTCAAAGATGAGTTTCGCGCTTATTTGCACAAATATCAGATTGAATACGACGAGCGCTACGTTTGGGATTGAAGAAGGTTTTATGCCCCCTCAAAAGCCGCTTTCAACACCCCAATATCCAACTTTTTCATTTGCATCATGGCCTCCATCACCCGCTGGGATTGGGCAGCTTTTTGGGTCTTCACACACTTTGCTCCCGAACGCTAAAGAACAGACACTCACTAAATGGTCAGACACTAATTAATTTGCAAAAATCATTCTTTTTGTCCCTGCCAATTTCCCATCAACCACAAGGCTGTAAGCATAGACGCCGGTCGTGTTATAGCCATGCTCATAAAGCACTTCATTCATCCCCGTTTTGAATTGCAATTTTTGAGTCCACAAGACCTTCCCGTTCATATCCGAAACATTTAAAATAGCTTCCCGGAACGAAATTTCAGGGTCTACCCAAAAAGAAATAATCGTAGCTTCATCGAACGGGTTTGGGCGGTTTTGGAGCAATTCCACAGCGGGTAATGCCTCTTGTTCCGGCTCGTCCGTACCGGAAACGAGCCCAGGCAGCGCTTCCCTTGAAAAAAGACTTTCGACGCCGTTCTCATCCACCGACGCCACGCTGACATAAAACGTAGTGGCGGGTTGCGGAAAAACAAAATGCGTGTCAAGCGACGTATAAACAGTGTCAAAATCATTGGTCGAAGAGCGCACGAAAACTCGGTAATGCCCGTAATCGAGTGGATCCGTAATGTCCACGATGGCAACCTCGCCATTCCTGACTACCTGAAAATCAGGCGTTACCGGCCCGATGGCTGCCATGGCACCCGCTACGCCATTGATGACCGCATTTCTCGACAAGTAATTGAAATCCACAAAGAAAGAATCCAGCACCGAGTCGCCGTCCGTGTCCACACCGAGGATATCATCGGAGGTATGCTGCCGATCGTGGTAGCTTGCACTGGAAACATTGGCATTGCCGTGTTCGTTGGCAGAAGTGAACCGCATGGCTGCAAAACCCTGTTCCCGGAAAGGGATATGGTCGCCGCCCCGCCCGGTGCGGTCTTCCGCCGACATGATGGTGAGCAGCATGGGAACGGCTGCCAAATCCTTCACCTCTTCCGTATATTCTAATTTAATAAACCGGGACAATTGTTTATTCCTTGAATTAAATCCGCCGGCTGAAAACAGCCGCACTTGTGTGCTGTCTATATGGTTAAAGCCTGGGCAGGAAGGTGCGGAGGAGGTTTGGCCGCAAACGATTCCGCCAACGATGTCGTTATTGAATACTGCCCGAAGCGGGATGTCTTTGATACTGGAATACGTTGCAAACGCCTCGGCACCATGAAGGCCCTGTTCTTCGCCAATGGTGACCAAAAAAACGATGGTGCGGTCAAAAGCCAACTGGCTCATCACCCGGGCCAAGTCAATGACGAGCGCCGTGCCGCTGCCGTTGTCTTCCATGCCGTGTGCCTCGCAATTGATATCGCATTCGCCTGCACAACGGCTATCCAAATGCGCCTCGATCAGCACGACACCGTGCGCTGAAGTGTCAATGCCGGGCAGCACGGCGAAGATGTTCCGGTGCTGCAATACCCCGCAAATATTGAGGTTAAACTGGAGGTAAGACGGGAGGAGCCGGCCTTCATTTTGGGCGCTGATTTCCGAAAATTTTTGGTAAACCCAACGCCGCGCAGCTCCAATACCCGTGACATTCGAGACCGTATCTGCCCCGGTATTCCGATTCCCAAACGTGCTCATTTCCAGCAAATAAGCCTTCATTGAATCCGGCGAAACACCCTCAAGAATGGCCGATACAATACCATCGGGATGGTTCACAACAACCGAAGGCAAGTACGTAGCCGGATCGTAATTCCCGAGCATGACCTGCTCCGCTATCAGGTTGGTGGAAAGGAGGTTCGATTGGGCGGCAACCCAAAAATTTGCGAGGACAACGCAGCAGCAGGTAAACAGGCTTTTCATGGAAAGGTAATTTTGATGAAGAACAAACTTAGGGTTTGTTCGGGAATTATTTGCCAGAATATTCCTCCCCGCGATGTCGGAATCCGGGAGCGAGCGCGGCAACCCGTAATAAAACAAGAGGTCGTTTTCCGATCAGCGCTTCCCGCTACAAGCGGTCACCCCACCTCCCCAAAACCCATCAAAAACCTCGTCCCCCTGCCCACTTCGCTCTCAACGCGCAAATAGATCCCCTGCACTTCCGCCAATTTTTTAGCAATAGACAGCCCAAGTCCCGTGCCCGGAATTTTGACGTTGCGGGAAGCATCGGTGCGGTAAAAGCGGTCAAAAATATAAGGCAGGTGCGCTGCGGCAATACCGGGTCCGTCGTCGGTTAAGGCGAGGGTTTGGGTGGCAGCGTTCCAGGAAAGGTTAATCTTGCACCCGGTTGAGCCATATTTCAGCGCATTGCTGAGCAAATTACCCGCGATGAGCTCCAGCAATCCGGCATCGGCAGTGACGATAGTTTCCGGAGGTATATGCAGTTCAACCACCACTTGTTTTTCCGAAATCAGCGGTTGCCACTTTTCCAAAAAAGCAATAAAAAACCGTTGTAAAGCCACCGGTTCCTTATTGGGCAGCACCTTCCCCGATTCTAAGCGCGACAACTGGAGCAGTTGTTCCAGCATCCGGTTCATGCGGTCGGTTTCTAAGAGCACCTGCTCAATTTTTTGTTCGTACTGCTCCGGTTCGCGTTGCTTCCGGAGCAGCACTTCGAGCGTGCCGCGGATGCCGGCGAGGGGCGTGCGCAGTTCGTGGGAGATGTCCTCCGTAATTTGTTTTTCGCGTTTCATGCTGTTTTCAACGCGGTGCAGGAGATCGTTGATGGTGGCGGCCAATTTGTAAATTTCGTCGCGGTGCGGTGGCAAAGACAAGCGGGTGCCGATGCTGCGGTCATCAATTTGGGTAGCCGTTCGGATCAACTGATGGATAGGCGCAATGCCCCGCGCAGCGGCAAAAGACGACGCCCAATAAAAAATCAGGGTCAGCAGAGGAAATGCAATCAACAACGTCAATCGAAGGTTTTTCAAAACCAATGCAGACTCCATCTGCGACACGCCCACGCTTAAATGTCCAATGACCTTACCCGAATCGTTTAAAACCGGAAACTGTCCCTGGCGGATCCGTTCGTTGTTGAATTTGTTATCGAAAAAAGCTTCCTCTTTCAGCGATTTATTGAATTTCAAATGCGCCGCTTTCATGTTGGCTGATTGAAAAACCAGCATACCATTTTTATTGGTAATTTGGAGGAAGGTGGGGTTCACTTCTACGCGGCTGTGTTCTTTCTCGTCCAATTCCGGACTCTTGTGCATCGAAATCAAATCGCCTTCAATCTCAATATTTTTAAAAACATCCACTTTTTCCTTGCGGATGTCCTTGTCCAAATGTTCGTACGCTGTTACATAAACGACCAGATACACCGCTGCAAAAACCAGTAAGGTGCTGGAGGAAGCAGCCAGGGTATTAAAATACGCGATGCGGTTTTTGAATTTCAATTTCATGCGTCGTCGTTGATGCGGTAACCGATGCCCCGAATGGTGGTGATGAACGAGGTGTCGGCACCAGGATCCTCTAATTTTTTGCGCAAAAAATTAATGTACACGTCAATCACTGCCGTACTGTGGTCAAAATTGATGTCCCACACTTTTTCGATGATGCGGGTGCGGCGGCAAACCCGGCCCTTATTGCGCAGCAAGTATTCCAGCAGCGCGAACTCTTTTTGGGTGAGCTCCACCGCTTCCCCGTTTTTGGTCACGCGGTGGGTATCGAGGTTCATTTCGATGTTTTTGTGTCGAAAAACTGTTTGTTCGCCACTTTTGCTGCGCAGCAATACGCGGATGCGCGCCAGCATTTCTTCAAAAGAGAACGGCTTGCGGATAAAATCGTTAGCGCCGGTTTCTAAGGCAAACACGGCATCGTCCGCAGTGTCTTTTGCAGTAAGAAAAATGATGGGCAATTGTTGATTTTCTTTGCGGATAGCGCGGCAAATCTCAATCCCGCTCAGACCGGGCAACATCCAGTCGAGCAGCAGCAGGTCGTACTCTTCCAAATTGCTGAGTGCGATTTCTAAGCCTTTTTTGCCGTTGTCGGCCACATCCACCGCAAACCCCTCTTCTTCAAGTCCTTCTTTGATGAAGTTTGCGATGGATGCTTCGTCTTCAATTAATAAGATTCTCATAAGCTAATCGTCGTCGTCTACGCCCTCGCCAGCTTCTCCTCCACCATTTTCCGTTCCTACCTGTGCGGTAGCGCCGCTGCGGATCTCTGTATGACGGATTTGACCGCCCAGATAACCCGTGCGCGCCATCAACCCGAAAGTAACCAAACTTAATGCAAAGGCCGAACCAATGAGCATTTTTTTGGTATTTTCGTTCTTAAATCCTGCAAAAAGCGTGATCAAAGACAACAAGCCGAGTGCTTCCATGACCCAAATGGCTAATTCTGCGGCTTCTTCGTGTTGCTCAATCAGAACTTCCGAAACACCAGCCAGCCCTTCTACGCTTTCTTCTGCGGGTTCCCCGGTTAGGAAAACCGGAATGGCAATCAGCGCCATGATGAACCAATTCCATAAAGCAGCTTTTTTGGTGGAATCGGATTTCGTGAGGTACCCGTAGGCCATAACGCCCGTTCCAAGGATCGTTCCGATGATGGGAAAGTGATTGAGGATCAAATGCAAATGCGTGCTGTCCATTTTGCTGAGTTTTAATGGTAAACAATGGGTGCAAAGTTGATAGCGTGCAGGTTATAGGAACCTTTGCGTTTTCTTAAAAGTGGCTAAAAATGAATCTCAAAAAATAAAAAAAAATTCTCCGGCCTTCTCCTATTTTTGCTGAGAAACATCCATCTACTTCAACCTTATTCCACCATGACAAAAGAATTGCAAGCACATTTTCCGGCGGCTGCCGACATTCCTTCGGAAGTACGCCTGTCCGAGCCGTATCACCTCAGCGATTATTTAGTCGGCGGTGAAATTATCCGCTGGAAAGGAGAAGTACAACAGGTGCATTCGCCCATTTATGTGCGCATCGGGGAGGCATTCGAGCCGCAACACCTCGGCTCCTACCCGCTCATCGGAGAAAAAGAGGCGCTCGAAGCCTTAGACGCCGCCGTGCAAGCCTACAACAATGGGCGCGGCGTGTGGCCCACGATGTCGGTGGAAGACCGCATCCGCAGCATGGAAGCCTTTACCAAAATGATGGTGGAGCAACGCAGCGCGGTGGTTAAATTGCTGATGTGGGAAATCGGAAAAAGCCTGGCCGACTCTGAAAAGGAATTTGACCGAACCGTCGAATACATTTACGCCACCATTGACGAATTGAAAAATTTAGACCGTAGCAGCAGCAAATTCCTCATCGAACAGGGCATCATCGGGCAGGTACGGCGCTCGCCAATGGGCATTGTGCTGTGCATGGGGCCTTTCAATTACCCGCTCAACGAGACCTTTACGCTGCTGATTCCAGCACTGATCATGGGCAATGTCTTGATGTTCAAGCCGCCGCGCCAGGGCATTTTACTGCACGGCTTATTTCAGGAGGCTTTCCGCCAATGCTTTCCGAAAGGTGCCATCAATTTCCTGTTTGGCCGCGGATCGGTGGTAATCCCGCCCATCATGGAATCGGGAAAAGTGGATGTGCTGACCCTGATCGGATCTTCCCGTATGGCCGACCGCCTACAAAAATCGCACCCGAAAGTCAACCGCCTGCGTTCGGTTTTGGGTTTGGACGCCAAAAATGCCGCCATCGTTTTGGAAAACGCCGACTTAGATATTGCGGTAAAAGAAATCGTCCTCGGTGCCCTGTCTTTCAACGGACAGCGGTGTACGGCCATCAAGATCGTGTGGGCACACCGCGCTATTGTGGATGCGCTGGTGGAACAACTTTCCAAAGCCGTGGCGGAACTCAAACTCGGTATGCCCTGGGATAAGGGCGTACAAATCACACCGGTAGCAGAGCCCGAAAAGCCCGCCTATCTGCAGGAGGTCATTGTGGATGCGACCCGCAAAGGAGCCTCGGTGGTCAATGAAGGCGGCGGTTCGCAATACGCTTCGTTCGTTTTTCCGGCGATTGTCTACCCCATAAAACCCACGATGACCCTTTACCGGGAGGAACAATTCGGGCCGGTGATTCCAATCGCGGTGTTTGAAGACTTAGAAGAACCGTTGCAATACCTGATTGACAGCGACCACGGCCAGCAGGTTTCGATTTTCGGGACGGATGCAAACCAAATCGCGAGTTTAATAGATCCTTTGGTGAACCAGGTCACCCGCGTCAACATCAATGCACAATGCCAGCGCGGGCCAGACACCTTCCCGTTCTCCGGGCGAAAAGACTCCGCCCAGGGCACGCTTTCAGTACTGGACGCCATCCGGTCTTTTTCCATCCGCTCTGTAGTCGCCACCAAAGACCGGGCCGACAACAAGGCGCTGCTCAATACGATTGTGAAAGAAGATTTGTCTAATTTTTTGTCTACGAGGTTTATTTTTTGAGGGTTATTAATGACCGGATAGGGGTAACATGCAACCAGCTGCATCCTTTCTCACGTCTGATGTGACGTAGTTTCTCAACCACCAAACCCTTAGCTTTCATGCAAACCCATCCCTTACCCGCCCCCGACAACCGCCTCCAACTCGTTGACGCCCTGCGCGGCTTTTCCTTAGCTGGAATCGCCATCGTGCATTTTATGGAGCAATATTTAGCGGGGCCGGCGCCGGAAAGCGTCGGCAACTTTACGCAACAAAACACCGCAGACATTGTGCTCGAAGTCATTACCCAGGTTTTAATTCGGGGCAAGTTTTTTGCCCTGTTTTCCTTTTTGTTCGGCCTCAGTTTTTTGCTGCAAATGGATCGCACGCAGGCCCGAACCGGCCAGGATTTCAGCGGGCGGTTTGCCTGGCGGCTGGTGGTGTTGTTGGCCATAGGGTTGTTCCACCAGAGCTTTTACCGCGGCGACATCCTCACGGTTTTTGCCATGCTGGGGTTTCCGTTGCTGTTGTTTTATCGGGTTCCTGATCGCTGGGTAGCGATCGTGGCGGCTATGATGCTGTTGGGCGTTCCGCGTTTGGCGATCCAGCTCAGCGGCGGCGGAAGCATGGAATCGTCCCCCGAGAACGACCTGCATTATTGGAATGCCGTCAAATCCGGCGCTTTTTCTGAAATAGTCTGGCTGAACAGTTGGGATGGGTTTTGGCAAAAAATGGAGTTTCAGTTTGGCTTCTTTTCACGCGGATACCAAAGCTTCGGCTGGTTCCTGCTGGGCCTGCTCGCTGGTCGCCTGAGGTTGTTTGAGCTGGCAGAAGCCTACCGCCCACTCTGGCGGAAATTGCTGCGCTACGGACTTTTTATTTTTCTGGGGCTGATTGCTGTCGCCGCTTTAATTTTTGGCGTTTTTGGAAAAAAAATCCCCGAATCCGTAAGCAATTTCCTCGGCATCAGCTTTTTTGACTGGGCCAATATTGCCCTGACTTTTGCCTACATCGGCGCTTTTGCCTTGTTGTTTTTAAAACCCAACTGGCAACGGCGTTTATTGGTTTTTGCGCCGTATGGCCGCATGGCGCTGACCAATTACGTGTTGCAAACCCTGATTGGTACGGCCATCTTTTTCAGCTTCGGATTGGGATTAATCGGCGATTTTGGCAATAGCGTGACCCTGCCGCTCGGTTTGGCGGTTTGTGTCGTGCAAATTTGGTGGAGCGCGCGGTGGTTGCAGCATTTCCAATACGGGCCTTTGGAATGGCTTTGGCGGTCGTTGACGTGGTTTTCGTGGCAGCCTTTCCGGAAGAAGTGATTTTTTATCCCCACAGTTCCGCATAGTATCATCATCAAACAGCTACTTTTGCGCAGCTAAAAAACGAGGTCATGAAATATCTGTTCCTACTTGCATTCCCTTTCCTGCTGATTGCCTGCGATCAGACGAAAAAACCCAATTCTCCCGCCGAGCCAACGGAGGCTGCTCCTTTGGATCAATTTGACCTTGCCAGCTACACCCTCGAAAGTGTGCCAGGAAGTTCCATGCAAATGGCAGTGAAAAAGAGCGAAGAAGGGGCGATCCGCGAAATGGGCAATGTCTTAGACGGGAAACGCACCGGAACCTGGACCCTTTACGCGAACGATCCGCTCCGCCCCCGAAAGGTTGTAAATTACGTGAACGGCAAAAAAAACGGCGTTTATATAGAAATGAGTGAAGCGTTTTCGATTGACATCCTGGCGCATTTTAAAGACGATAAACTGCACGGCAATTGGGCAAAATACCGCTTTGGCCGCCCCCTGCAAACCGCTGAATACCAAGCCGGAGAATTGCACGGCCCACAACGGGAGTTTGAAATCCGCGATGGAAAAATCATCCGGGAAGCCAATTACAAAAACGGTAAATTAGACGGCCCCTTCAAACACTTCAACGAAAAAGGCGAAGTGACGCTGCAGTATGAATACAAGGATGGTGTGAAAGTTGGGGAGGGTGTGTTGCACCCGAAGGATACGGTGAAGTGATTCGAATACAAAAAAGCTGGCCACCAGCTCCTGCTCATGGCTTTCCTCCAACGCATCGTCAACGGCGGCGGGCGCATCGAACGCGAAATGGCTGTTGGCAACGGACGCACTGATTTAGCCGTGTTTTGGAAAGACCAGGTTTTGGTCTTAGAATTAAAACTCCGCCACGACAAGTTG
>ENA-ORBV01001671-ORBV01001671.1-microbial-mat-metagenome-genome-assembly--contig:-NODE-1671-length-48643-cov-5.486246_pt1 | contig 48643 bp, 47 predicted proteins | sample MGYA00237777_ERZ505514 | MGnify/ENA primary metagenome ERZ505514 (study PRJEB26160, sample SAMN06269048) | microbial mat metagenome | isolation source: Oligotrophic lake microbial mat | place... | reverse complement strand
ATCTTGAATGGGAGTTTCATCAAATACAGAAAAAACAATCCATGGGTAATCTACATGGTGGATCACATGTTGAGAGGCGGTGTATTTTGAATAGATATCAAACCAAAAGCCTACGCGCTTTTCTAAATTTTCTGGAATTTTAAAGTCTTTAGTTATGCGGTTCATGTAGTCGCCAAGTATATCTTCTTTTGCGACAGGAAGAAGAGCTCCTGCTGCCTCTGTGGGGTCTCCGCTTTCGACCGACTGGATATGTCTTGCTTGGTAAGCAAAAGCTTGTCGTCCAGTAAGTACAATAATGGTGGCGATAAAAAGAATCGTTAGTGCGACACTTAGGGAGTAGATAAAACCCGACTTTTTAGCAGGTTTTGTGGTTCGCGCAAACACGACCCGTTCACTAATATTTTCAGGCAATAGATTTACATTGATCATATACAGATAGGCTATGAGCAAAGGAAATGCCAGCTTGAGACAGTATAAACCTCGCAGCTTGTAGGTCATCTCGAATAAAGAGCTAGTTATCAATTTGGGCCAATTTACGGCGACACCCGTAAAGCTTGCAAACAAGCCCTCATACCCCTGTTTCTAATCGTATCAATATGAGACACTAGAACTCAGTCTGAATAACACCGATGGGGCGTAGCGTGGAACAAAAGACATTCAGCACAGACTTTCGAAAAAGTGAGTACACTGCGATCATCAGTGATCTGCATTTGTGCGATGCCGAGCCAGTGAATCGAAAGTCCCCTCTCTGGAAAAAATTTAAAACCAAAGAGTTTTTCTACGACACCACTTTCAAGCTATTTCTTGAGCACATACAAACTCAAGCGGGTGGTAAAGCTGTTGAGTTAATTCTCAACGGTGACATTTTTGATTTTGATAGTGTAGTTGCTTTGCCGGAGCTCCCTCCATATCGAATCAGTTGGCTGGAGCGGGCCAGAGGGATGTTTCCACAAGAGCGCAAAACAGAAGGCTCAAGAAGAGGGAGTCGGCTATTTAACTTGGCGCCGTCTCATGGCACGTGGTGGCGGATCACCTCCTTTCTAGAGCTTGTCTCGTCGAGTGAGTTGAGGCACCGCAAGGTGTCGAAGCGAGCGAAGGCAGACAAATTCAAGATCGATCTGTCATGAGTCGGTTTGGTTATGCACGTTTCTATCTAGTTTTGAGGGAACCGGGGATACTTGGTTCTTTGAAAATTCGGTGGAGTAAGGGCTTGAGAAGGGCCTGTAGCTCAGCTGGTTAGAGCACACGCTTGATAAGCGTGGGGTCAGTAGTTCAAATCTACTCAGGCCCACCATTCTCTGCGTCAACCAAGGCCTCGCGCCTGAAGTGGATGCTGATTGCGCGATGATTGAGCTCGGCGATTCGGATTCCAGGCTTTCCTGGTTTCTTATCGCCGAAATCAATCAGACCGCAGTTCAAGTTCTTTGGGGAATTAGCTCAGCTGGGAGAGCGCCTGGTTTGCAACCAGGAGGTCACCGGTTCGAGCCCGGTATTCTCCACCAATGCTTTCGGCTCCATGATTCGCTATGTGAATCTGTAGCCTGGTTCTTTGACAACTGAATATCCTGCAATCGGTAGTTCTTTGATTACACACACGCAGTGTGCGAGTGCTTACTTGGTCAAGCTACTAAGGGCGTACGGTGAATGCCTTGGCGCCAACAGTCGATGAAGGACGCGGTAAGCTGCGATAAGCCTCGGTGAGCTGCAAACAAGCTTTGACCCGGGGATTTCCGAATGGGGAAACCCGCTACGGGTAATACCGTAGCATCCTGCACTGAATACATAGGTGCTGGAAGGCAACTCAGGGAAGTGAACCATCTCAGTACCTGAAGGAATAGAAAACAACAGTGATTCCGCTAGTAGCGGCGAGCGAACGCGGAATAGCCCAAACCAGAGGGCTTGCTCTCTGGGGTTGTAGGGCCTGTCTGGCCGTAAGGCCGGAGAGTTACAAAACGGATCGTTAGTCGAATCCCTCTGGAAAGTGGGACCACAGAAGGTGACAGTCCTGTAGACGAAAACGACTCCGACTCTCTGGACAGGTACCTGAGTACCGCGGGACACGAGAAATCCCGTGGGAATCTGCCGGGACCATCCGGCAAGGCTAAATACTCGTTGGCGACCGATAGTGAACCAGTACCGTGAGGGAAAGGTGAAAAGCACCCCTGTGAGGGGAGTGAAATAGTACCTGAAACCGTATGCCTACAAGCAGTGGGAGGGCTATGCCCGGGTAACCGGGAATGCCTGACCGCGTGCCTTTTGCATAATGAGCCGGCTAGTTATTCTCAGTGGCGAGGTTAAGCGTAAAGCGAGCCGTAGCGAAAGCGAGTCCGAATGGGGCGCATAGTCGCTGGGATTAGACGCGAAGCGGGATGATCTACCCTTGGCCAGGATGAAGCGTGGGTAACACCACGTGGAGGTCCGAACTAGTGTTGGTTGAAAACAACTTGGATGAGCTGAGGGTAGGGGTGAAAGGCTAATCAAATTCCGTGATTGCCCGTTCTCCTCGAAATGCCTTTAGGGGCAGCCTCGGAGGGTCGGCGATGGTGGTAGAGACATGATTGGACTAGGGGGCTTACCAGCTTACTGAATCCAACCAAACTTCGAATGCCGTCGACACGTACTCCGGGAGTGAGACTGTGGGGGCTAAGCTTCATAGTCGAGAGGGAAACAGCCCAGACGACCGGCTAAGGTCCCAAACTTAGTGCTAAGTGGTAAAGGATCTGAAGACGCTCAGACAACCAGGAGGTTGGCTTAGAAGCAGCCATCCTTTAAAGAAAGCGTAATAGCTCACTGGTCAAGCGGCTTTGGGCCGACAATATAACGGGGCTTAAGCACTAGACCGAAGCCGTCGACTGTCGGATCTTGCGAGGTCCGACATTGGTAGAGGAGCGTTCCCAATGCAGCGAAGTCAGACCGTAAGGACTGGTGGAGCGTTGGGAAGTGACCCTGCCGGCATAAGTAGCGAGAAGGGAAGTGAGAATCTTCCCCGCCGAAAGCCTAAGGTTTCCTGAGGTAGGTTCGTCCGCTCAGGGTTAGTCGGGAGCTAACGCGAGGCCGAAAGGCGTAGCGGATGCACATCCGGTTAATATTCCGGAACTACTGACAGATCGTTATCACGATGGGGGGACGCAGGAAGCTATGCGGGCCTGGTTTTGGTTATCCAGGTTTAGACATGTAGGGGGAACAGACAGGCAAATCCGTTTGTTCGCAAACCCTGAGGTGTTATAGCGATGGCCGCAAGGCCAATAAAGCCGCAGACGCTACGCTGCCGAGAAAAGCCTCTAAGGAGATCTGTAAGTACCCGTACCGCAAACCGACACAGGTAGGTGAGGAGAAAATCCTCAGGCGCAAGTGAGAATCATCGTTTAGGAACTAGGCAAAATTACCCCGTAACTTCGGGAGAAGGGGTGCTCCCTGTTGTCAGTGTCCACGCGGCACGAAGCGGCAGAGAGTTGCAATAAAGAGGGTCAAGCGACTGTTTACTAAAAACACAGGGCTCTGCTAAGTCGAAAACGACGTATAGGGTCTGACGCCTGCCCGGTGCCGGAAGGTTAAAAGGAGAGGTCAGCCGCAAGGTGAAGCCTTGAATTGAAGCCCCGGTAAACGGCGGCCGTAACTATAACGGTCCTAAGGTAGCGAAATTCCTTGTCGGGTAAGTTCCGACCTGCACGAATGGCGTAACGATTTGACCGCTGTCTCAACGATGAACGCTGCGAATTTGTGGTACCGGTGAAGACGCCGGTTGCCCGCCATAAGACGAAAAGACCCCGTGCACCTTTACTGCACCTTAGTAGTGAATGTTGACGACGTATGCGCAGCATAGGTGGGAGACTTTGATCCCAGGCTCTCGGGCTTGGGGGAGTCAACAGTGAGATACCACCCTTACGCCTTCGACGTTCTAACTGAAACCCATTATCTGGGTTCAGGACACTGCTAGGCGGGTAGTTTGACTGGGGCGGTCGCCTCCTAAACTGTAACGGAGGCGCACGAAGGTTCGCTCAGGCTGTTTGGAAATCAGCCATAGAGTGCAAAGGCATAAGCGAGCTTAACTGCGAGACCTACAAGTCGAGCAGATGCGAAAGCAGGTCTTAGTGATCCGGTGGTCCCGCATGGAAGGGCCATCGCTCAACGGATAAAAGGTACGCCGGGGATAACAGGCTGATCTGGGCCAAGAGTTCACATCGACGCCCAGGTTTGGCACCTCGATGTCGGCTCATCGCATCCTGGAGCTGTAGCAGGTTCCAAGGGTCCGGCTGTTCGCCGGTTAAAGCGGTACGTGAGCTGGGTTTAGAACGTCGCGAGACAGTTCGGTCTCTATCTATGGTGGGCGCAGGAAATTTGAGAGGATCTGACCTTAGTACGAGAGGACCGGGTTGGACGGACCGCTAGTGTACCAATTGTCACGCCAGTGGCATCGTTGGGTAGCTAAGTCCGGAAGGGAGAAACGCTGAATGCATCTAAGCGTGAAACCCACCTCAAGATGAGATTTCCCTGGACGCAAGTCCCTAAAGGCTCCACGTAGACTACGTGGTCGATAGGTCGGGTGTGGAAGCGTAGCGATACGTTCAGCTAACCGATACTAATCAGCCGTGAGGCTTGACCATTTATTCACTTCTTTTGATTGTGAATGTGTGGTCAGAAAAACTACTCATTGCAGAATATTCGGCCACCGCTTCCTAAACAGGAGCGGCTGGCAGCTTGATGTTTCGATTGATCGAATTGCTTAGAGATTCTAGGTAGCGATCGAACGATTGAGACGTCAAGTCACAATATGCTCTGGGATGACTTGATTAGCATGATCCGCGGCTCGCATGCCGCGACCGCTGACCGAGACCCCAGGCACCAAGTTTCCCGGTGGCCATAGGAGCAGGGTCACACCCGTTCCCATTCCGAACACGGAAGTTAAGCCTGCTACCGCCGATGGTACTGCCCGCGCAGGTGGGTGGGAGAGTAGGTCACTGCCGGGGATTAATTACTCTAGTCGGTCGTCCGGACCGACGGGTTTCTAGAGCTCAAGTCCACAAGACTTGGGCTTTTTCTTTGTACGCCAGCCTTCTACAATGCGCTACGTGTCTGTATCGGTTGCGAAACTGAGCGCCGTTGCCCGCATCCTGCTCGCCGCCCTCATCTTGTTCGTCACGTCGGCACCAGCCTCGGCGCTCGATCCGAGCAAGGCCATCACCCAATACCTCCAGGACATCTGGCAAACCAAGGATGGTTTGCCGCAAAACACCATCACCGCAATCGCTCAAACGCCGGATGGCTACCTGTGGCTCGGCACGCGCGAGGGCCTGATTCGCTTCGACGGCTGGCGGTTTACGGTCTTCGACTCGAGCACTACGCCCGAGATCACACAGGACCAGGTGCTCAGCCTGCTCGCCGATCGCCAGGGCCGGCTCTGGATCGGGACGTGGGGTGGCGGCTTGGTGCGTCTCGAGGGCGGCCGGTTCACTCGCTTTTCGACTGAGGATGGTCTTCCCGCCAGACTTGATCTCCAGTCTCTTTGAGGATCGACAAGGCCGCTTGTGGGTCGGCACCGACGGCGCCGGCGTCGCGCACGCCAACTCCGGCAACACCAGCAACCCAGAGATGGGCAAACCGCAGTGCTTCATCGCGGAGCCGTCGCGCGCGGCACTTGGCTTGAGCATCCGCGATTTCGCCGAAGACGACAGCGGAATATGGGTCGCCAGCGAGGCCGGTCTGGCCAGACTCGACGCGAACGGCGCGCTGACTTCATTCGGCCCAGCCCAAGGACTGTCACGCACCAGCGTCCGCTCCCTGCTCCGCGATCGCAACGGCACGCTCTGGGTCGGCACCGACCTGGGCGTGAGTCGCTATCGCGGTGGCAAGTTCACCGTCCTGACGAAGACCGACGGCCTGTCGAACAACGTGATCCTGTCGCTGACCGAAGACCGCGACGGCAATGTCTGGATTGGCACCGACGTGGCGGCATCAATCGCTGGCAGAACGGCACACTGACTTCATACAACTCCAAAGATGATCTGTCGAACGATTCGATCGCAGGCAATCGCCGCGGCCAGCCGGCGGGCCGGCGAGTTGGTTGCCCGGTACGGTGGAGAAGAGTTGGCGGTGATTATTCCTGGTGACGCGCCCGACAGCGTGGCGCGCCAGGCGGAGCATCTACGGGCGCGGGTCCAGGAACTGGCACTGCCACATCCGGGACCGTCCGCGGCGCCGGTGGTCACGGTCAGTGCCGGCGTGGCCTACGGGACCGTCGATGGTGCCCTGACCCCGTCGGCGCTGGTGGCGGCCGCGGATCGCGCGCTCTACCGAGCGAAAGAACGTGGCCGCAACCGGATCGAGATTGATCCGCCGGCCTGAAGCAACCTCAACGGGACGGACCGGGGCCGTCGATCTTCTTCTTCATCACGACCCGCCGGCCCTGATCCGAGAATTCCACCGTATCCATCAGCTCGTTGATCAGGAAGACGCCTCGACCGCTGGGCTTCAGTACGTTGGTGCCCTCCAATGGGTTGGGGACCTTGGAGACATCGAACCCGGGACCCGGGTCTCGAATCACGATCACCACTTCGCCGGAAGCATCGAACGTCACCGAGCACTGCACCTTCTTGGTCGCGTCGTTCTTGCAGCCATGGCGAATCGCGTTGGCCAGCGCCTCCTGCAGCGCCAGCTCCACCTTCATCACTTCCTCTTCAGGCCAGCCCTTGTTGTTGAGCAGCTCCGTCACGCCATCGCCAACCGTGGTCATTGCCGCCGGATCGGCCGGAATGACGATGTTCAGAGCGCAGGTCGAGCAGAACGGGAGCAGGCCGCCGAGCTTGTCGAGGCCTTCAAGGGCGACCCGCAATTCGCCGAGCCTTCGGCGCAGTTCCAGTTGCGACTCGGCCTGGCGTCCCAACGCGACGAGCGCGGCTCGCTGGCCCTCGCTCAGCGTTCGTGGCATTCGGTCGGCGACGCAAATCGTCCCTAGCGGCTCCCCGTCCGGCGTGAGCAGCGGCGCGCCGGCATAGAATCGAATCTTCGGATCGTTGACCACCAGCGGGTTGTCGCGAAACCGGCCGTCACTCAGCGTATCGGGCACCACGAACAAGCCCGGCTCCTCGATGACATGCGAGCAGAACGAGATGCTGCGGGCGGTCTCTTGCAGGTCAATGCCGATCTTGGATTTGAACCACTGCCGGTCTTTGTCAATCAGTGTGATCAGCGCGATCGGCGTGCCGCAGACCTGCGACGCCACCAGCGTCAGGTCGTCAAAGGCCTGCTCGGGATCGGTGTCGAGAAGGTGGTGGGCGCGCAACGCCTTGAGCCTGGCGCCTTCGTCAGCGGTCATCGTCTTTTCGGCCTCACAGCGCCGCGATCAGCGGCTTCAAGGGTGCCCTTGATGTCTTGGACGAGTGTCCCAGTCATTGCGGTTCGCGGCTGCCGGCCCCTGATCGGAACCCTTCTCATGCCCCCAGTCTATCGTGGCCAACGAGGCTGCACGTCGATTGCCGGCGGACCAGTAACCAAGGCCAATGGGCTTCGAGCAACTCGCCGTTCGTCCCAGTAATCTCGGCCCCCCTGGTCCCGGTCCACGTTGCTGGGGATGCGGCGCCGCTATTCTGACGAGATGGGCTCACCAGCCACTTCCACGGGAGTAGACGATTCGCTGGCGCGACTCTTCGTCACGCCGCTGGTCGGTGTGGCCGTGCCCAATCTGGCTGGGATGATCGACCACTCGTCCCATTCGCCCGCCGGACTGGTGTTGGCCTATGCCTGGTTCATCGCCGTGGCGTTCATCACCTGGCAAGCCAATCTGCATCTCTATCTGCGCTTCCAGGATCGCACCGCGTGGTTGACGCGGCCATGGCATCGCGTGCGGCGGCTGCTCGGATTGATCTGCCTGTTCACCATCCCGTTCACGGCATCGGCCTTGTGGGGCTGGGCGGCGTTGACGGATGATCCCAGCGCCGACTGGCGCTCAGTCAGCATGGCCGTACTGGCCATCGTCGCGGCCGTGACGCTCATCACCCATGTCTACGAGACGCTGTTTCTGGTGCGCGAATGGGAGAGCGACCGCCTTCGCAACGATCGGCTCCAGCGGCTCAATGTCGAAGCGGAGCTGCTGGCCCTCAGGAGCGAAGTGAATCCGCACACGCTGCTCAATAACCTCAATGCCCTCAGTCACCTGGTCGAGCAGCGCAATCCGCGGGCCTTGGCCTTTGTTGGTGCGCTGGCCGGCAGTTACCGCTACCTTTTACGAACTGGCCCCAAACGGCTGGTTCCTCTGGCTGAAGAGCTGGAGTTGCTTGACCAGTTCCTGGCGCTCGTGACCATCCGCTACGCCGATGGCTTGTACGTCAACGTGCACGTCGATGCACAGGCCGTCCATCGATGGCAATTGCCGCCGGTGGTGTTACCGGAACTGCTCGAAAATGCAGTGAAGCACAACGAGTTCTCGACCGATAATCCGCTACAGATCGAGGTGCGACTGGAAGGTGACCGGTTAACCGTGTCCGACGCGACCCGGCCGCGGCGAACCGGCGTGTCCTCGACCGGCGTGGGCCTGGACAACCTGGCGCAGCGGTTTCGGCTGACGACCGGAGTGGCGGCGCGCTGGGCCGACTCGGGCGGACGGTTCATCGTCACGTTGCCTTTGCTGGCCGCTGACGGCTCAAACATTGCACAATAGGGAGGTCAGGCAATCAATGAAGCGAATTTTGTCCTCTCTGGCGCTCACATGCGCACTGTTGTGTCCTTTGACGGCGTCGGCGCAGACTGCGCCGAGCAATTGCTCGGTCTCGTCGCAGAACCTGTACGTCCGCGATGTCCTGAACTCCTATTACTACTGGTATCAGAACCTGCCGTCGAACGTGAGCCCGACCTCGTTCAACACGCCAGAGGCGTACCTCGACGCGGTTCGTTTTCGTCCGATCGACAACACTTACAGCTACATCACGTCGGCGGCCTCGAACGAGGCGTTCTACAGTGACAGCCAGTTCATCGGCTACGGACTGTCGACCCAGACCAGCAGCACCGACTTGCGTGTGTTGCAGGTGTTCGACGCCAGCCCCGCCCTCGCAGCCGGCCTGGAACGTGGCGATCGCATCACGCAAGTGAACGGCCAATCGGTGGCTGCGATGGTGTCCGCGGGAACGATCGGGGGCGCCTTTGGTGCGGCCGAGATTGGCGTCGCTTCAGACATCGTCTTTGAGAAACCCAGTGGCGCCCGCCTGACGGCCCGAATGATCAAGCGACTGGTGACGATTCCGACGGTCTCGTTGACCCGTGTCGTTGAGGTTGATGGGCGCAAGGTCGGCTACCTGTTCTTCCGCAACTTCGTGCGGCCGTCCGAGGCGGCGCTGAACGATGCCTTCGCGGCGCTCAAGGCGGCCGGCGCCACCGAACTGGTGCTCGACCTTCGCTACAACGGCGGGGGCCTGGTCGATATTGCGGTGCACCTCTCGAGTTTGATCGGCGGCGTCCGCACGAACGGCCAGGTGCTGCTGAACTATGTCCACAACGATCGCGTCGGCCCGACGTTGAACAAGACGACGCGTTTCACGAACCCCGACCAGGCCCTCAACCTGTCACGGTTGGTGGTCATCACCACCCGTGGCTCGGCCTCGGCGAGCGAGTTAGTGATTAACTCCCTGCGCCCGTACATGCCAGTTGCGGTGATCGGCGACACCACCTACGGCAAGCCGGTGGGGCAATACGGGTTCACCTTCTGTGAGAAGGTGCTGGCGCCGGTCTCGTTCTCGATCAAGAACGCGAACAACGAAGGCGACTACTTCGACGGTATTGCGCCGACGTGCGTGGCTGCCGACGACAGCACGCACCAACTCGGCGACCCGGCGGAAGGCTCGTTCGCCGAAGCCTTGACCTACCTGCGCACCGGCGGGTGTAGCGCCCGCTCCGACGCGGCCAGCCGCACCCTGCGCCGGGCAGCGGAGGACCGCCCACGCGTCTCGGCCTGGCAATCGCTCGTCAACGCCTGGTAGGTGCCGGAACTTTCCGCCATCGATCTCTACTTGAGCGCCCCGCGGCCGCACATTGTCGAGGTCGAACCGGCGCTCCTGAAACGCCAGGCGCTTGCAGTTTTCGCCATACCGAACGGGCTGGCGTACTGAAGGTTCTGCAACCTCAATCCGCACGCTTCCCGGAATCACTCGCGAATCCTCAGAATGTAGCCCGGTCTTCATCTTGCTTCGGTGATCGCCACTGGAGGATCCGATGATTGACGGACTGAAACTGGATGTGAGCGCGGACGAGATTGTCAGCCTGCTCGATCGGCGTATTGCCGAGCACCACGCGAAGGCCGAAGCCGATGCGGGTCACGCTGAACGGCTGAAAGGCACCGATCGGGAAGACGATGAGGGCGAGGACGAGTACCTGGCGTACGGCGAGCCAACTGCAGATCGCCTGCGCCGGCGGGCGCAGCGGGAACGCGACCGAAAAGACGCACTGACGTTCATGCGAAATCACGTGGTGAGGGGTGAAACCTATCGGCTGTCGACCGAGGATCTTCGTGTCATCGAAATCCTCCAAGGCCGGTACTGGTAGACGCGTCGCAGGGTCTCCCGAACGGCTGCCCGTTCGGGAGACCCCGCCTCAGCCTTCGGTCTCGACCATCTCGCGTTCGCGCGAGTCGACGACGACCGGTTCTGGTGCCTGGTCCGGTTCGATCTCGCGGTCATGCACCAGGCAGTCGGTCAGGTAGTCGTGTGCGGCGCCGTCTGGGCGCGCGAGAAACGCCTCGAGCGGCGTGCGCAAGTTGAGATCCTGCTCACGGGTTTGCAACGCCGGGAAGGTGCCGTCGGGGCGTTGGCGCACGTAGCGATGCCAGAAGTCAGCGTGCCACCGCGTGAATTGCGTGACGCGCTCCAGCCCGTGGGCATCAGCGCCCCAGTGTTCTTTGGCCAGCGCGACGTATCGGCGGTAGATGGCGACCCGGTCGTCGCCCGAGACATCGAGGTAGCCCTCGGTCGTTTCACGGAACAACCACGGCTTGATCAGCACACCACGCGCACTCATTACCCCTGCGCATCCCGAGCGGGCGCGCCCTTCGGCGATGTCTTGCGGAAACAGGACGTCGCCGTTGCCCACCACCGGTACTGAAACAGCGGCGACGACCGTGCCGATGGCATCCCAGTCAGCAGACGAGCGGTACCTGGCGTTGCGTGTGCGGCCGTGCACGAAGAGGGCATCGGCGCCGCCATCGACCGCGGCCTTGGCCTGATCGAGCACGTTGCGCATCTCGTCGTTCCAGCCGAGACGCAGCTTCACCGTGACCGGAATCCTGGTCACCGCCTTCTTCATGCACTCGACGATGCGGCGGATGCGGGCGGGCTGGCGTCCGAGCGCGGCGCCAATCCCCTTGTGGGTGAAGTGATCGATCGGGCAACCGCAATTCAGATCGACCAGATCGACCCCGCGCGACTCCACGAGCGCTGCGGCCCAGCCGATCTCCTCCGGATTGGTGCCCGCGAGCTGAACGCCAAAGAACGGCTCGCCCTCGAACTTGCGGATCAGCGCAAACTCGCCCTTCTTGCGCTGCTTCAGCCGCCGCGCCACTGTCATCTCGCTGATCGTGACCCGTGCGCCCATCTCGACGCACAGGCGACGATATGGCAGGTTGGACCCCTTGGTCATGGGCGCCATTACTACCGCCCCGGTCAGCACTTCGCGAAGGTCCATCCTCAGCATGTTAGCCTTTGGAATGGCTCGACGACGAATCCTGATCGTGCTGGTGGCGTGGCTCTATGTCGCCGCGACCGGATTGGCGCAGGGGGGCAAGAAGCATTTCCTGTGGAGGGTCGAGGGGCCTGACGCGTCGGTGGCCTACTTGCTGGGATCGCTCCATGTGCTGACGCCGGAGTTTTACCCGCTCAGTCCCGAGATCAACAAGGCTTTTGCCGCCTCGAAGACCCTGGTCGAAGAAGTGGACTTCGACGAGATGAGCGACCCGGCGCAGATGATGAGCGCGATCGGCAAGGCCATGCTCAGCGATGGCCGGACGCTCGAACAGCTGGTGGCGCCATCCACCTTTGCCGAAGTGTCGAAGCGCGCCGAGAAGGCGGGCCTGCCCATGGTGGCAATGCAGCGGATGAAGCCGTGGCTGGTGGCGGTCACGTTGATGGGGCCCTCGCTGCAGGCGGCCGGCTTCAAGGCGGAACTGGGGGTCGACAAGCATTTCTTCGATCGCGCGAAAGAGGCGGGCTTGAAACGCCAGTCGCTTGAGACGCTCGCCTACCAGATCGATCGGTTCGACGAGCTGCCGCCCAAGCTCCAGGAAGAGATGCTGGTGTCGAGCATGAAGGACATCGACACGCAAGTCAGCAACGTGCGTGAGATGGCGCAGCAGTGGGCCGCCGGCGACATCAAGGGCCTGGAGAAGGCGCTGCTGGCAGGGTTCAGCGGCTCGCCCGAGCTGTACTTCCGGCTGTTGGTGGAGCGCAACCGCAACTGGGTCCCACACGTCGATATTTGTCTTCTGCAGAACGCCGGCTGCTTCATCGTGGTTGGCGCGGCCCACCTCGTGGGCCCAGACGGACTGCCGGCATTGCTCGCCAAGAAGGGCTACAAGGTCACGCAGCAGTAGGTGGCCGAATGCGGACACGGTGTCGCGCCCGCGGACGCGGCCACGTGCGCCTTCATGAAAAACCGGCCTGAAATCGCCTTGCCGCTGGCACATGACTTGTAGTGTCACACCCCATGACCGGACCCCTGAGTGACCTACTGCATGCCTGGCGAGCCCTGAAACAGAAGCCGGGATTCCTCGCCGCCGCGCTGGTCACGCTCGCCGTTGGCATCGGCGCCAACATCACCATTTTCAGCCTGGTCAACGGCGTCAGCTTACGGCCCATGCCGTTTGGCGATCGCACCGACCGCCTGATCACCGTCCATCCAACCGGCCGCTTCCTCACCGATGAGCCGAGTTGGGGCGAGGCCGAGATCTCGTATCCGGACCTGTTGGACTTTCGGACTGCCAGGTCGATCGACGGCGTGGCAGGATACGTGTTCCGCAACTTCGTCCTGAGCGGCGACATCACCAGCGCCGAACGTGTGCAGGGCGGATCGGTCACGCCCGATCTGTTTCCGATGCTCGGCATCGAGCCCATGCTCGGCCGTCAATTCCTCCCGGAGGAAGCTGCCGCGCCAGGTCTCGAGTCGGTCGTGATGTTGACTCACGGTCTTTGGCAGCGCCGCTACGGCGCTGATCCGTCGATCATCGGCAAGACCGTGATGGTGAACGACCGTCCGCGCGCCGTGATCGGCGTGCTGCCCGAAGGGTTCGCCTTTCCCCTGGTCGATCAGCTCTACATGCCGCTGCGGTGGGACGAGTCGCCCCGCGCAACGCGTAACATCAACGCCGTGGCCTTACTGCGCCCGGGCACCACCATCGACCAGGCGCGATCGGAGATCGCCGGCATCGCCGGCCGGCTCGAGTCGACCTATCCCGAGTCGAACCGCGGTGTCGGCGTGCAGGTCGTGTCCATTCAGCAGTCCTATGTCGGCGCCGACCAGGGACGCATGAACCTCGTACTGATGACCGCCGTCGGCTTCGTGCTGCTCATCATGTGCGCCAACTTGGCGAACCTGATGCTGGTGCGTGGCGCGTCACGTCAGCGCGAGCTGGCGGTTCGCGCGGCCATGGGAGCGAGCCGCGGCCGGCTGATCTGGGTGTCGCTGACCGAGAGCCTGTTGATCGCCGTGCCCGGCGCCCTGGCGGGGCTGCTGCTCTCGCAGTGGGCGATCGATGCGATGGTCGCGTCCTTTCCAGAAGACCTGCCCTACTGGTTCAACTTCGGCATGGACTGGCGGGTGGCGCTCTTCACCTTTGCAACCGCCGCTTTCACGACCCTCGCGGTTGGACTGCTACCCTCGCTGCATGGTTCGCGGCCAGACCTGACCAAAGACCTGAAGGCCGGCGGCCGTGGCGTCTCCCTCAGTCGGGGCGGACAGCGGCTGCAGGCCGCACTGGCCGTGTCGCAGGTGGCCATGTGCTTTGGCCTGCTCGTTGGCGCCGACCTGATGGTCCGCAGCTTCCTCGCTATGCAAACGGCGGACCTGGGCTTCGACCACCGGCCCATCCTTTCGACTCGCGCCTACCTTGCCGGCGATGCTTACGACGAGGTCACCGCGCGAGCGGCTTTCTATCGCCAGGCCGTGACCCGGCTGGAGGAGATGCCCGGCGTGTCCGCCGCGGCGGCGACCACGGCCATTCCCGGCGACGATGGCGGCGCGACCAGGCGACTGGTGATCGATGGCCGCACGTCTGAGACCGATGAGATTGGGATCCACGCGATCGGCATCACGCCATCGCTGTTCACCACTCTCGGCTTGCCCATCGTATCGGGGCGCACGTTTACCGAGCAGGAGACCGAGAGTCCCGCCACCGATGTCGTCATGCTCAACCAGGCGCTCGCGAATCGACTGTGGCCCGGCGACAGCGCGCTCGATCGCCGAATCGGATTCCGGGCAGGCCAAGACATCAACTGGTTCCGGGTCGTCGGGATCGTCCCCGACATTCACTACGAGGAAATTGGTGAAGAGACCGCCGAGTCCCGTCTGAACGTGTATGTGCCCTACGGCCGGGACGGCTCGCGCAGCATGGCGTTGCTGGTCAGGGCCGAGGGCGCGCCCGAATCGCTGGTCACACCAACCCGTGAGCTGCTGCAGTCGCTAAGCAGCAGCTTTCCGATCTATCGATTGATGCCGATGAAGGAACTGCGTCGCTTCACGACCTGGGAGCAGGAGTTCTTCGGCCGCCTGATGGGCGCATTCGCGGCCGTCGCACTGCTGTTGGCTTGCCTCGGCATCTACGCATTGATTTCGTACTCGGTGGGGCGGCGCTCTCGCGAAATTGGCGTGCGCCTGGCGCTGGGAGCGCGTCCTGCCGACGTGGTGGGCATGCTCTTACGCGAGAGCGCGCGCGTCGGCGGAGTGGGCCTGGCCGTGGGACTGACGCTCGCGGTGCTGATCGCTCGCGGGTTGGCTGGTGCACTCTACGGTGTCAGCATCGACGGCTGGCTGTTCGTGTCGACCGCCTTGCCGCTGGCGGCCGCAATCCTGATCGCCACCTGGTGGCCGGCGCGGCGCGCCGCACAGGTTCAGCCCACCCGTGCTCTCCGAGACGAATAATCACCGAGGGCGCTTCAACCTGGTCCGCGCTGTTTCGACCTCGCCGCGCGCGTCGCAGTCGTGGATGTGGTCGTTGACCAGGCCCATCGCCTGCATGAAGGCATAGCTGGTGGTCGGGCCCACGAACGACCAGCCGCGCTGCTTCAGGTCTTTCGACATCGCGATCGACTGCGCCGTGGTCGTCATCTTCAGCAGGGTCTCGCGCGTCACCGTGCGCGGGCGTTCGGTCGCGGCCGGTTCCCACGACCAGAAGTAGGCCGCGAGCGATCCCTTTTCGTCGATCAGGGCGAGCGCCCGCTTCGCGTTGTTGATCGTCGACTCGATCTTGCCGCGATGCCGGATGATGCCTTCGTCCTCGATCAGGCGTTGCACATCTTTGGCGCCAAACCGCGCGACCGCTTCGAGCGCGAACCCGCTGAACGCCTGGCGGAAGTTCTCGCGCTTGCGCAGGATGGTGATCCAGCTGAGGCCGGCCTGGAATCCCTCGAGGCAGATCTTCTCGAACAGCCGCGTCTCGTCGGTGACGGGACGGCCCCACTCCTCGTCGTGATAGCGGACGTAGAGCGGGTCTTCACCGGGCCACGAGCAGCGCTTCATGACTGGCGGTTCCTGGCCTTCGACTTGGCCTTCGCGGCGGTAATCTCGGCCTCGAGTGCTGTCTTGATCTTCGTCAGTTCCGCCTTCACCTTCGGATCCGGTGCGGGAAAGCGAGGGTCGAGCGACTCGATGGTCTCGATGATCGTCGCGGCCACGGCCAGTCGCGTGAACCACTTGCGATCTGCGGGAATGACATGCCACGGCGCCCACGGGGTCGAGGTGTGGCGGATGGTGTCTTCGTACGCCTGCATGTACTGCGCGAAGTGCGCCCGCTCGGCGACGTCCGCGATCGAGAACTTCCACTGCTTGTCTTCCTCCTTCAGCCGCGTCAGAAACCGCAGCCGTTGTTCCTCCTTCGAGAGATGCAGGAAAAACTTGCGAATGACGACGCCCTGGCGCGACAGGTACCGCTCGTAGGCGTTGATGTCTTCGAACCGCTCGCGCCAGATGTTCCTGGTCACCAGGTCCGGCGGCAGCTGCTGGCGGGCGAGGAGGTTCTGGTGCACGCGCACGACCAGCGTCTCTTCGTAGTAGGAGCGGTTGAAAATGCCAATGTGGCCGCGGCGTGGCAGCAGGCGCGAAGTGCGCCATAGGAAATCGTGGTCCAGTTCTTCGGTCGACGGCGCCTTGAACGAGTGCACTTCGCAGCCCTGCGGGTTCACGCCCGACATCACGGCCTTGATGGTGCCGTCCTTGCCGGCCGCGTCCATGGCCTGGAACACCACCAGGACCGACCACCGGTCCTGCGCGTAGAGCCGTTCCTGCAGTTCGGACAGCCGTGCGAGGCCCTCCGACATGTGCTCGTCGGCGCCTTCCTGGAGCGAGTTGCCCCACGGGTCAGCGGGTTTGATGTCGGCCAGGCGGAACCGCGCCGCGTTGGTCACGCGGTAGCGGGCAGCAATCTCGGCGAAAGCGGGAACTTTCACCACGCGATGGTACCGCAGGTGACCCGGACTCGGCTCTGTGGGAATGAGATAATCACCCCTTCACGTGGCATTGAAAGACGTTTTCATCGGGGCGCTGTGGGGAGATCGGCTGTATCAGCGGCTGCTGCAGCCGCTCGACCGCTACTTGGTGGCTCCGGTACCGGGACAGACCTTTGCGGCGGCTGTGCCGCCGCTTAATAAAGTGTGCCGGACTGCCGACGCCGCACATCCGCTGTGGCGCCGCGGCTACGACGACCTGGGCTTCTCGCCAAACCCGGAGACCTTTCATCGAAAGATCTGGGAGTTCAACCAGGCGCTGTACGGCCTGCGGAGGCTCAACCGCCTGTCGCCCAACGCGACCGCGCTGGGCATTGGCTGCGGACACGAGGAGTTCATGTACTTCCTCGCCAACCGCATTCGCCACGTGATTGCGACTGATCTCTACGAAGGCGCGTGGATCGGTGGCGAGAGCGATGCCGACGTGCTGGCGCATCCTGCGAAGTACGCGCCGTTCAAGTATCGCGAGGATCATCTCGAGGTTCGCCGGATGGACGCGCTGGCACTCGAGGCGGGCGATTCGACCATTGATTTCGCCTTCTGCCTGTCGTCGATCGAACATTTCGGACGCCTGAGCGACAAGCTCAGAGCTTTGCGTGAAATGTATCGGGTGCTCAAGCCCGGGGGCGTGGTCGTGCTGACGACCGAAGTGGTGCTGAACCGGTTGGGTCGCGGCGATCAGTACTTTCCGATCGAGACACTGTGCGCGTTGGTGGCCGACGCGGGCTTCGTGCTCGACCAGCCGCCCGACTTGCGCATCGAACAGGAGTACGCGGCCCGGCCGCTGGCGCTGCCCATGGACACGTTCGTCTCCCCCCACGTCGTCCTTCGCAACTTCAACACCATCTACACCTCGGTGGCGCTGTTCCTCATGAAACCGCCGGGACCGGATCCTTCGGGCAACGCCATTGTCGGCGACGAGAGTGTGGCGCCGCGGGAGCCATATTGCTATGCCGCCGAGATCGTGCCTGAGGGGCTGCCGCCGCGGGTAGCTCGTGGCGACCAGTTCGCGATCACGCTGTCGATTCTGAATCGCGGCGATGCGACCTGGTTTGCCGGCGGTGCGAAGAGTCATTGCGTGCGGGTCGGCGCCGTGTTCGTGACGGCCGATGGCACCAACCTGACGGGAGAGCCGCAGCGCTTCTCGCTACCAGAGCACGTCGGACCGCAGCAGCGGGTCAGCGTGCGGATGGAATTGACGGTGCCGTTCGACGCGCCGCCTGGCCGGCTCCGCCTGCGCATCGGCCTGGTCAAGGAACTGTATTTCTGGTTCCGCGACGTCGGTTCGCCCGAGGTCGAGATTGAGGTCGACCTTACGGCTTCTTCGCGCTGATATTGAGGCGCCAGTAGTCGAGGGTGAACGGCGGATCCTCGTGCGCCGACAGTTCCGTGACGCGATCGATGAACGCCTGCTTCAGCGCGGGATTTGGCAAGCGCGCCAGGTGTGGGTGGTAGATCACCGTGGTGACGAACTCGCGATAGTCCGCTTCGGTGGCGAGGGTGGTCGGCGCCTCTTCGAGACTGGTCGCGATGGCCGTGAAGCCCGCGCGTCGTAACCGGGCCGCGGTGGTCTCGGCGTCGGCGAATTCCCACGGGCCAGGCCAGTCGCCAAAGTACGGCGCAAACGGCTCGGCGTGCATCAGTTGTCCGGCCAGCGCATGCGCTCGAGCCAGATTGGGGCCACCGCCGCACTGTGCCATCAACTGGCCGCCCGGCCGCAGTGCCTGCAGGATGTTGGCGAACAGCGCGTCGTGATCCTTGATCCAGTGGAACGTGGCGGTGCTGAAGACCAGGTCGGCCCAGTTCGAGAACGGCATCGCCGGCAGCGACACTTGGGCAAAGCCCACGCGATGGCCAAACGCCGGCCGCAGGTTGGCGCGCGCCGTCATCAGCATGTTCCACGATCGGTCGATGGCGATCAGGCGGCCCGCCGGCAATCTCTCGAGTAGCTCGCCCGTCAGCCGTCCACTGCCGCAGCCGGCGTCGATCGTGCGCTCGTCGCCGTTGACCGACAGGCGCGACAACACCTTTTGCCCCCAGGAGGTCTGCGGGGCCGACACCTTGTGATACGACGCCGCGTTCCACTCCGTCACGCGTCCTAGTGTAGCCTTCCGAGTTGCCGATGTCCTTTCCAGCTACTCGCCTGTCGATCGTTGCGCGCACGCGCAGCCTTGATGAAGAGACGCGCCGCGTCGCCTGGGCGACCATCATCGAGGCCTACTGGAAGCCTGCCTACAAGTATCTCCGCCTGAAATGGTCACTCGACGCCGACCAGGCTGCCGATCTCACGCAGGAGTTCTTCACCACGACGCTGGAGAATGAGGTGGTGGAACGGTTCGACCCGGCGCGCGCCCGCTTTCGAACCTACCTCCGCCTGTGCCTGGATGGCTTTGCCTCGAACGCGAAGAAGTCCGAGCGGCGCTTGAAGCGTGGCGGCGGGGTCATTGTCGTGCCGCTTGATTTCGAGACGGCCGAAGGCGAGATGGCACGCCACGAAGGCTCAGTCGACGCCGATGTTGATGACCTGTTCTATCGCGAGTGGGTGCGGTCACTGTTCGAACGATCGGTGGCTGACCTGAAGCGGCACGCTGAAGAAGCCGGACGTCCCGTGATGTTCGAGGTGTTCGGTCGATACGATCTCGCCGACGAAGGCGAGCAGCGGCCGACCTACGCCGGGCTGGCGCGCGACCTCGGGCTGACCGCAGCGACCGTCACCAACCATCTCGCCGCGATGCGGCGCCAGTTCCGCCTGATCATCCTCGCCCGGTTGCGCGACCTTACGTCGAGCGAGGAAGAGTTCGAGGCCGAAGCCGCGCGTCTCCTGGGCAGCCGATCCCTCGCTCCTGCGACACGACAGGGGTCTTCAAAAGACGGCCCGCCGTGAGCTGGATCTCCGATCAAAACCTCGACCGGCTCCGCGCGGCAGCGGCATGGCCGGAGCTGGCTGCGCGCTACGAGATTACCGGCGTGGCGGGTCGCGGCGGCATGGGCACGGTCTACATCGCCCGCGATCAGGTGCTGGATCGGGAGGTCGCGGTGAAGGTGCTTGATGTCGCTGACCAGAAGGGCTCGCGGGCCGTACGGCTCACGCGCGAGGCGCACATCCTGGCGCGCCTCGATCATCCAGGCATGGTGCCCATCCACGATGCGGGAGTGCTGCCCGACGGTCGCGCCTTCTACGTGATGAAGCTGGTACGGGGACGGCGGCTGGATGAGGTGCTCGCCGGTCCGGCGACGCAGGCGTTGCGGCTCGACCTGTTCTTACGCGTGATCGAGGCGGTGGCGTTCGCCCACGCGCACGGCATCGTTCATCGCGACCTGAAGCCTGAAAACATCATGGCCGGCGCGTTCGGCGAGGTCTTCGTGATGGATTGGGGCGTGGCGCAGGACGGCGCGGCCGATGCCGAGCCGGCGATCGTCGGCACGCCCGGATTCATGCCGCCCGAGCAGGCCGGAGCGCGAGCAGTTGACGGGCGGGCCGATGTGTTTGCGCTGGGCGCGGTGCTGGCCCAGATGCTGCGGCGCGATACGTCCCCGGCGTTGGTGGCCATTGCCACCAAGGCCCAGCACCCCGATCCGAGGTCCCGTTATCAAACCGTCGAGCAGCTGGCCGCCGACATCGCCCGGTTTCGCAACCAGGAACCGGTCAGCGCGTACCGCGAGTCACCATTCGAGCGGCTGCTTCGCTTCTACCGGCGCTACGAATTGCCGGTCCTGCTCTTGCTGGCGTACGTGTTGATGCGGTTTGTGCTGTTGGTCGTGACCGGACTGTGATCAACCCGAATACCGAACACCGAACGGCGAACACCGAGGCTGTGGTACAGGTTCTGGCCGGGATGTTGAACAGGTCTTTCAGGAGGAACGCATGAAGAAACCCGTGTTCGCGATGCTGCTCGGTGGCTTTCTGGGCATCTTTGATGGATTAAGTGCACTGATTTCGGCGCCTCAGGAACTGCCGAACATTGTCGGCATCGTGATTGGCTCCACCTTCAAGGGCCTGGTGGCTGGCGCAATTATCGGCCTGGTTGCGCAGAAGACGCAGTCGATGGCCATCACCGTGTCGGTGGGCATCGCCCTCGGCGCGTTCTTTGCGTACCTCGTAACGCTTGGCACCCCCTATCTGTGGGAAATCGTGCTGCCCGGATCGGTCGTCGGCCTGATCGTGGGCTTTGCGTCGATCAAGTATCGCGGCGCAGCGACGTCACGGGCCTGACTTGTTCCTTGTCGCTTTTGACTTCAGTAGGCCCAGGGGCGGAACGCGATCATGCCCCAGGATCCCAGGTAGGCCGTGACGACGATCGCGCCCAGGGATACGGCCACGGCGTAGGCGCGGAACCACGTCCCCGCGCCGCGCCGCCAGGCGTCGATGGCAAAGAGGAGTGACAGGACGGCGGCTGCCGGCTGCAACACGGTGCCCAGAAACATGGCCGCCGTCCAGACGTTCTGCGTACCAATGGAGAGGTCAGAGACCTGCATCACGCCGAATACTGGCAGCAACAATGCGATGCTGCCGAGCACGAGCATGGCCTTCGTCCACCAGAAACCGGACCGGCTCGCGCGCCGCGCCCGCACCGTCCATGGGATCAGCATCACGAGGGGGGTCAGCGCCAGTGCGAACGACCCCAGCACCGGCCAGCGCACGATCTCCACCAGCCATCGTGCCCGGCGCTCCGAGTACGAGAAGCCGCCGGTGAGCACCGGCGTCCCGGACTCATCCGCCGCGAAGACGCGCGTCGCATCGGCATCGGCATCGACCCGGAACAGGTGGTCGGCGACCGGGATCAACTCCTCGGTGTCGCCAAACAGCGGATCGACGCGCAGCCTGGTTGGGGTCGCCGAGATGGTGGCCCCTGCCAGCAGCCACTCGATGAAGGCCATCGACTGATTGCGCGGATTGGCGTGGTGGTAGTAGCCGGCGAACCGCTGCAGCGAGTCCACCGATAATGTGACCTGCGGCTTGGCCGGCGGCTCGACATCCGCCTTCAAGTACCGCACTGCCAATTGCGAGATGCGGCGCATCGCGTCCGGTGAGTGCGTCGAGTTGAGCAGGACAACGTAGCCGACGTCGCGCGCGGCTGAGTAGGCGTAGAGCGACGAGAAGCCGTCGATGCCGCCGCCGTGGCCGAGCATCGGGAACCCTTCGGTGGTCGACGCAGCAATGGCCGAGCCATAGCCGACCCGCAGACCGGCCTCCGACGCCAGCGAACTGCGCGGGTGTTCCATGTTGCTCAGGTATTCAGGATCGATGACGAGTTGCTCGGCGGTCTCGCCCCAGTTGAGCAGCACGTGGACAAACTTTCCGAGCTCGAGCGGCGAAGTGTGCAGGTTGCCGGCCGGGCGCAGGTAGATCTGCGAATTGGCCACGGCAGGGCCGGTGGCCGCGCGGTACCCCTTCGCCAGCAGGGTTTCCTCGGCCAGCGTCAGGTGAAAGCTGCTGGTGGTCATGCCAATCGGCGTGAAGGTGCGTTCAGTGATGAAGTCTTCGTACGGCTTGCCCGTGATCTTTTCAACGAGATAGCCGGCGACCGCGTAGCCGGGATTGGAATAGGCCACGCGCGTGCCCGGCCGCCAGCGCACGTCGCGCGAGCGCGGGTTGCGGCGCAACACGTCGAGCAACGGCAGATTCGGCGGATCCAGCACGTTGTAGATCTCGTTGAAGTGCATGTCGTCGAAGCCCGCCGTATGTTGCAGCAGGTGGATGACACGCACCGGATCGCCGGCTTCCCACGGATTGGTGAACGTCACCTCCGAGGCCAGCTCGGCGATCGGCGTGTCGAGGTCGACCTCGCCGTCTTCAGACAGCTGGACCAGCGCCATCGCAATCAACGTCTTGCTGATCGAGCCGGCGCGAAAGTGGGTGTCGGCGGTGACGGGGGTGCCACGATCGCGATCGGCGACGCCGACGCCGCCCGCCCACTCGATGCCGGCCTGCCGTACCAAGGCGATGCCTGCGCCCGGGACTCCGGTGTCGTCGAGCACCTTCTGCACTGCCAACCGAAACTCGGTTACGGTCCTGGGCCACGGGTCGCCCGTATCCTGCGCGACCAGCAAAGGCGAGGAGGCCATCAGCGCGGCCAAGACCATCACAAGAGAAGAGGAGACCAGGCGTCTCTCTAGAGTCACTCCTGAGCTTCTGTTGGTACGTTCTATGTCCACGGCAGTTCGACGGCGCCGCGGGCTTGACGTTCGGCGAGATCGGGCAGCCCCGAGACAAGCCTCAGCACATCGTCTGGCAGGTCGCGCGCGGACCAGGTGGACGAATCCACGCACGCCACCCGGACGAAGCCTTCCGCCAGCAACTGCGCCGTCGCGTCATCGCGAATCTCGAAGGCGTGATGCAGGCGGCGCGGGTTCTCGACCGTCGTGCTGATGCCGACGCGAACGATCTGGCCGGCGCGGGCCGGCGCGCGAAACTTGGAATGAACCTCGACCCGGGGCATGCCGAACTGGTGCGAGTCGAGCAGCGACTGGCGCGACCGCCCGAGCGACGCGAACAGCTCCTCTTCCGCGTCTTCGAACCAGCGCAGGAAGTTCGGGAACCACACGACGCCGGCCGCGTCAGTATCGGACCAGTGCACTTTCTTGCGAATCTGAAAGAAGCTCGGCATGGCGTTAACTGTAGACTCTTAGCCATCCGCATGGAAGGTTGGCACGGCTGGGACGAATACGCGGCGTACTACGACTGGGAAAATGCCCAGACGGTGGGCCGGCGCGACATCAAGTTCTGGTCCGCCTTCGCTCAAGGAGCTACGGCGGGACAAGCAGGTGGCGGCTCGCGGATTCTGGAGCTGGGTTGCGGCACCGGACGGGTGGCGCTGCCCGTGGCGCGTGCCGGCGCCACCGTGGTAGGAATCGACCGCTCGCTGCCGATGCTGGACCGCGCCCGCAAGCGCGTGAAGCGCGCGCGCCTGCAGTCACAGGTCCAACTGGTCCGCGGCGACATTCGTTACCTGCCGTTTCCGGACAAGTCGTTTCCGCTGGTGATGGCGCCGTACGGGATTCTGCAGTCGCTGCTGGCGGAGCGCGATCTCACCAAGACGCTGGCGGCCGTGTCGCGCGTGCTCACCAAGAAGGGTACGTTCGGGCTTGAGCTGGTGGCCGACTTGCCGGCGTGGGATGAGTACTCCAAGCGCATCAGCATGCGCGGCCGGCGCGGCCCCAATGGCAAGCCCATTACGCTCGTGGAATCGGTCATCCAGGACCGCGCCCGCCAGATCACCCGGTTCGAGCAGGAGTTCGTTGAGGGCCGTGGCAAGAGTGCCGTGCGCCAGAAGTTTGGTCTCGCGTTTCGCACCCTGACCGTGCCGCAGATGGTCCGGCGGCTCGAGAAGGCAGGCCTGCAGGTGTCAGCGCTGCTCGGCGACTACCAGGGCGGGCCCTGGGACCTTCGCGCCGAAGTCTGGATCATCCTGGCCCGGCGGGGGTAATATGCTTCGTTCGACGTGGCCACACCCCAAGGGTCTGGCTCCACACGCTTGATCTCCACGGGGTTTTCCCCACAGTTCCAGGAGCACTGCATGTCCGGCCATTCCAAGTGGCACACGATTAAGCACAAGAAGGGCGCTGCCGACGCCAAGCGCGGCAAGATCTTCACGCGCCTGATTAAGGAACTCACCGTGGCTGCCCGTAGCGGCGGCGGTGACCCCGGCATGAACCCGCGCCTGCGGACGATCATTGCCGCGGCCAAGGAAGTGAACATGCCGGCCGACAACATCAAGAAGGCCATTTTGCGCGGCACCGGTGAGCTGCCCGGCGTGATGTACGACGAGATTACCTACGAGGCTTACGGCCCCGGCGGTTCGGCGCTGATCATCGAGACGCTGACCGACAACAAGAATCGCACTGTCGGCGAGCTGCGCCACATGCTCGAGAAGCACGCCGGGAATCTCGGCGCCACCAACTCGGTGGCGTGGATGTTCTCCAAGAAAGGCCTGATCGTCGTCGAGAAGGCCAAGGCCGATGAAGAGAAGCTGTTGGGCATTGCGCTCGAAGCCGGCGCCGACGACATGTCGGATGAAGGCGACAACTGGGAAGTGCTGAGCGAACCGGCGGCGTTCGAAGCGGTTCGCGACGCGATCAAGGGCTCGGGCGTCGAGCCGTCCAGCGCGCAAGTCGCGATGCTGCCGGCGAACTACGTGAAGCTGACCGGCGGGCCCGCCAACCAGATGATCCGGTTGATGGACGCGTTGGATGATCACGAAGACGTCAAGCAGGTGTGGTCGAACTTCGACATCGAGGAAAAGGAGATCGAGGCCTCGCTGGCGTGAGAGTGTTCGGCATCGACCCCGGCTCGCAGTGCACGGGCTACGGCTGCGTGGACAGCGATGGCCGGCGCCACCAGCTGGTGTTGTGCGGCGCAGTCCGCGCCGGGGTCGCGGCCTCCTTTCCCGAGCAGCTCTCGATCATCTACCGCGAGCTTTCTCGCCACATCGCGGCGCACCGCCCCGACTACGTCGCCATCGAAAGCATTTTTCACGCGGTCAACGCGCGCAGTGCCCTCAAGCTGGGCCACGCGCGCGGCGTCGCCATGCTGGCGGCCACCGAGGCCGGCATCACTGTCATTGAATACACGCCCGCCGAGATCAAGCGATCGGTGGTCGGGTACGGGCGCGCGGAGAAGGCCCAGGTTGGGCAAATGGTGAAACTGTTGTTGGGTCTTGACGTCGTTCCCACGCCACACGACGCGGCCGACGCGCTGGCCGTCGCGATCTGTCACCTGCATTCGGGTAAGGGCACGTCGAAGGGCCGGCCCGCGACCAAAGGCAGTAAGGCCGCGACCAGTTGGCGTCACTATAAGCCGTCGGTTGCCCGATGACCCATCGACTCGCGTGCGCCCGGCGTTGCCGGACGCCCTTTCGCTCAGGACGGGTGGCGCCATGATCGCCCATCTGCGCGGCACGGTGTTCGAGAAGCATCCCAACCGCGTGATCGTTGAGGTGGCCGGGGTCGGCTACGACGTGCAGGTGCCGCTGTCGACCTTTTATACGGCCGGGGAGCCGGGCACGGCGATTGCGCTGCGCATCCACACCCATGTTCGCGAAGATCAGCTGGCGCTTTACGGCTTCGCCACCGGCCTTGAGCTGACGATGTTCGAGCGCCTGATCGGCGTCAGCGGCATTGGTCCGAAGCTCGCCCTGTCGGTACTCTCGGGCATTGAGACGCGCGACCTCGTCGGCGCCATCCAGCGCAACGACCTGGCCCGTCTCACGGCCATTCCCGGGGTGGGAAAGAAGACGGCGGAACGCATGTGCGTCGAGCTGCGCGACCGCCTGCCCAAGGCCACGATCGGGAGTGACGCGCCGCCGTCGCCTGCTGACGCCCTGCGCGACGACCTCGTGTCGGCGCTGGCCAACCTTGGCTACCACCGCCAGAACATCGACAAGTCGCTCGACAAGCTGCTCAACAATCCTGGCGAGCAACGCTTTGAGGATGTGCTGCGGTCGGCGTTGAAGGATCTGTCTCGTGGATGATCAGCGCCTGACAACGCCCTCGCGCGTCGCGGAGGACGCGCAGGAAGAAGCCGGCCTGCGGCCGCGGCGGCTGGACGAGTACATCGGCCAGGACCGTGTGCGCGAGCAGCTCCACGTCTCGATTACGGCGGCGCGGCAACGCGGCGAGCATCTCGACCACACGCTGCTGTATGGTCCGCCTGGCCTCGGCAAGACGACGCTGGCCTATGTCATTGCCAACGAGCTGGGCGTGGCCATTCGCACGACCTCCGGTCCGGTGATCGAGAAGCCGGGTGACCTGGCCGGCATTCTGTCGAACCTGCAGCCGCGCGAAGTGCTGTTCATCGACGAGATTCACCGCATGTCGCCGGCGATCGAGGAGATCCTGTATCCGGCGATGGAGGATTTCGAACTCGACATCGTGATCGGCCAGGGACCAGGGGCGCGCTCAGTCAAGGTCCCGGTCGAGCCGTTTACGCTGATCGGCGCCACGACTCGCGCCGGCCTGCTGACCTCGCCGCTGCGCGCGCGCTTCGGCATTGTCCATCGCCTCGACTTCTACGATGCTCGCGACATCGAAGAAATCGTCCGCCGTTCGGCGCGGATCCTCAACGTGCCGATGGACGATGCCGCAGCGACTGAGATTGCCGCCCGATCGCGCGGCACCCCGCGGATTGTCAATCGCCTGCTGCGGCGGGTCCGCGACTACGCGCAGGTGCGGGCCGACGGCCGGATCACCGTTGACGTGGCGCGGGCGGCCATGACGCTGCTCGATGTCGACAAGTACGGGTTCGACGAGAGCGATCGCCGGCTGGTGCTGACGATCATCGAGAAGTTCAATGGCGGCCCGGTCGGGTTGGGCAGCCTGGCGGCGGCGCTCAGCGAAGAGGCCGACGCGATCGAAGACATGTACGAGCCGTACCTGATTCAGATCGGCTTTCTGGAACGCACACCGCGCGGCCGCATTGCCACGGCCCGCGCCTATGAGTATTTCGGGCGCACCATGCCCGGGAGGGGGTTGTTTTGAACGTCCGCCGAGTCGAGATCAAGAGCCTGGCCACCTATGTGCCACCACGTCTGCTGACCAACGCCGATCTCGAGAAGATGGTCGACACCACCGACGACTGGATCATGAAGCGCACTGGCATCCGCCAGCGCCATATCGTCGATCCCGGGGTGGCGACCAGCGACCTGGCCGCCGAAGCGGCGAAAGAAGCCATCAAGCGGGCCGGGCTCAAGCCCGAAGACATCGACCTGATCATCGTGGGTACGGTGACGCCCGACATGCTGTTCCCAAGCACCGCGTGCCTGGTGCAGCACAAGATCGGCGCGACGCACGCGTGGGGGTTCGATCTGTCCGCGGCGTGTTCGGCGTTTACCTACGCGCTGACTGTCGGCAGCCAGCTGGTGGCGGCCGGCAGCGTGAAGAATGCCCTGGTCATTGGTGCCGACGTGATGTCGAGCATCATCGACTACACCGATCGCGCCACGTGCGTGCTGTTTGGCGACGGCGCCGGTGCGGTGGTGCTGGCACCCTCGTCGGATCCGAATGTCGGCATCCTCGACTTCGAGCACATGATCGACGGCAGCGGCGGCGGCGCGCTGTGCATGCCGGCGGGCGGCAGTCGCCTGCCGGCCTCGCACGAGACGGTGGACCAGCGGCTGCATTACGTCAAGCAGGACGGCCAGGCGGTGTTCAAGTTCGCGGTCCGCAACACCGGCGAGATCTGCGAGCGGCTGCTGAAGCGCAATAACCTGACCGGCGACGACCTCGATCTGTTTGTCTCGCACCAGGCGAACAAGCGCATCATCATGTCGGCCGCCGAGCGCATTGGCATGCCGGAAGAGAAGGTGGTGATCAACATCGACCGTTTCGGCAACACCACCGCCGCGACCATTCCGCTGGCCCTGAACGACGCTGTTGAAAGCGGTCGCTTAAGGAAGGGGCATCTGGTGATGGTGACGTCGGTGGGAGCCGGCTTTACGGTGGGATCGCTGCTGGTTCGCTGGGGTCTCTAGATCGCGTGCAATTGTGTCTCGAATCGGCACAGTTGGCGTTGGCGCGGAACACGGAAGCGGTAAGTCCAGGATTCGAGACAGGTTATCTGCCTGCGGTGGCCCGACAAGCAGGACATTGTGTTCTTTCGTGATACATCACGGAACTGCACAATGAGCACGATTAATTGTTGTCCAGGTGGCCCGCTGTTAGTTTCGAGTGCTATACTTTCCGCGTCTCGATAGTTCGTTCCAGACTGGCGTGATGCTTGGTACGGCTTAGGCCAGCCTTGAGGCGTAAGTCTTGACGTCGTGGATTTGCCGATAGCAATGCCCAGCTGTACTGGATATGCTGGGCCTTTCGTCAGCGTGGAAGAACCAATGAAACTATTCGGAACAATTTGCCGTCGGACTGTGGTCGCTACGCTGTCGCTGCTTGCGATCAGCGTGGTGCCATCCGTGGCGCAGACCACCGACGAAGCTGTTCGTGCGGTCGTCGCGTCCGGTGCATCGGCGCGAGTGATCATGCGGTTCACTACGACTACCGCGCGCGACGCGGCATTCCAGCGTTTGCTCGATCGCGGCGCCGCCGTTCGTGCGACCGAAACCGAAGCCGGTCCGGCACTGGTCGCGCTTGGCGGTTCGGCGACGTTTGCGTCGGAGATAGCGGGCGCTGCACGGACCTCGATTGATGCGGTCGTGACCTCAGCCTCGTCGCGCCCGCCCGCCCGCGCTCAGCACGTTCGCGCGGCGGCGTCGCGAAATGCGTCCCAGTTCGCCGTCTCGAACAGCACCCCGGCGGTCGCAATCATTGACTCCGGCATCCAGCCTCATCGCGACCTTCCCCTCAGCCGCATCCGTAAATATCACGACTTCGTCACGGGTGGCACGACCCCGATTGATAAATGCGGACACGGCACGCACGTCGCGGGGATCGTCGCCGGCAACGGCGCGGCCTCCGGCGATGAATACGAAGGCATTGCGCCGAACTTGGCGGTTGTCGCGTTGCGCGTGCTGGGCGACGATTGCGCCGGCCGCACCAGCGACGTGATCGACGCGCTCGAGTGGGTCGGCCAGAACCACGCAACCTATCGCATCAAGGTCGTCAACCTGTCGCTCGGTCACCCGGTGTTCGAGTCGATCTTTACCGACCCGCTGGTTCAGGCGGTCGAACGCCTGTCGCGCAAAGGCATTCTGGTGGTGACTGCGGCCGGCAACATGGGCATCAATCCCGCCACCGGCAAACCCGGCTACGGCGGTATCGGTGTGCCCTGCAACGCGCCGTCCGCGCTGTGCGTCGGCTCGCTCGATACCCGGGACACCGATTCGCTCTCTGACGACAAGGTCGCAAGGAGCAGCTCGCGCGGGCCGACCCGCTTCGACCTGCTCGCCAAGCCCGACCTCGTCGCGCCGGGCGTGAAGATTATCTCGCTCTCGTCGCCGGGTAGTTTCCTGTTCACGAGCCATCCCGAGTTGCAGGTGTTCGGCAGCGATCAGAAGCCGAGCACCCCGGCCGCCTATTTCACGCTTTCGGGCACCAGTATGGCGTCGCCGATGGCCGCCGGAGCTGCCGCCCTGGTCTTCCAGGCGAACCCCGGGTTGTCGGCCAATACCGTCAAGCTGGTGATGCAATTCACCGCTCGATCGCTGAAGAACACCGATCCCCTCACGCAGGGCGCCGGCGCGCTCAACATCAACGGTGCAGTCGACTTCGCCAAGGCCATCAACCCATCGGCCCGCTACGGACGCACTTGGCTCCGATACACCGTGCCGACCGCGAATCGCGACGCCAACGGCCGCCTGGTGACCTGGAGCCGCCAGATTATCTACGGCGATCGCTTCGTGCCCACCAAATACGCCGGGCTTCACCTCGTTCGTTGGGATGACAACGTCGTGTGGGGTTACGACGCCATTTCCGAGAACGTGGTGTGGGGCAACTCCGACGACGACAACGTGGTGTGGGGCAACCAAGACAACGTGGTCTGGGGCAACAGTGCCGATGAAAACGTGGTCTGGGGCAACAGTGCCGACGAGAACGTCGTGTGGGGCAATAACGTCGTCTGGGGCAACAACAGCTTCGCCCTCAGCTACTGGTCGGGCAGCCTGCTCTGGGGCTTCGCCGACGAGAATGTCGTGTGGGGCAATGTCTCGCGCGACGACCTCGAGAACGTGGTCTGGGGCAACGACGACGACAATGTCGTGTGGGGCAACTGCTCAGAGTCAAACGGCGACAACGTGGTGTGGGGTAATGCCGCCGGCGATGACAACGTCGTCTGGGGCAACGCCGCCGATGCCGAGAACGTCGTCTGGGGCAACTGCGGCGAGAACGTCGTGTGGGGCAACGGCGATGACAACGTGGTCTGGGGCAACGCAGTCCTGACCAGCGCGGGCGGGGGGCGGTAACCATGGAAAAGATGCCTTATCAGCCCGAACTGGACCGCACCACCATGCCAAGCACCACTGCTTCGACGGTGACCACCACCGACTGGCGTGCCGGCCTGCCGGTGATGACCGGTTCGAACTTTACGCTCCGCGAGCTTCGCCTCGACGACGCCGCCTCGCTGCTGGCGATGTTGACGACCGAAGAGGTGGCGCGGTTCATCTCGCCGCCGCCGACCACGGTCGAGGGCTTCGAACGCTTCATCGCCTGGACGCACCGCGAACGCCTGAATGGCGGGTTCGTTTGTTTCGGCATCGTGCCGCAGGGCATGGCTCACGCCGTCGGCATTTTCCAGCTGCGGTCCCTCGAGCCGGGCTTCGCGTCCTGCGAGTGGGGCTTCGCGATGGGCTCGTCGTTCTGGGGCACGGGCGTGTTCATCGAAGGCGCCCGCCTGGTCGTGAACTTCGTCGTTGATGTCATCGGTGCGCAGCGCCTCGAAGCACGCGCGGCGGTTGCCAACGGCCGCGGCAACGGCGCGCTTCGCAAGCTCGGGGCGGTACAGGAAGGCGTGCTGCGCCGGTCATTCCTGCGCAACGGCCAATATCACGATCAGGTGCTGTGGTCGATCCTTGCCGAAGATTGGCGCCTGCAGCGCACGGACATGCCCCCGGTCAGCGTCCACTAGGACCAGACCTCTCGTATACGTTACGGCCCGAACGCCTCCAGGGGGTGTTCGGGCCATTTTTTCGTACACGAAGATCGCCACAGATTGATCCTTGTTAAGGACGCGAAGAAGACACCGTGGACGTTGCTGACTTCGATTTCGATCTGCCAGAGGAGCTGATCGCTCAGGAACCTCCGGCGCAGCGCGGCGGGTCGCGCCTGCTGGCACTCGACCGCGCGAGCGGCCGCGTGTCTCACCATCAGTTTGCCGACCTGCCGTCGCTGTTGCGAGCTGGCGATCTGTTGGTGGTCAACGACACGCGAGTCTTTCCAGCCAGGCTCCTCGGTCACCGCCTGCCTGGCGGGGGTGCTGCTGAGTGCTTCCTGGTGCGTCCCACCGGCAACGATGACGAATGGGTGGCCCTGGTGCATCCCGGCCAGCGGCTGCGTGAGGGTGCCCGCATGGCGTTCACGTCCGGCGATCGCCATTTGCATGCCGAAGTAATCGGCATGCACTTTCACGGCCGCCGAACCGTCCGGCTCTGGACCGGCGACGGCGGCAGCGTCCGGGACGCGATTGACGCGATCGGGCACATTCCGCTGCCGCCCTACATCAAGCGAGACGATGCGGTGATGGACCGCGATCGCTATCAAACCGTGTTTGCTCGAGAGCGCGGTTCGATCGCGGCTCCGACGGCTGGCTTGCACTTCACGCCAGCGGTGCTGGATGCGCTCTCAGCGCGCGGGGTGGAACGCACGGCGATCACGTTGCATGTCGGCTACGGCACGTTTCAGCCCGTTCGGGTCGACCGGGTGGAAGACCACCAGATGGAAGCCGAGCACTACGAGGTATCGGTCGACGCGGCGGCGGCGCTCACGGCGGCGCGGCGCGAAGGCCGGCGGATTATCACCGTCGGCACCACCTCAACCCGAACCGTGGAGTCGCTGGCGACCGGCCCGGCTGGCGAGGTGGTGCCCGGCCGCGGCGAGACCGCGCTCTTTATTCACCCCGGTCACCAGTTCACGCTGGCGTCGGGGATGGTGACGAACTTTCACCTGCCACGCTCGTCGCTGATCATGCTGGTGTCGGCGCTGGCGGGTCGCGAGCAGGTGTTGGCCGCCTATGCGACCGCCGTGCAGCAACGCTATCGGTTCTATAGTTACGGGGACGCCATGCTCGTGCTCTGACGGGAGGGCACCGATGGCTTGCCCACCGTAGCGTCTGCGCGAAGGTGGGTCGGGAGGAAACGTCCTGTCGGGATCCATGTCATGAAGCTGCCATACGAAGAATTCGATCTTTCAGGGGTCACGACTTACCCGTTACGCTCGCGCAACAGCAAGGTCAACCTCGCGCAGTTTGCGACGCCCTACAAGAAGGGCGCGGGCATCGACGGCTGGTTGAAGACCCTGCCGTCGCTGCTGGCCGCGAGTGACTTCAAGGCGGTGGTGCATGCGCTGCTAACCGCGCGGCAGGCGGGACGCGCCATCATCTGGGGCTTGGGCGCGCATGTCCTGAAGACCGGGCTGTCGCCGGTGGTGGTCGACCTGATGGAGCGAGGATTCGTGTCGGCGATCGCGACCAACGGCGCCGGCATTATCCACGATTTCGAGATCGCACTGTCGGGCTCGACGTCAGAAGATGTCGATGCGACGCTTGGCCCGGGCACGTTCGGCATGGCCGAAGAGACCGGCACGCAGTTGAACCAGGCGATCATCGACGGCGCCGCAGCGGGTCTGGGGCTGGGCCAGTCGGTTGGCCGGTTTCTCGTCGAGCAGCGTGCGCCGTTTGCGCAGGTCAGCGTTGCCGCCAGCGCGCACCGCCTTGGCATTCCGATCACCGCCCACGTGGCGATCGGCACCGACATCATCCACATGCATCCGCGGGCGTCGGGCGCAGCCATCGGCGAGGCCAGCCTCCGAGACTTCAAGTACTTCACCTCCGCCGTCGCCCGGCTGGAAGGCGGCGTATTCCTCAACTGCGGCTCGGCAGTGGTACTGCCCGAGGTCTTTCTGAAGGCCGTGGCCCTTGCCCGTAACGACGGCCGTTCGCTGGCGGGTCTGACGACCGTGAACCTGGACTTCCTGCGGCACTACCGGCCCCTGACCAACGTGGTGTCGCGACCGACGGCCGGCATTGGCAAGGGCTACGCCCTGACCGGCCACCACGAAATCATGCTGCCGCTGCTGGCGGCGGCGCTGATTGAGGGTTCCTAGCGGGACGCCAGGTCGCATCCAGATCTTGCCGGGTTTGCCGGGCCTGAAGTACCATCGAAGATTCGTGCCGGAGTAGCTCAGTCGGTTAGAGCACGCGTCTCATAAGCGCGGGGTCGGCAGTTCGAGTCTGCCCTCCGGCACCACGAATCTGTTGAAGGTTGGCCGTCAACCTTCAACTTTCACTACCGTTTCAACATGTCCTTGCTCGACCGCATCCGGCGCTACGCCGCGCAGCAGTCGCTGTGGTCGGCTGACACGCGTGTGGTGGTGGCCGTCTCGGGCGGGTCGGATTCGGTCGCGCTCTTTCACCTGCTCCAGGAACTCACACGCGGCGGCCATTGCCGCCTCGCGGGGCTTGCGCACCTGCACCACCATATTCGCGGCGCCGATGCGGATGGCGATGCGGCCTTCTGCCGAAGCCTCGCGGAGCGTACCGGCGTGCCCGCGGTGATTGGCGACGCCGATGTGCCTGCGCTCGCGAAGAGTGCCGGCGTCTCGCTCGAGGTGGCTGGACGGGATGCCCGCCAACGGTTTTACGCTGCGGCTCAGGCCACCCTGCAGGCGTCGTGTGTCGCGGTGGCGCATACGCGCGACGACCAGGCCGAGACGGTGCTGCTGCGTCTGGTGCGCGGTGCGGGACCGGCGGGCATGTCGGGCATTGCGCCTCGTCGCGATCACCTGGTGCGCCCGCTGCTTGAGGTCTCGCGCTCTGAGTTGCGGGCATATCTTGATGCGCTGGCTGCACCGTGGCGCGAGGATGCCACGAATGACGACCGTGCCATTCCGCGCAATCGCATCCGCCATCAGGTGTTGCCGCAATTGCGGATGTTGAATGCGCAGGCCGATGCCGCGCTCGCGCGCGCCGCGGACATTGCCCGGATCGATGCGGCGTTTCTCGACGGCCTTGCCAACGACGCGGCGGCCCGGCTCGTCAGAATCGAGGCAGGTGCTTCGGGTGCATCAGGTGGATTGCGAGTGATCGTTGATGCGGCCGGGCTGGTGCAGCTTCCCGATGCGCTGGCGCTTCGCGTCGCGCGACGCGCGCTGGAAACCGCGAACCCATCACGCTCGTATGGCTTAGAAGAGGCGCAAATGCTCTGTGAGGCGGCCACCGGCGGTGCCGGTGCCAGCCTCGCGGGCATCGACATGGAACGTTTGGGCGCCGATGTTGTCTTAGTAAACAGACGGCAGGTCGGGCCGGTAGCAAAAGCAGGGCGGGTGGGGAAGGCAGAGCCGCGCGCCTCCGATCACTTCGAACTTCGGCTCGACATTCCTGGCGCGGTGGACGCGCCGCACGGGCGCTGGTCGCTCAGCGCAACCGGGCCCATGCCGCGCCATGAGGCGCAGGTTGAAGAGGGACAGGTGATGGTCGATGCCAGCACCTTGAGCCCGTGCCTGATTGTCCGGGCGCGGCGGCCCGGCGATCGTCTGCATCCGTTGGGCGCACCCGGACGCAGGAAAGTGCAGGACGTATTTGTCGACCGGAAAATCCCACGGGATGCCCGCGACCGGGAGCCGATCGTGACCGACGAGTTGGGTCGTATTGTGTGGGTGGCGGGACAGGTGTTGGCCGAGTCCTTCCGGGTGACCCCGCTCACGACGACCGTGGTAGTCTTGACCCTGAGGCGCCAGTAGCGCCTGGAGGTAGTGTTGAACACGACAGTAAAGAGCGTCGTTTTCTGGGTGGCGATGATCGTGCTGGTCGCCCTGGTCTGGAATTTCTCGTCGCGCTTCCAGCGTAGCGAGTCCGACGTCAGCTTCAGCGAGTTCATCGGCTGGGTCGACACGGGCCAGGTGGCGCGCGTCAAGATCACCGGCAACGAACTGACCGGACTGACCCAGAACAAAGACAATTTCCGCACCCATATTCCCTTCCAGTACGAAGGGCTTGTTAATCGCCTGCTCGACAAGAAGGTCTACGTCGAAGCCAAGGAGCCGACGGCATCGCCGTGGGCGGCGCTGCTCTTCTCATGGGCGCCTATCCTGCTGCTGATCGGCTTCTGGATCTTCTTCATGCGCCAGGTGCAGAGCGGCGGCAACAAGGCGCTCTCCTTCGGCAAGAGCAAAGCCAAGCTCACGTCATCGGCGCAGAAGAAGGTGACGTTCCGCGATGTCGCCGGCGCCGAAGAAGCCAAGAGCGAGCTGCAGGAGATCATCGAGTTCCTGAAGGAACCGCAGAAGTTCCAGAAGCTCGGTGGCCGCATTCCCAAAGGCGTGTTGCTGATGGGCCCTCCGGGCACCGGCAAGACCCTGCTGGCGCGCGCGGTGGCCGGTGAGGCCAACGTCCCGTTCTTCTCGATCAGCGGTTCGGACTTCGTTGAGATGTTCGTCGGCGTCGGCGCCTCGCGCGTCCGCGACCTGTTCGAACAGGGCAAGAAGAACGCGCCCTGCATCATCTTCATCGACGAGATCGACGCGGTCGGCCGTCATCGCGGCGCCGGTCTCGGCGGCGGCCACGACGAACGCGAACAGACGCTCAACCAGTTGCTGGTCGAGATGGATGGCTTCGAGTCAAACGAAGGCGTCATCCTGATGGCGGCGACCAACCGCCCCGACGTGCTGGACCCGGCGCTGCTGCGCCCCGGCCGTTTCGATCGCCGCGTCATCGTCAATCGTCCGGACGTCCGCGGCCGCGAAGGCATTCTCGCCGTGCACACCCGCAAGATCCCGATGTCGGACGATGTCGATATCAAGATCCTGGCGCGTGGCACGGTTGGCTTCACTGGCGCGGATCTCGCCAACCTGGTGAACGAAGCGGCGCTCAACGCCGCCCGCGACGGCAAGAAGCTGGTCTCGATGTACCACTTCGAATACGCCAAGGACAAAGTGATGATGGGCGCCGAACGGCGCTCGATGATCGTCACCGAAGACGAGAAGAAGGTCACCGCCATTCACGAGGCCGGTCATGCGCTGCTCGGCATGCTGTTGCCACACGCCGACCCGCTGCACAAGGTCACCATCGTGCCGCGCGGCATGGCACTTGGCCTGACCATGTCGCTGCCGACCGACGAGAAGCACAACTACTCGAAGAACTATCTGGTCGATCAAATCGGCATTTTGCTCGGCGGCCGCATCGCCGAAGAAATCACTACCGGCAACATCACTACCGGTGCCGGCAACGACCTCGAGCGCGCCACCGACCTGGCCCGCCGCATGGTCTGCGAGTGGGGCATGAGCGAAGCCATGGGTCCGCTGACCTTCGGGAAGAAGGAAGAGCAGATCTTCCTCGGCCGCGAGATCGCGCAGCACAGCGACTACAGCGAGGACACGGCGCTCAAGATCGATGGCGAAGTCCAGAAGATTGTTGGCGACCAGTACAAGCGCTGCACGGCGTTGCTGACCGAGAATAAGCAGAAGCTGACCGACATCGCCGATGCGTTGCTGGCTCGCGAGGTACTCGACGCCGATCAGGTTCGGCGGATCGTCAACGGTCATCCCCTGGATGACCCACCACCGGCCGACGTGCCCGCCGCCGATGCGGCGCCGGCACGCGAGAAGGAGCGTTCGTCGCTCGTGCCGCCCATGCAGCCGATTCAGAAGCCGCTCACGCAAGAGTGATCGCCGCTCCGCGTCGGTCGTTTTCGGTTCCACTTCCGGGCCGGGCACCTTTGGTGCTCGGCCCGCGCACTTTGGTGATGGGCGTGATCAACGTGACGCCCGATTCCTTTTCCGACGGCGGCCTCGCCCTCGACCCCCAACGCGCCGCCGACCTTGCCGTCGCCATGGAAGCGGCGGGGGCCGACCTCATCGACGTCGGAGCGGAGTCGACGCGGCCGGGCGCGATACCGGTGGGGACCGCCGACGAGATGGCCAGAGTGCGTCCGGTGCTTCAGGCCCTGGCCAAGCGCGTGCGCTTGCCGATCTCGATCGACACCTACAAGAGCGAGGTCGCCGACCTCGCTCTCGCCGAGGGAGCTTCCATCGTCAACGACATCAGCGGCTTGCAGTACGACCCCCGTCTGGGGGCGCTGACCGCCGCCAGGGGCGCGGCCCTGGTCTTGATGCATACTCGCGGGCGTCCGCAGGATATGTACGCGCACGCCGAATACGCCGACGTCGTCGGCGAGGTAGCGGCCGACCTGCAGGCGGCCGTCGCACGGGCGCGGGCGGCCGGGATTGCAGCGGAGAGCATCTTGCTGGACCCCGGCTTGGGCTTCGCCAAACGTGCCGCGCAGAGCTTGGCGGTGCTGGCCGGCCTTGAGCGGCTGACGACGCTGGAGTTCCCGTTACTGGTCGGACCGTCGCGCAAGTCGTTCATGGCCCCGGCGACTGGCGCGGTGCATGCGGCCGACCGTGACTGGCCGACTGCGGCTGCCGTCACCGCTGCGGTGCTGGCCGGCGCCCACATCGTGCGGGTGCATCGCGTAGCTGAGATGGTGCAGGTGGTGCGGCTCGCCGATGCCATCAGAGACGCTGCCATCAGAGACGCTGCCATCCGCGTTGGACAAACCTGAGGGTTTATCCCGATGCCGCACTAAAATACCGGCGTGTCCTTTCTGACCGAACTCCTGCAGCGGCCACCAGTCACGTGGTGGGACGTGCTCGACATCCTGATCGTCTCGATCTTGATCTACGAGCTGCTCAAGCTGATCAGGGGCACGCGCGCCGTGCAAATGGCGGTGGGCATCGCGTTCATCGTCGGGCTGTTCTACCTCTCGCGCGGTTTTCAGCTCGAAACCGTCAACTGGCTGATTCGCAACATCGTCGGCTACGTGGTGTTTGCCGCCATTGTGTTGCTGCAAGCGGACATTCGCCGCGCGCTCGTTCACCTGGGCCGGGGCCGCCTGTTTCGCCGGCTCAACCGCAAGGTCAGCGACGACGATACGATCGAGGAGCTGGTGGTGGCGGCGGCCAGCTTGTCGTCAAAGAAGACCGGCGCCATCATCGTGATCGAGCGATCGATTGGCCTGCGCAACTACATCGAGAGCGGTATTCCGCTTGATGCCAAGCTCACCTACGATCTGCTGGTCAGCATTTTTCAGCCGACCTCGCCCCTGCACGATGGCGCGGTGATTGTGCAGCGGGATCGCGCGGCGGCCGCAGCGTGCTTCCTGCCGCTGACGGTGAACCAGCGTTTGAATCGGGCACTCGGGTCGCGTCACCGCGCCGCCATTGGCATTACCGAAGAGAACGATGCGATCGCGATCGTGGTATCAGAAGAGACGGGCCGCATCTCGATCGTCGAAGATGGTGATCTCGAATACGACCTCGACGCTGATACGCTGCGTGCGCGGCTCAGGGTTCTGGTGACCTTGCGGCCGACCGGCGGCAAGCCTCGTCCGGCGGGGTACGCGCTCAGCTGATGGCGTACCATCCCTTTCGCAGCCTCGGGCTCAAGTTCCTCTCGACCTGCATTGCCGCCATGCTGTGGCTGGTGGTCGCCGGCGAGCGCGTCGTGGAGCGAGTGCTGAGGGCTCCGGTCGAGTTCCAGAATCTGCCGAGCGGGCTCGAGTTGGTCGGCAACCTGCCCGACACCGTGGAAGTGCGGTTGCGTGGCTCCTCGGGCGCGCTCAGCCGCATGGCGGCCGGTGATCTCGCGGCGGTACTCGACCTGCGCACCGCGCGTCCGGGCCGTCGCCTGTTCCACCTCACGCCAGCGCACGTGACGGCGCCCTACGGCATCGACGTTGTGCAGGTCGGTCCATCGACCTTGACGATGGAGTTCGAGACGTCGGGCGTCCGGATTGTGCCGGTCGAACCCGACATCGAGGGGCGGCCGGCGGCGGGGTTTGAAGTCACCCAGGTAACGAGCGATCCGATCACCGTGGAGGTGGCCGGGCCCGAAAGCGCGCTGAAGCGGCTCGACGCCGCAGTCACCGAACCCGTGACCGTGACTGACGAAACGCGTTCGGTGCGCGAGGTGGTCACCATTGGCGTGCAGGACGCCAGCCTCCGCCTCGTGAAGCCGCAGACCGCAGTGGTGACCGTAACGATTTCCCCCAGGCGACCATGAAACTGTTTGGAACGGATGGCATTCGGGGCAAGGCCGGCGTCGCGCCGCTGGAGCCCGAGACGGTGGCTCGCGTCGGCGCCGCGCTGATCAGGTCGATGATGGGCAGCGCGTCGCCGCATCGGTTTGTGATTGGCCGCGACACGCGCGAATCGGGTGCGTGGGTGGAGCAGGAGTTGGCCCGTGGGTTAACCAGCGGCGGCGCCACGGTGATCAGCGCCGGCGTCGTGCCGACCCCGGCGATTGCCTACCTGGCACGGACCGAAGGGTTCGATGCCGGGCTGGTCATTTCGGCGTCACACAATCCCTACGAGGACAACGGCATCAAGGTGTTTGGCGGGTCCGGGGTCAAGCTCACTGCGGCGCTCGAGGCGTCGGTCGAAACACTGGTTGCCGATTCGTCGTGGCAGGTGTCGGCCGCGCCCGGCGTGATCGACCGCCAGGACTTGTCGGCGCCGTATCTCGCGCATCTTGCCCTGATCCTGGACGATGCCGGGCCGTTGGCGGGCATGCCGATCGTGGTCGACTGTGCCAATGGCGCGACCGCGGCGATGGCCCCGGCGTTCCTGTCGTCGCTGGGCTTTGACGTGCGGCCGATCGGCGTGACGCCCGATGGTCGCAACATCAACCTGGATTGCGGGTCGACGCACCTCTCGGGGCTGGCGCGCGAAGTGCTGGCCACCGGGGCGCGTCTCGGCATTGCCTTTGATGGGGATGGCGATCGCGCATTGTTTGTCGATGCCTCGGGGGCCGTCGTCGACGGCGATGCGGTGCTGCTGATTGCGGCCTTGCACATGAAGCAGGAAGGCCGCCTGCCGGGCGACGCCGTCGTGGCCACGGTCATGAGCAACATCGGCCTCGAGCTGGCGTTGCGCGAACGCGGCATCACCCTCGTCCGCACCGCGGTGGGCGACAAGTACGTGATGGAGGAGATGGTCAAGCATGGCTACTCGCTCGGCGGCGAGCAGTCGGGCCACATCATCTTTGCCGACCACCTGTTCACCGGCGATGGGCTGGCGACGGCGCTCAACGTGTTGCGGATCATGGCGCAATCGGGCCGCGAGCTGGCCGATCTGGCGGGCGACCTGGTGACGTATCCGCAAGTGCTGGTCAACGTGCGCGTCAAACAGCGGTCCGACTACCTGCAGGTGCCGGCGATTGCCGAGATCGTCCACCGCGTCGAGGCCGCGCTCGACGGCCACGGCCGGCTGTTGATCCGATACTCGGGCACCGAGCCGCTGCTGCGCATCATGCTCGAGGGCCAAGACCAGGCCGAGATTCGCGGGTGGGCCGACGAGATTGCGACGGTCGTGAAGGAGCAGCTTGCCTAAGCTTTCGGTCAATGTGAACAAGGTCGCCACGGTCCGCAATTCGCGCGGTGGCAGTTTGCCGTCGGTCATTGAGGCCGTGCGCACCTGCATCGATGCCGGCGCGCCGGGCATCACCGTGCATCCGCGTGCTGACGCGCGGCACATCACGACCGCCGACGTTCATGACATTGCCGATGAACTGGCGGCGCTCAGGGGCCGCATCGAGTTCAATATCGAGGGCGACCCGCGTCCGGATCTCATTGACCTGGTGCTGGCGGTGAAGCCGGACCAGTGCACACTGGTGCCGGTGTTTCCCGGCGAGGTCACCAGCCAGGCGGGTTGGCCGGTCGAGACGCCGCAGGACGTGCTGGCCGGCGTCATCGGCGCCATCAAGGCCGCGGGCGTGCGCGTGAGCTTGTTTGTCGATCCCGAGCCGGCCGCCATTCACTGGGCCAAGGCGATGGGCGCGGATCGCGTCGAGCTCTATACCGAACCCTTCGCGCGCGCGTTTGAACGGGGTCCGGCCGCGGCCGAGGCCAGCTTCGCGCAGTATGCCGCCGCCTCGGCGCTGGCGTTCGACCTGGGCGTGGGCGTGAATGCGGGACACGATCTCGACCTGAAGAACCTCACGCTGTTCCGCACGCTGCCGCACCTGGACGAGGTGTCGATCGGTCACGCGCTGATCAGCCGCGCCATTTTCGTCGGCCTCAGCCGCGTCGTGAAAGAGTACCTGGCGGCTCTTGGGAGGACGGAGTAGTGTCCGGCTTCTTGACCGCCGTAGCCTTGGCGAAGGTGGCTAGCCGGACTATGTCGGCACTTGCCGCCGCCTGGCTCTTGACGGCTGCGAGCGCCGAGGCCTCAGGCCGCGCGGTCATGTTTCCGTCGCTCGATGGTACGTCGCTCGCGGGCGAGTTCTACGAAGCGTCAAACCGGCCCGCGCCCGCCGTGGTGCTGGTCCACATGCTGACGCGCACCAAGGCCGATTGGAACGGCGTCGCGGATCGATTGCAGGACGCAGGTATCACCGTGCTGACCATTGATCTGCGCGGTCACGGTGGCTCGTCGGGATCGGCACAACCGCTGCCAGCGATGGTGCAGGACGTGCGCGCGTCCGTGCAGTGGCTGGCCGGCCGGCCAGGGGTGCGCCCCGGATCGATTGGCCTGATCGGCGCATCGCTCGGGGCCAGCTTGTCTCTGCTGGCAGCTGTCGAGCTGCCGGCGGTTCGCGCCATTGCCTTGCTGTCGCCGTCGCTCGACTACCGCGGTCTGCGAACCGACCTCAACCTGGTCAAGCGGATTGGGGGCCGGGCGATGTGGTTTGCGGCCAGCGCCGAGGATCCGCTGGCCTTGCGAACTTTGCGTGACTTCGCTGCAGAACCATCGGGTCCGCGCGAACAGTTAATATCAAACACGGTCGCGCACGGCACGGCCCTCCTGGAGCGCGACCCCGAGGTCGGTCGCGCCCTGGTGGACTGGCTGCGCCGCTCGTTGCTATCCTGAGGATTCACCAAATGAGAGCGGATGCCATTGTCTTCGGTATTGCCGGATCGCTGTTCGGCCTGATTATCGGTTGGGTGCTGGGCACGCAGAACGCGACCGGTACCGCGCGGGTCGCCGCGCCGGTGGCGCAATCGGCGCCGGCCGCCGCCGCACCTGCCGGGCCGCAGCCGGCGGTGCTTGACCCGGCGCAGGTGCAAGCGCTGCAGGCGGTGGCAGAGAAAGATCCCAAGAACATCGAGTCGCGCGTGCAGCTGGGCAACATGTTCTTCGATGCCGAGCAGTACCCGCAGTCAATTGCCTGGTATGAGCAGGCGATCGCGCTCAACCCGTCAGACACCAACGTCTCGACCGACCTGGGCGTGGCCTACTACTACACCAACCAGCCCGACCGCGCCCTGGCCCAGTTCGACAAATCGCTCGCCAACGATCCCAAGCACATCAAGACGCTGCTGAACGTGGGCATCGTCCGCGCCTTTGGCAAGAACGACCTGGCCGGCGCTGCCAAGGCGTGGGAAGAGGTGGTCGCGATCTCGCCCGATTCTCCCGAAGGACAAGCCGCCAAGAAGGGGCTCGAAGGCGTGAAGAACACTGGAGCCGGGACCGCGGGGAAATAGCCGGTGGTGCGTTTCCTTCTCCTCATCGTCCTCTTCACGGTCTTCGCCCGGCTGTTTTGGCGATTCATTGATGGCGTGGTGCGAGGGGCAACCATTCCGACGCCCGGCAGCAAGGGCGGCAGCCGCGCACCGTCGCCCGTGAAGATGCAGCCGTGCCCGGTCTGCGGCACCTATGTCGTGCCGGGCAAGGCGATCAGCGCCGTCAGCCAGGGCGCCCCGGTGCATTTTTGCAGCGAGAAGTGCCGCAGCGAGTACGCCGCCCGATGAACGCCGAAGAGCAGGCCCGCGCCGACATCGTTGAAGTAGGGCGCCGGCTGTGGGCGCGCGGCTACGTTGCGTCGAATGACGGCAACATCAGCGTTCGCCTCGACGAACACCGGCTGATCACCACGCCCAAGAGCGTGTCGAAGGGATTCATGACCCCCGACATGATGGTGGTCACCGATCTGGACGGCAAGCGAATCGCCGGTGAGCGCGAGCCTTCGTCCGAGCTGAAGATGCACCTCGAGGTGTATCGCAATCGTCCCGATGCGCGCGCGGTGGTCCACGCGCATCCGCCCACGGCTACGGGTTTTGCGGTGGCCGGCATCGCGCTCGATCGCGCTGTGCTCGCGGAAGTCATCACCACGCTCGGCAGCATCCCCCTGGCCGAGTACGCGACGCCGTCGACCGAGGAGTTGCCGGCCGCGGTCCGGAAGTACGTGAAAGCACACGATGGCATGCTGCTGGCCAGTCACGGCGCGCTGGCCCTGGCCGGCGATGTGATGTCGGCGTATTACCGCATGGAGACCATCGAGCACTTTGCCAAGATCAGCCTGGTGGCGCGCAGCCTGGGCCGCGAGAACGTGTTGTCGCGGGGCGAGGTCGACCGGCTGCAGGGGCTGCGCGGCATGTACGGCATTGCCTCACCTGCCCCGATTTGCACCGACGACAGCCGGCCGGCCAGTAGTGGGCAGCTCGATTGCCAGATCGTCCAGGCGCCGGTGTCGAATGAGCGGTTGGTGATGCACAATTTGCAGCCGCCGGTAACCGGCACGGACGGGGAAATTCGGCTAACATACCGCGAGCTGACTGCACTGATAGAAGACGCAGTTCGCCAACTTAAATAGGCTTGAGGCTTGGGACTTGAGGCTTGAGGACGAAATGGGTTCTTTCAAGCCCCAAGCCACAAGCCCCAGGCCATGTGGGAGGCAGTAAATGGGTGAAGCACTCGGCATGATCGAAACCAAGGGCCTGGTCGCAATGATTGAAGCGGCCGATGCCATGGTGAAGGCTGCCAAAGTGACGCTGGTGGGCTGGGAGAAGATCGGCGCCGGCTACGTGACCGCGATCGTGCGCGGCGACGTGGCGGCCGTGAAGGCCGCCACTGACGCCGGCGCCGCCGCGGCGCGCCGTGTCGGCGAGCTGGTGTCGGTGCACGTCATCCCGCGTCCGCACGCCAACCTCGAAGACGTCCTGCCCATCGGCAAAGCCAACGCCAAGGGGTAGGGCATGCTCCTCGCCCGCATCGTCGGTACCGTGGTCGCGACCCGGAAGGATCCGCGCCTGGTCAGCAGCAAGCTGTTGCTGGCCCGCGGCGTGGATCCCAAGGGCAAGGCCGAGGGCAACTACCTCGTCGCTATCGACACCGTGGACGCCGGCGTGGGAGACACCGTTTTGATTGTCAGCGGCAGTTCGGCCCGTCTGGCCGTGGGCCTGAAAGACGTGCCGGTCGATGCCGCAGTGGTCGGGATCGTCGACGCCGTGGATGTCGCCGAGTAGCGTATGCAACTCGCTCGCGTGATCGGGGACGTCGTCGCCTCCCACAAAGACCCCGGCTTCCACAGCACCAAGCTGCTCCTGCTCCAACCAATCGCCGCCGACGGCAAGGCTGTTGGCCGGACGCTGGTCGCGGTCGACTCGGTTGGCGCGGGCGTCGGCGAGACCGTCTTCTTCGTCCGCGGCAAAGAGGCGAGCTTTCCCTTTCATCCCACCGAGATGCCGGCTGATGCCGGCATTGTCGGCATTGTCGACCAGCCACAGATTTACACTGACTAGACAGCCACGGATTTACACCGACTGGCACCGATTAAGACAGCCACGGATTTACACCGATTAGCACCGATCACGACAGTCACCGATTCACGCAGATTAGACACTGATGATTATTGGACGGGTGGTCGGCAGCGTCGTCGCGAGTCACAAGCGGCCCCAGTTCGAGGGCGCCAAGCTGTTGCTCGTGCAGCCCGAAACGCCGCAAGGTGTCGCCACGGGCGCTACGCTGCTGGCGATTGACTCGGTCGGCGCGGGGGTCAGCGAGCGCGTCCTGGTCGTGATCGAGGGCCGGGCGGCGGGCGAGGCGCTGGGCAAGAAGCACGCGCCTGTCGACGCCGCGATTATTGGCATCGTCGATCAGCTGGAGTTTGTCGAATGACGCCGCAGATGACGCCGATAACGCAGAGTCAAGAGCCGTGACAGACGACGAGATTCGCGGACTGGTGAGGTTGGCGATCCAGAAACACCTGGGGCCGAGTGCGTCGCCCGATCGTAGAGGCGTGTCTTTAGACGGGCCAGCCGTCTCGATGGCGCCGCCACAACCACCGCCCCTATCAATCAGCTTTGGCCGCTATGCCTTGCCGCGCGCCGAAGACGACACCATGTGCATCATCGAACCCGCCGCGCAGTGCGACCACTGCGGCTATTGCAAGTGCCACGGGCACTAAGGCTCACTTGAAGCCAACCGTTCTTGTTACCAGAAGACTGCCGTCCTCCGTCATCGCCCGGCTGGAAGACTCGTGTGAGGTTGACCTCTACACCGGCAACACCGCGATCTCCCGTGAGGAACTGCTGACGCGGGTCGCTGGCAAGCACGCGCTGGTCTGCCTGCTGACCGACACGATTGAGGCCGGCGTGCTGGATGCTGCGGGACCGCAGTTGAAGATCGTGGCCAACGTCGCGGTCGGCTACAACAACATCGACGTGCCGGCGTGCCGCGCGCGTGGTGTCGCCGTGACCAACACGCCCGATGTCTTGACCAACGCGTGCGCCGACTTCACCTGGGCGTTGATCCTGGCGGTGACGCGGCGGCTGGGCGAAGGCGAGCGCGTCGTGCGCGCAGGCGCGTGGGGTGGATGGGCGCTGGACTACATGCTCGGCATGGAACTGCGTGGCAAGCAGCTGGGCCTGGTCGGTCTCGGCCGCATTGGCCGCGCGGTGGCCGCGAAGGCGCCGGCTTTTGGCATGACCGTGGCGTATGCCACGCGCACGCCTGCGGACATGCCGGGTGCCACTCATATGCCGCTCGATCGGCTGCTCGCGACCTCTGACGTCGTCTCGCTGCACTGCCCGATGACGCCGGAGACGAAGCATCTTATCGACCAGAAGGCGCTGACCAAGATGAAGCGGTCGGCGTATCTGATCAACACGTCTCGCGGCCCCGTGGTGGATGAAGGCGCGCTGGCGTGGGCGCTCAACGAACGGCTGATTGCCGGTGCCGCGCTTGACGTCTACGAGAAGGAACCCGAGATTCATCCTGGCTTGATGACGCTCGAGAACGTGCTCTTGATTCCGCACCTGGCGAGCGCGACGACCGAAACGCGCACCGGCATGGCCGACCTGGCGGTGTCGAATGCGATTGCCGTGCTCAACGGCGGGCCGCCACTTACGCCGGTGGCATGACGAAGTCGAAGCGGCCGACTCCCTATTTCACCCCCAGCGAGGCCAGCGTCGAACGTGTGATGCGCACGCTGGCCCGCCAGATTGACGGGATGGAGCTGCCGGCCGTCGAGAAGATTTCGCAGCGTCAGAAAGAAGCGCCGTTTCAAATCCTGATCTCCACGCTATTGTCGGCACGGACCCAGGATGCGACGACGTTGGCGGCGTCAACCCGCCTGTTCAAGAAAGCACCCACGGCGAAGGCCGTCGCGGCGCTCACCGTCAAGCAGATCGAGCAGCTGATCTATCCGGTCGGTTTCTATCGCAACAAGGCCGTGTTCGTGAACGAGGCCAGCAAGACGTTGGTCTCGACGTTCGGCGGCAAGGTGCCGGCCACCCTCGACGAGCTGATCACACTGCCTGGCGTTGGCCGCAAGACCGCGAACCTGGTCATGATTCTCGCCTTTCAAAGCCAGGCCAACATTTGCGTCGACATCCATGTCCACCGCATTTCGAACCGGTTAGGGTGGGTGCAGACGCGCGATCCCGAAGAAACCGAGCAAGCGCTCTACCAGGTGATCCAGCGTCGCTGGTGGCCGGTGATCAACCTCTACCTCGTCACCTGGGGCCAGAACATCTGCCGCCCGGTGTATCCTCGATGTGGCGATTGCGCCATCATCTCAGACTGCCCGCGCCTCGGTGTGGAGCGCGTGGGCAAATCCAAAGACCGCGCGAAGGAGTGACATCAATGTCCGTTCGGATCCTGACGTTCGTTCTCGCAAGTGTGCTGGCGGGCAGCGTGGCCGCTGCTGCCCAGACGTCCCCGGCCAAGCCCGCTCCGGCCACGACCCCGGCGGCCGCGGCCAAGCCTGGCCAGACCTCGCCTGGCGCCGGTCCCGTGATCGTGGTGGAAACGGAAAAGGGCACGTTTGAATTTGAGACCTATCCGAACGAAGCGCCGAAGACCGTGGCGCACATCATCGGCCTCGTCAACAAGCGCTACTACAACGGCCAGCGCGTGCACCGGGTGGTGCCGGGTTTCGTGATCCAGATGGGCGATCCGGCGACGCGCGACATGACGAAGCAGGCGATGTGGGGCAGCGGGGGCAGTGGCACGCCGGTGGGTGTGGCCGAGATCTCCAAGACCCGCACGCATGTCCGCGGCGCCGTGGCCATGGCCCATGCGGGCGATGCCGCGAAGGCCGACGCGCAGTTCTACGTGACGTTGGCGGCGGTGCCGCGCCTGGACCCTGACTACACCGTGTTCGGCAAGATCATCTCGGGCATGGACGTGGTGCTGAAGATCGCGCAGACCGACCGCATTGTCAGAGTAACCGTGCGCGGGGCAAAGTAGCGACGCCCTCAAGTTCGGGATACCGCTCGACGAACTCGGACGGCAGGGCTGCCGTCACGGGCTCGTCCAGCATCTTCTTGAGCGTGGTGGCGTTGGCCACCGCCTGCGCCGAGAAGTGATTGTTCAATAGCAGATAAGCCTTCTTCGCCGCCTGCGCCTGCCGCACCTGACTGGCAATGAGTGCCAGTTCCTGCGTGGAGTAGTGGTAGTTGTAGCGGTCTTCGGCCTGATCGTGATCCCACCACTGCCTGGCGTTACGGCCGTGCAGGCGGAGGTAGAGCAAGTCGCCGGCTGCCGCCGACAACTCCTGGCGGATCGACGCAGCGAACTTGGGTTCGTCGATCTGCACCCACGCGGCGTTGCCGGTCGCGAGTTGCGCACGCGTGTCATCCCCGGCGTCGCTCCAGGACGCATGTCGCAGCTCCACTGCCAGCGTGTAGCTCGCAAACGTCCGCATCAGCCAGTCCAGGTACGCGACGGCCTCTGGCGAGTGACGGAAGCTTGATGGAAACTGCGCCAGGATCGGCCCCAGCTTTCCGGCCGCCGCCAGTGGATCGATGCCGCCCTTGAAGGCGTCGACGTCTGCCTGCGACACCGGCGTGGCATCGGTGGTCATGCCGGGATGCGTGAACTTCTGGTACAGCTTGATGGCGAACTCGAAGCTGGCGGGTGTGCGCCTCGCCCAGCCCAGCGCCACGTTCGCCCGGGGCTGGCCGTAAAACGTGCTGTTGACCTCGACGACGTTGAAGCGTTCGGCGTAGAAGGCGAGCTCGTCAAAACCGCGTGAGCGGTCTTCGGGCAGTGGGTAGAAGATCCCGTTCCACGTCCCCCGCCCGGTGGGGTAGTTCCAGCCTCTGTCTCTTATACACATCTGACGCTGCCGACGAATAGAG